>TARA_B100000674_G_scaffold121137_1_pt1 | contig 305257 bp, 314 predicted proteins | sample TARA_B100000674 | Tara Oceans TARA_B100000674 (sample SAMEA2622759) | marine metagenome | biome: marine biome (ENVO:00000447); feature: surface water layer (ENVO:00002042); material: "saline water (ENVO:00002010), including plankton (ENVO:xxxxxxxx)" | depth 5 m | reverse complement strand
TTTGAGTCATGACACTGCCGTCAGACCTCAAGCGTAGATTCCCGCTTCTGTCACAAATCGTGAATGGGCACAACATCGTTTATTTGGATTCTGCGGCGTCTTCGCAAAAACCGGACTGCGTCATTGACGCTATGAATCACTACTACGAAACCATTAATGCCAATGTGCACCGGGGTGCGTATGAAATCGCGGCGCAGGCTACAGAAGAAATGGAACAAGCAAGGAAACGGATCGCTAATTTCATCGGCTGTGATTCTCCGCACGAAGTTGTTTTTACTAAAAACGCCACCGAATCCTTCAACCTCATAGCTAGGTCGTGGGGCGGAAGCAACCTCTCTCAAGGGGATGCTGTACTAATCACCGATATGGAGCACCACGCCAATATTGTTCCCTGGCAGATACTAAGCGCCGAGAAGGGCTTCGAAATTCGCTGGTTGCCGTTGACTCCTGATGGTCTTCTTGATTTAGACCAACTCGATCAGCTCTTGGACGGCGTGAAAATGGTGAGCGTTACTGCTATGAGTAACGTCTTAGGCACCTTGAATCCAATTTCAGAAATTGCGGAAAGAGCTCACGCTGCGGGAGCTTTAGTGGCGGTAGATGGCAGTCAATACGTGCCGCACCTTCCGACCGATGTCCATGAACTCCAAGCTGATCTGCTTTGCTTCACCGGTCACAAAATGTGCGGACCCACCGGGATCGGCGTGCTGTGGGGCCGTGAGGAGCTTCTCGATTCAATGCCGCCTTTCCTTGGCGGTGGCGAGATGATTCTTGATGTGCGACGTGACGGGTTTACTGCTAACGAGTTACCGCACAAATTTGAGGCCGGAACGCCACCAATTGCAGAAATTATCGGTCTTGGTGCCGCTGTAGATTTCCTCAATTCTTTAGGAATGCAGAACGTTCGCGACCATGAAATCGCGCTGACCGACTACGCCCTACGGTCTTTGAACGACAGATACGGTGAAGAAATTGTGATTCATGGGCCGAGTGACCCATTGCAGCGCGGTGGAGTTATTTCTCTCGAATACCGCGGCGTCCATCCACACGACTTAAGTCAAGTCTTGGACCAGCGCGGCATTTGCATCAGAGCCGGTCACCATTGCGCCAAACCGTTAATGAAAGAGCTCGGCGTACCCGCCACGTCCCGAGCCTCGATGTACCTATATAACGATGAGTCCGACGTTGATGCCTTAGTTGACTCGTTAGAGTCCGCTGGTGAAATGTTCGCATTGTAGGTAGAGGGTTGTCACGTGTCTGGACTTGAAGAGCTCTACAAAGAAATCATTCTTGATCACTACCGAAATCCGCGTCATCAGGGAGAACTTGAGTGTCCTCCGGCGCACAAAACCGAGGGATTCAACCCGCTGTGTGGTGATGAGGTCTCCCTTACCTTCCTGATCGAGGAAGATTCGATCAAGGAATTGCGAATCGCGGGACAGGGTTGTTCGATCAGTCAGGCATCGGCGTCAATGATGGCCGCAGCAATTCAAAATAAATCCATAGAAGAAGTGCGCGACCTATCCCGTGAATTCAAAGCCATGATGTCTATTCACGAGGAGACAATAATCAACGCTGATCAGGAGCCAGTTTCTCCAGTAGCTCTCACTTTGGGGGATCTTGAGGCATTAAAGGGTGTCGTCAAGTTCCCAGTCCGGATCAAATGCGCAACTCTTTCCTGGAATACGTTGTTGACAGGCTTAGACGACCTCGACACGTAACACCATCTACCAGCGGTGCCCAGGAGGAACACCTGTGATGTGTTCTTTGATTCGTCTGGTAGTAGCGGCTGATGTTCCATCAGGCAGTTCGTCGGGAGCAAAGAAACCGACCTCAGCTATTTCCGGCGATACAGAAGGACTTACAGCCCATTCGTTCACTACAAAGACAACAACGTGATCGCTTTTGTTCTCATTAAAAGACGAGAAGACCCCGTGCACTTTTTGTGGCGTCTCGGGGAGTTCCACCCCGGTTTCTTCTCTCAACTCTCGCTGCATAGCGTCAACGAGCGACTCACCGGTCTTGACTCCCCCTCCAGGTAAATACCATCCGTCGCGGTAACTATGGCGCACCAGACAAATTCGACCATCGTCATCAAGTACAAGGGCGCGAACTCCAATTGTTAACTTCGCCGGACGCAACCCCGTCCACCTCCGGTAGACACGAAAGAGAAGACGTCTCAGGTCAGGCACCTGATAGTTCTTCCATCAATCTGGCCAACGTGGCGTCGAGATTCGTGACGCCGCTGCGGTCATGAGTGACAAGTCGTACATGCACTTTTCCGTACACGTTTGACCATTCCGGATGATGATTGAGTCGTTCGCATTGCAAGGCGGTGCCCGCCATGAAAGAGAAAGCTTTAACGAAGTTTCCAAAGTCGTAAGAGCGTTCCAGCCCATCGGCTGACACATCCCAGTTAGCTAGTTCCGCCGACAAATCGTCGAGCTCTTTGTCTGTTAGCAGTTCGCTATGCACGTGCCATCGCTCCCAAAAGTGCTGACATGCGGGTTAGTCATTAGTGAGTGTAATGGCCCGTCTACCCCGTCTACAGCGCTTCAGCTAAGCAAGAGGGTCAGCAAAGGGATCTTCGGGGTCAGAGACGGCGACATTCTTTGTCTCGGAACGTCCACCTATGGCTACCGACACGCCGGAGGATTCTTCACCTGCGTCACCAAAACGCGAATATCCATCGTCCTCAAGTTCGCGTGCCAGCTCTGGGCCGCCGCTTTCCGCGATTTGGCCATCGACCAAAATATGAACATGATCTGCGATGAGGTAGTCCAGGAGCCTGTGGTAGTGGGTGATGCATAGAACGCCCAACCCATCATTCGTCATAGCTTCAATGCGCTCGGCGCAAGCTTTAAGGGCGTCAATGTCGAGACCGCTGTCTAATTCGTCCAAAATTGCGATTTCGGGTGCCAGAACAGCCAACTGCGCCGTTTCGTTCCTCTTTTTTTCGCCGCCTGAAAAGTCCACGTTTAGAGCACGTTCGAGTAAGTCTGTCGGCAACCCGATTTGGTCAGCTTCTTCATCGAGTCGAGAGGAGATGTCGATATGGTTGTCCCCTCTAGATCGAACTGCCAACTCCAAAGCCTCGCGTACTGAAACCCCAGGCACCTCTGTCGGGTACTGCATCGCCAAGAAAAGTCCTGCTTGAGCGCGTTCCCACGTAGGCAGGGAAGATAAATCTCGGCCATCTAATTCAATTGACCCCGACGTAATCTGATACCCGTGCTTTCCCATGATGACGTTGGACAGTGTGCTTTTCCCAGCGCCGTTGGGACCCATGACCGCATGTACTTGGCCCGAGGAGATCTCGAGGTTGACCCCTTTTAGAATCTGCTTTCCTCCAACTACAACTGCGAGGTTTTGAATGGACAAGGTGCTCATGGCAGTTCTACCTCAATGTCGCCTTCTACTATGCGAGCTGGATAGACAGGTACAGGCTGAGTAGCTGGGAACACGTCCGGCATTCCTGTCTCAAGGTTGAACTTCGAGAAATGCTTTGGACATTCGATCGAACAGTCTTCTGTCCAAACGACGCCATCAGAAAGGGAGTAGTTGGCATGACTGCATCTATCGCCTATTGCGTGAACCACTTCGCCAATCCTGACGACAGCGATGCGGTGTCCTTGGACGTCAAACCTCTTGGCTTCTCCATCTCCTAACGAGTCGAGACTGCAGAGTCGTGCCATCTTTAAAACCGTTCCTTATCAAGCGCCACGAGTTGCTCTATTCGATCGTCAATCGCTTGAGCAACTGACTGGGAAGGGAGCCCTTGCAGCACGTCCGCAAAAAAACCTTTCACAACTAGTGCTTCGGCTATTTCTGTTGGAACTCCCCGACTTTCCAAATAAAACCTTTGCTCTTCATCAATGGGGCCGACGGCTGAAGCGTGACTGCATTTCACGTCGTTGTTTTCGATTTCGAGATTTGGTACTGATTCAGCCCAGGCGCTTTCCGAGAGTTTCAGGGTGCGATTTGTTTGGAAGGCGTTGACGTCGCCAGCTTCTGGCTCAATTCTGATCAAGCCCGTATAGATAGCTCGGCTTTCATCATCGACCACGCCTTTGAACAACAAATTGGAGTTGGTGTGCGGTGCTTCATGCTTTTGGAAAGTTCGGAAGTCGTGCTGCGCATTTTCACGCCCGAAATATATGGCGCTAATTTCGCTTGAAGATCCCTGACCGACCATTTCTGTGTCGATTCTCGCTCTGGCATAGGACCCACCCAAAGCGACTTGGCTCAATGCGACATGTGCGTCTCTTTGCACCTCAGCTACTTGAGTTGATATTTGCCACAGTTCAGGCCCGTGTTCTTGGACCGTTAGGTATTTGAGTCGACCTGCCTGAGCGACTTTGATTTCACTGACAGGGCACACCAACGCGCTTATCGATGGGCTGGCTTGATGTTCGACCACTGTCGCTTCTGAGTTTTCACCAAGTTGAACCACAAGCCGCGGGAACCAGACGATTTCGCTGGTGGTTGTGTGTTGACGAATCAGAATCGGAGCTCCTACAACTGAGTTTCGTTTAATCTCGATAACCACTGGAGCTGTGCAGTAACTGAGGTTGCAGTCTGTGAAGAAGTCCTCACCAATGGGGATCACAGAACCAACGGCAGCCTCCATTTCAACGCCCTCGGAATGCACCTCGATCGATTCATCGTTGATAGTCGTTGAGACTATTTGGCCATTGACGATTTCGATGATGGCAGCCGTTTCACTCTCTATGCCCTCTACCAGTCCAACATCGGCCATCAAACCTCCGGGCGCGTCTAAGCGGTATTTGGAGGGATCTAAATCACCGATGGGTGTGTAACGCCAGAGTTCCTCTTCGAAAGAAGGCACGCCTCTCTGGGAGGCTTGCTTCTCAGCTTCTTGACGCTTCTCAAGAAAGACTGAAGATCCAATTAAGTCGACCTGTTCGGGCCTGCCAAAAGGCCCTGTACCGGTGGGTGCCACAAGTAGTAATTCTACCTATCTAGATAGTAGAAATCCGCTGTGTAGTGGAGATGGACTGGGTTTAGTTCGTGGGTAGCTGTCGACCGGCAGTGGAAGTGAATTTTCTCAGGTAACGGGGCGGGACGGTTACGGGGGCTGATTATCAACGCTTCTTTCGCTTCTTTCTTTTTTGGGCTCGAGCTTTTTTGCTGATCCGCGGTCTCTTTCGGCCCTTTTTTTTGTCTGCTTCGAGTTCTCTCAAGATGTCGGGGCCGGCCGCATTGACAATATCTTCAGCCGCATCAAGCAAGGCTGCTATGGAGTCGTCTTCGCCGAGACTGTCGGGTTCGTCGGCGAAATCTTGCACCCCGAGCGTGCCGTGGTCCCACGCGACATCGATCCGGCGGGGTGTGTATTCGGGGCAGTCATCAGGACAACGCCATGGCGCTTCTGGAGCGAGGTCGAGATTGCATTTTCTGACGGTTTCGCCATTGCCGTACGAGCGAGTCTCGTAATGGCGACAATTCGTGCGCATCGGCATATCTATATTGTGGCGCCTTTTAGCTCGTTCATCGGCCTGGTTGAGGGAAAAGCGTTACAAAGCCGCAATAGCTTCTGCCATCGCAATCGCTCTTCGCGCTTCATCTACATGCAGGTTCTCAATCATTTTTCCATCCACGGTTAAAACGCCTCTACCCTCTCGTTCAGCTGCCTCAAATTCTTCGATCACACGTTGATGGAACTCGAGTTCGTCCAAGCTCGGCGCAAAGATCTTGTTGGTCGGCTCGACCTGACTTGGGTGGATGAGAGTTTTGCCGTCAAAACCCATTTGCGCCCCTTGCATGCAAACCGATTGGAATCCTGACTCGTCTTTGATGTCGTTGAAGACGCCGTCGAGAATGCTGACACCAGCTGCTCTAGCGGAAAGTAAGCACATGGCCAAATATGGAAGCAATGACTGCCTATCTGCGGTGATGGAGGCGCGCAGTTCCTTTGCCATGTCATTAGTCCCCATGACCATAACTGACATCCGTTCATGGTTCGCTATTTGGTTGACGTTGAGAATTCCCGTCGGGGTTTCTACCATCGCCCAGATTTGAGTCGAAGGCGGTGCTCCACCTGCTTCAAGCAAAGTCGAGATTTCATCTAGGTATTCGGGTCCATCAACTTTGGGTATTACTACTGCTGCAGGGGCTGCTGCGGCAGCGGCCAAGACATCGTCACGTCCCCATGGAGTATCGAGCCCATTGCAACGGATTGTTAGCTCCCGTTTTCCGTACTCGGCGGAGGATGCAGCTGAGCATGCTTGATCTCTAGCGAGTTCTTTCGCGTCGGGGGCTACCGCATCCTCTAGATCGAAGATAAGGGCGTCCGCTTCGATCTCTTTTGCCTTTTCTAGGGCTCGCTCATTAGCTGCTGGCATATATAAAACCGAGCGCCGGGGTCGGTATGTAGAAGTCATTCTCATCTCCTGACAATATGCGTGTGGATCTATAAGAATCAGAATCCGTAGCTGGTAGCCAAATCCGAGTCTTTGGCAGCTAGCTCGCGGGCAAGGTTGACGACTACGTGACATTGCTTGACCGTCGCATCGTCTTGCATTTTTCCGTCAATCATTACTGCTCCGGTCCCATCGCCCATTTCTTCAATGACTCGCATCGCCCAGGCGACTTCTGACGGTTCGGGGCTAAAGACCTTTTTCGCTATATCGATCTGAACGGGGTGCAAGCTCCATGCGCCTACGCAGCCTAAGAGATAGGCGTTTCTGAACTGATCTTCGCAGGCGACGGTGTCTGCTATATCTCCAAACGGGCCGTAATAAGGCAAGATCCCGTGTGCTCCGCACGCGTCCACCATACGGGCGAGGGTGTAATGCCAGAGATCTTGTTGATACGAGAGGCGGTCCTCGTCTTCGATGCCCTCCTCTGGGTCTTGACGGACGAGGTATCCCGGATGGCCGCCACCGACCCTGGTGGTTTTCATTCGGCGGTCCGCAGCAAGGTCCGCTGGACCTAGTGACAGGCCCTGCATTCGGGGGCTTGCGCCGCAGATATCTTCGACATTGGCTACACCTTGGGCAGTTTCTAGGATGGCGTGAACCAAAATTGGGGTGGTTAAACCGGCGCGGGCTTCTAGCTGCGCAAGAAGCTGGTCAACGAAATGAATGTCCTCGCTACCTTCAACTTTGGGGATCATTACCACGTCAAGCTTGTCTCCGATTTCTCCTACCAAGGTCATGAGGTCATCGAGAAACCATGGGGAGTCGAGGCTGTTCACCCTTGTCCATAGTTGAGTGTCTTGATTGCTCCAGTTTCGACCAACTTCTACTAGGCCAGCTCGGGCTGCTTCCTTGTTGTCGGCAGCGACAGCATCCTCAAGGTTGCCTAGGAGGACATCAACTGTGGGGGCAATTGCGGGGACCTTTGCTCTCATTTTTTCGTTCGACGGGTCGAAAAAGTGAATCATTCGTGACGGACGAAAGGGGATTTCTCTGAGTGGGTCGGGTGCTCCGAGCGCTAGTGGTGAAAAAAAGTTTTTCGGTGTTCGCACCTGAGGAAACCTCCATTTGCTGCTGTGGTTGTGACCGTATCCAGCAAAAGGCGGGTTCGCTACCGCGCTTGCTGCATTAACTCTAGGTTCTTACCCAGGGTCCGCCGATCTAACCGATGGATCCTTCCATCTGCAGTTCTATGAGTCGGCTCCATTCAACCGCGTATTCCATCGGAAGCGTTTTGGTGACCGGTTCAATGAACCCATTCACGACCATCCCCATAGCTTGCTCTTCGGAGAGTCCTCTACTCATAAGATAGAAAAGTTGCTCATCAGCGACTTTGGAGACTGTGGCCTCATGCCCAATCTCTGCGTCGCGCGAACCTATTTCTTGATACGGGTAGGTGTCGGAACGACTTATTTCGTCTAGGAGAAGTGCATCGCATTGGACGTGCGATCGGCAGTCGTTCATACCTTCCTCGACTCGGACTAAACCTCGGTAGGTCGTTCTTCCTCCGTCTTTTGATATCGATTTAGATACGATTTTCGAAGACGTCTCTGGAGCTGCGTGAACCATTTTGGCACCCGCATCTTGGTGTTGGCCGTCTCCGGCATAAGCGACCGAGAGTACTTCGCCTGACGCCTTTGGTCCCATCAGGTACACGGCTGGATATTTCATTGTCAGCCTGGAACCGATGTTCCCGTCAATCCATTCCACGTGCGCTTCGTCGTAAGCAGCAGCGCGTTTGGTTACTAAATTGAAAACGTTATTCGACCAGTTTTGGATCGTGGTGTAAGTGATCCGCCCTCCGGGCAACGCGCATAGCTCTACCACTGCCGAGTGAAGTGAGTCAGAACTGTACACCGGCGCCGAGCATCCCTCTATGTAGTGCACTGTGGCGCCCTCATCGGCAATTATCAAAGTGCGTTCAAACTGACCCATATTTTCAGCATTGATCCGGAAATATGCTTGGAGCGGCATCTCAACTTCGACTCCAGGTGGCACATAGATGAAGGATCCACCGGACCAGACCGCTGAATTCAGGGCGGAGAATTTATTATCCCCAGGAGGAATGATCGTTCCAAAATACTTTTGGACGATTTCGGGATGTTCCTTCACTGCCGAGTCCATGTCGGAGAAGATGACTCCCTGAGCCTCTAAGTCCTCACGGTTACGGTGGTACACGACTTCTGACTCATATTGGGCTGTTACCCCAGCAAGGTATTTCCTCTCAGCTTCAGGGATCCCAAGTTTTTCGTATGTGTCTTTCACTGAGTCGGGTAGTTCTTCCCAAGCGTCTACCTGTCCTTCAGTGGGTTTGATGTAGTAGTAAATATCGTCAAAGAAGATTTCTGAGGTGTCGCCACCCCAGTTCGGCATTGGTTTTTGTTTGAATATTTCGTAAGAACGCAACCGGAAGTTGAGCATCCACTCCGGTTCCTTCTTGAGAAAAGACATTTCCCGGATAATGTCTTCATTCAGACCCTTTTGAGGCTTGTATACATAGTCCTCTTCGTCACTCCATCCGAGTTGATATTTACCTATATCGATGGCGACGTTTGGTTCGGTGTCTGTCACAAGGGCTCCTGCCGCAGTTATTTACCACTATTAGGATAGTGGTAATTGAATATCTGGCCCACTTATTGACCCAGACCAAGATTCCGCTGCGTCAAGGTGGAGGTATCCAGGCACCTGTGAATGTGGAGTATCCAGGTAAACCTTTGCCTCTGGCGCCTGAGCGAAGCGGCCGTGACTCCAACGCACTTCTACGTGTCCGTCGACGCACGTTTCTTCAGCGGCTTCGTGGTCTCGAACCGTCGCCCGCCAACCTATTTTCGGTTGGCCAGCTTCTTCCCCCCATATTTCTAAGTCGCGGAATTCGAACCGACGACGCCAGTCCCAAGGGGTAGTCACCAACAGACGTAAAGCCCTATCTCTGGCTGAACCCAGTACGTAGTAGGGGGCAGGACCAATGCGCAGTAGTCGCCACAAGAGAGCCTCTCGTTGACGTTTCGTAGCTACAGATTTACGCCATTGGCTGGCGGTGACGCGTCCGACCTCAGCTGCTAATTCTCGGTAGGCGGCCGCACATTTGGGGCTCCATTCTCGGTTGGCTAGTGCGGTCTTGAGTTCGGATCGGTGGTGTTTGGCTAGATCGCCTACGAAGGGGGGCAGATCTACACTTGTGTCGACTTCTGCTCGAACTGCGGCATATAGGGCTTGGTGTTGACTTGGCGCCGCGTGGTCGTACCAGTCTCCGACATCATGGCTCGCTGCGAACAGATTGGATGGCGCTGCGTTGAGTAAAATCTTGGAGGAGTACTTGCAGGAAATGAGATACACATGATCGACTCGCAGATCGATTGGGAGTTGGTCATGTCCAGGGCTTCGATGGCTCCCCTTCCACTCAATCAGTTGCGGCGGCCGACCCCTTAAACCGTCGTTCGCTTCCAGGAAGACCTGGCCGTTTCGATAAGCGCCGGCAAAATCGACACGGTGTGGCGATTCGTCAACAGCTTGAGTGAATTGATTCCAGACCCGCTCGGTGACATCGGCAAATTGTTTGGGAAATTGGCTTATTGCTTCAATAGGGCTGTCGTAGCCCAACATTCCAAGGCCCGTTGCCAGTTCGGTGATTTCGGTCCGGACGGAAGCCATCGGCTTTAGCCAACCAACGCTGGCGCCAATTGGCGCCAGCCCTCCGGAACTGTTTGCGGTTCCTCGGTAAGCACTTGAACGCAAACGTGATCTGCCCCAGCATCGAAATGGTCCTGGACGCGTTTCTTGATCGCCTCTATCGAGCCCCATGCGACCACGGCATCAACCACTACATCAGCCATATTCTCGATGTCGTCTGCGTCGTATCCGAGACGCATGAGGTTGTTGGCGTAGTTCGGCAAAGCCGAATAAGTTTTCATATGCTGTCGAGCTATGGCTCTTGCGGTACCGGGGTCTTCTTCAAGAACGACCATTTGTTCCGGATATAGCAACGCTTCTGAACCCATGACTTCTCTAGCGATTTGAGTGTGCTCCGGGGGCACGAAATAGGGATGTGCTCCAGCCGTTTGGGACGCCGCCAGTTCCAGCATCTTTGGCCCAAGTGCGGCTAGCACAATCTCGGGTAGCTCTGATGGGCCGACTGCCATGAAGCGAGCTTTGTGCATCATCTCGAGGTATTCCCTCATATAGGTGAGCGGCTTCGAGTAGTCGTGTTTTCTAATCCACTCAACCAAATGCATGTGGCTTACACCCAAGCCCAATAAGAAACGTCCGGGGTGTGCTTCTTCGATGCTGCGCTGGGCATTGGCCATCGTCATTGCATCTCGGGCATAAATGTTGGCAATGCCTGTAGCGATCGTTACCTCGGTCGTGTTTTCTAGAACTCGCATTGCTGTGACAAAGGGGTCGCGCCCGACTGCTTCGGGAATCCAAATTGTTTTGAAGCCAAGCTCCGCTGCTTCTGCACATAGTTCGTTCGCCGCCGAGGAGGGCAAACCGTCCAGTATTCCCGTCCACAGTCCAACTTTGCCGAGATCAATTTGCGCTTTAGTCATGCGTTGACCCTAGGTCATCTCAGCAAAGTTCTCAGTCGATTCGTCGCATCTGCTCTCTGAAGGTTGCTCCACGCCGGATATACGTCTCCACTCCAGGCAAAATCAAGGGGTCGGTATCAACACCTTCACGAATTTTCGCTGGCATTCCCAATGCCATAGAACCTGCTGGGACGTGCATCCGCCCAGGAACGACCGCACCAGCACCAACTAGAGCTCTCTGCCCTATTACGGCTTCGTGCAGCACGATCGACCCCGTTCCCACTAGAGCTTCATCTTCAACCGTGCAACCTTCAAGGTGGGCTAAGTGTCCAATGGTGCAGCCTCTACCTACAACCGTGGGGAGTTGTTCAGTCACATGGAGGACAGCGTTGTCTTGTACTGATGTTTCTTCGCCGATCACAATGTCATTGTCATCAGCTCGGAGGACGGCTCCAGACCAAATTGTTGCCCTGGCTCCTATCTTCACTCGACCGATCAAAACTGCTTCGGGCATCACCCAGGCTTCAGGGTGAATTTGTGGTTGATGTTCACCTAGTGCGTAGATCGGCATATCGAACCTCGGTCTCTTAATCCAGCCAGCGTTGAGCAAACTATCGCGTTGTAAGCCATTCAACTCTAGGTTGCATCGTTCGGGACGCTAGCGTCCATTCGATGGATTCCGAGAGAAACAAACCGCCAGTAGCGTCTCAAAAGGACCATACGCGAGTGGTGCACGGTAATTCGACCGAAGATCCATGGTTCTGGTTGCGCTACCGCGAGGATCCGGCGGTTCTGCAGTATCTACGTGCAGAAAACGACTGGACTGCGCAGGCAACTGCTCATTTAGGGGAACTGCGCAAAGCCCTCTTTGAGGAAATTAAGGGGAGAATCAAAGAGGAGGACCAATCGTTACCTGTTCCCAAGGGACCGTGGGAATACAGAGTTCGGACGGGTGAGGGATTGCAATATCCGATACATGTGCGCCAACAGCGGGGTCTCTCTGAAAGTGAAGAGGTGCTGCTCGACGAGAATCAACTTGCTTTGGGGCACGAATATTTCGCGCTCGGGGACTTAGCGGTTAGCCCCGATCACCGTCTGCTTGCTTACACCGTCGATACCGACGGAAACGAAGAATACGAATTACATGTAATGGACCTTGAGCGTCGCGAAATTATAGATAGCGGCATCAACGGCCTTTCATATGGATTGGTCTGGGCTAACGATTCACAAACTCTTTTTATGGTCCTGACAGACGAGGCTCGGAGACCCGACCGAGTGATACGTCACGTCGTGGGTACAGACAGCCAACAAGACAAGACAATTTTCAACGAGGAGGATGAGAAGTTCTGGGTGGGTATTGGTGGCACTCGCAGCGAGCGCTATGTGGTTGTTGGCAGCGAGTCCAAAATGTCTTCTGAGTACTGGCTCTTGGATGCAGATTCCCCAGATGGCGAGCTCGTAATTGTTGAGCCGCGCCGAGAAGGCCATGAATACCGAATCTCTCATCAAGGGGATCGCCTACTGATTCTCACCAACTGGAATGCTCTGGATTTTCGACTAATGGAGACTCCGGTAGATCAACTGGGTTCCCATAACTGGGAGGAGATAGTGCCTCATCGCGAGGGCGTCAGGCTTGAGGACATTGATGCGTTTGAGAATTTTATGGTGATTACGGAGCGGCGGGAAGGTGTTCCGATGTTGCGTATTCGTGATCATAAGCAGGGCGATGAGTTCGAGATTCCCATGAGCGAGCCCGTTTTTGAGGCAGGTTCAGGTGCGAACGCCGAGTACTCGACACGGGTCTTCCGATACAACTACACGTCTTTGGTAACACCAGCATCGACTTACGAAATCAATATTGATACTCGCGAGCAAGTACTACTGAAACAACAACCAGTCCTCGGTGACACCGATCTTTCTCGTTATCGCTGCGACCGGTTGTGGGCGACATCTATTGATGACACCAAGGTACCCATGAGCGTTGTTTGGCGACCTGACGTCGTGGCGTGGCCGGCACCGACCGTCATCTATGGCTACGGCGCTTACGAAATTGGCATCCCCGCCGCCTTTTCCTCCGCTCGACTGTCTTTACTTGACCGAGGAGTAATTTTCGCGATTGCTCACGTTCGCGGGGGCGGCGAACTGGGACGCAACTGGTACGAACAAGGTCGTTTGGAACTTAAGCAGAATACGTTTTCCGATTTTGGCAGTTGCCGGGACCACCTTGTGCGTGAGGGTTGGTCTGACCCAAATCGCATAGTTGCTCGCGGAGGAAGTGCTGGCGGTCTCCTTATGGGGGCAATGGTGAACCAGCGTCCAGAGGCGTTCTGTGGAGTTATCGCTGAGGTTCCGTTCGTAGACAACGTCAATACGATGCTTGACCCGTCTATTCCGCTGACGGTCACCGAATACGATGAGTGGGGCAACCCTAATGATGTCGCCACCTTCGAGGCCATGGCGGCCTACGGCCCATACGAGAACGTCGTTGAGGAAAATCACCCGGCGTTGCTTGTAACAGCAGGGTTAAACGACCCAAGAGTTCAATATTGGGAACCAGCCAAATGGGTCGCCAAGCTCCGTGCACGAACCAAGAGCACTCGTATGATGCTACTTCGCACCGAAATTGACTCGGGACACGGCGGCCCTTCAGGTCGCTATGACGCTTGGGACGAAGAAGCCTTCGTGCTATCGGTCATTCTGGAAATGTTAATGCTAGCCGGGTCGTCAAGCTCCGCTCGAGATAGCAGCTAGGGCGAGGAGCACCAGATTCCTTAAAACTGAGCTTGTGCCAACAGGTCGAGAGGTCCATCGACCGAAACAGGCACAAGCGGGTCGTTGAGACACCGGGCGACGCATTACACGCAACATGGCGATCGTAAACATTGCAAGCAAGACTTCTGCGCCGATAGAGGTCCAAGGGGTGCCAACTCCCACCACCAACATCGCCCCCAGAATGATTTCGATAGGAGCGATAGCAATTGCCACAAATTTAGGTGCCCCGAATTGTTGCGCTGCAGAATGCCAAGAGGAATCACGGATTTTGAGAGCACCTGAGAAAAGAAAAACGGTTCCCAAGATGACTCGAGCTAGTGCAGACACAATTCTCGATTAGCTGAACGTGCCGTAGCTTCCTTGAAAGAAAACTAGTGGCTCTTTGCTTTCCATTACTTCGAGTTGCAACACGCGCCCGACCACGATGTCATGGTCCCCACCATCATGAATGGCTTCTATTTCACAATCGATGTACGCGATCGAACCAGCAATAATCGGCGAACCTGACCGGGCTGCAGACCATTCGACATCGGCAAATTTGTCTTCGGCTCGGCTTGCCATGACGCCACATACTTCCATTTGATCCTGACCCATGACGTTGACACAAAACGACCCAGATTCTCGGATCTCTTTCCAGGAACCGGAGTCTTTCCCCGGCAAGAACGCGACTAAGGGCGGGTCTAGCGAGACCGATGTAAACGAACCGATGGCCATTCCAATTGGCTTGTCGTTGTTGACGGCTGTCACCGCCGTTACACCCGTTGGAAAGTGCCCCAAGACGTTTCGAAATGTCCCAGAATCAATATCAGTCACAGCGACTCCTTCTTTGCCTTTCGCGAATCGTAGCCTCGGAAGCTCGTCAACGGTTTCGAACAGTTAGTTCACAGCGATTATCTTCGAAGCTATGAGTCTCAGCCAGCGAACTGCTCTTCCGGAAGGGCTCGTCGCGATAGTGAAAGAAGACTGCCCAACATGTGAGCTCGTCGTTCCAGTTCTAGGTCAGCTCGCCGAGCGGACCAACCTGACTGTCTTCACTCAAGACAACCCTGATTTCCCTGCAGAGATAGGTGATCGACACTTTGATGAGGATTTAGCTATTTCATGGCATCACGAAATAGAAACCGTTCCCACTCTCCTAATGGTCAAAGATGGCAGGGAAATTGGACGCACCGTCGGATGGTCCCGTTCACAGTGGGAATCCATTTCCGGAGTCTCCGAACTTGGACGAGAATTACCTGATCAACGACCTGGCTGTGGCTCTCTTTCTGTTGACCCTTCCCTCGCTACAGATCTCGAACTACGTTTCGGCACTTCAAGTTTTAATTCCCGCAAAGTCGAGTTTGCAGAACTTGAAGACACCCATGAAGCTATGTACCACCGCGGTTGGACAGACGGCTTACCGGTCGTACCTCCAAACGAAGAACGCGTCCTCGCGATGCTGCAGGGCACCAGTCGCGCACCCGACGAAATAATCGCAACTGTCCCTCCTGACTTAACGCCATGCACCGTCGAGAAGGTTGCGATAAACGCTGTCATGGCCGGCTGTCGACCCGAGTATCTCCCCGTAGTTCTCGCAGCAGTACAAGCCGTGTGTAGCGAGACATTCAACATGCACGGTTTGCTCGCTACAACAATGCCCCACGGGCCAGTGTTCGTCGTAAACGGGCCAATCGCCGACCAGATCGGAATGAACTCGGGAAATAACGTGATGGGTCAAGGCAACCGAGCGAACAGCACTATTGGGCGTGCAGTCCAACTGGTAATTCGAAATGTCGGAGGTGGTCGACCAGGCGAGGTTGACCGCGCAGCTTTCGGTTCTCCTGCCAAAGTTGGTTTTTGCTTTGCTGAACGCGAGGCTGATTCGCCGTGGCCTCCAATATCGAGCATGTATGGGTTCAAGCCCGGGACCAACACGGTTCTCGCTTTTCCCGGTGAAGCACCACGAAATCTCGTTGACCAACTGTCCCGAGAGCCTGATTCCCTTGCTCGCACCTATGCAGCGAATCTCATTTCAATTCAACATCCCAAACTCGTTTTGGGTTTCGACGCCATTTTGGCTGTAGCCCCAGACCATTCTCGTGTTTTCAGCGAAGCAGGTTGGTCACGTGAGCAGTTAACTGAACGAATAGTCGAACTAACTATTAGACCGGGAAGCGAACTAATTCGAGGAGCGGGAGACATACCGGAAGGTATTCCAGAGGAAATGGAAGGCCTAAATTTGCCGAAATTCAGACCAAATGGCCTCCATATAGTTCACTGCGGTGGCGCGGCTGGGTTGTTTTCAGCGATCATAGGAGGGTGGGTGAACGGCGAAATGGGTTCAAATCCCGTTTGCGTCGAGATCACCCCGTAAAGAGGGAGAGCCATGACCAAGGTCTTAGATCCAACGAACGAAACCACGCCGACTGAAATTCCACGCGTGGATCGACCGGAAAGCCTTGAGGGACTCACGGTCGGTTTGCTCGACATTAGTAAACCCAGGGGTGATCGCTTTCTTGACCGGATCGAGGAGCGACTAGTGGAACGTGGTTTACGAGTGGAACGTTTTCGTAAACCCACCTTCACCAAGCCCGCACCAGTCGATTTACGTCATGAGATAGCGACGAAATGCGACGTAGTGATCGAAGCACTTGCTGATTGAGGCAGCTGCACGTCATGCAGTGTGCATGACATCGCCGACTTGGAACGACGAGGTCTCCCAGGTGTGTTTGTCGCCACCACTCAATTTATTGATGGAGCGGAGGTGCAGGGTAAAGCGTTGGGCTTTGATCCAGCAGCAGTCTGGGTTGAGCATCCAATTCAGGACCGCACTGATGACGAGATGGTGACTATCGCAGATAAAGCGATTGACGAGCTACTCGAGCGAATCACCAAGCAGTAAGAATCCATTGCAGATGGTGATCAGGCCTTCGCTGTGTAAATCGTGAACGAGTCGATCCGACCTACTTGGCTCGTCCTGCAGACCCATAACGGCAGGCGCCTCAGCTAATGCAATTGGGCCTACTGCCAGACCCTGCATAAGTTTGCCCCGAGCCTGGCGGTCACTTCCCTGAAACTTGTTCTGTTTTCCGGTTACACCGGCGCTATTTGAGGCTGGGTCAGAACCAGTTCCGCGCCAAGAGCAACTGGATGCGACAGGGCATTCAAGGCATTTAGGGGTTTTTTTGGTGCAGACCAAAGCCGCAAAATCAAAAAGTGCTTGGTTCCACAGCCAGGGGTCATCGGGAGGTACGAGCGCATCAGCTAGCCGTTGAGCTGCTCTAGGTTTTAATGTCCCGCCAGACCATCGCGCCATTAGCCGGCCTACGTTGGTATCAACAACCCCTACTTTGATTTCGAACGCGAACGCCATCACGGCCCTTGCCGTATATGGCCCAATTCCTGGCAGTTCCATCAACTCCGGGACAGTTGAGGGCACTATCCCAGAATGGCGATCTCTTATCTGACGCGCTGCAGAATGCAGATTTCTTGCCCTGCGTGGGTATCCGAGTCCAACCCAAAAAACAAGAAGATCGGCAAGTGCCGAGTTAGCTAGGTGTCCAGGAGTTGGCCAAAGTTTTAAGAACTCCACATATTTGGGTTGAACACGACTCACTTGAGTTTGCTGGAGCATCACCTCTGACACCAGAACGGACCATGGGTCGCGAGTGGCCCGCCACGGTAAGTCACGCAAAAAAGCGTCGGCCCAGTTCAATAATTGACGATTAAAGACTTCCGGTTCGGCGATAAGCGACACCCCGCTATTGCCAGATGTCTTCGCCATACGGGAAGTTCCGAGTGGGAGCGGCTTCACGTTTCCAGACCATGACCTTTCGACGGAAGTAACACACCTCTTCCTGTCGTTGGTTGATCGCCCTGGTTTCAACCTTGATAATCCCCCTATCCGGTCGACTGTTTGACTCTATTTTGTCCAACACTTTGGTGGCCGCATAAATGGTGTCGCCGTGAAAGGTAGGTCGCTGGTGCCTAAGACTCTCGACTTCTAGGTTTGCGATTGCTGCACCACTTACATCGGGAACGCTCATACCAAGAACTAGTGAGTAGACAAGATTGCCCACCACCACGTTCTTGCCATGAACAGTTTCATTTTGCGCAAACCACTCGTTGGTGTGGAGCGGGTGGTGGTTCATGGTGATCATGCAGAACAGATGGTCATCGGCTTCGGTGATTGTCTTTCCGGGCCAATGCCTATAAATGTCGCCGATTTCGAAGTCTTCGAAATGGCGACCAAATGGGCGGTCGTGGGTAGTCACACGTCACTCCGATAGGGGTAGGGGTCTTCAATGACGCTGACATCGTAGGTAATCCTCAGGGCGTCGGTGGACCAGTTACCCATAGAGTTTGATGACAGGCCAAGAAAGCTTGTGCATTGAGTGCTTCTGCTCATAGCCTGCTTAATTGTCTCGACTTCAACAAGTGGTGAAAATTATGACAACGCCAGATCTTCAAGCTGCAGCTGATGCCCTCGCTATCGGTATATCTGTAATTGACCGCGCTACTGCTTTCGCTGCCGGGCTTCCCGATGCAGATGATCACCAAAGCTTTCTCTACGACCTGGCCCACGCCGCGTCTGCAGTTGAGATAAGTCGCTCGCTTCTAGATTACGGAGCAAAGGGTGACTCTGAAGGAAAGATTGCCTGTGCGTTCATAGCAGACGCCCTAGCGGATCTCCATTCGAAGCTCTTCGGCCGCGAAGAGGCGTGGGGTGTCGGTGAGGGCGAAATTGATCCAGCGAGAGGCTTCATAAGTAAGTACAGAGCCCCAGAATTTGTCGCCCAACTTGCGACAATTAGTGCTCCGTCTCACCTTGATGAAGATTTCACGATGGTGGCTGACACCTTTAGGAGGTTTGCTCAAGACAAAGTGGCGCCCCAAGCCGAACACATCCACCGACAAGACACAGATATCCCTGAAGACATTATTGAAGGCTTAGCCGAACTCGGATGTTTTGGTCTCTCAGTTCCTGAGGAGTACGGCGGGTTTGCCACAGGTAGCGAGAGCGACTACATGGGGATGGTCATCGCTACTGAGGAATTATCTAGGGCGTCGCTAGGAGCAGGCGGCTCGCTGATCACTCGCCCAGAGATTCTGACGCGAGCTCTGGAGCGGGGCGGAACCGAAGAACAGAAACGAGAATGGTTTCCTAAGATTGCAACCGGAGAAACCATGGTTGCTGTGGCGGTTACTGAACCCGATTACGGGTCAGATGTCGCGAATCTAAAAGTCACGGCTAGCAAAGTCGACGACGGGTGGGTAATTAACGGGGTCAAAACCTGGTGCACTTTCGCTGGACGCGCCAATGTTCTAATGCTCTTGGCTCGGACCGATCCTGATCGAAGTAAGACTCATCGCGGACTCAGCCTCTTCATCGTTCCTAAGCCTCAAGCCGAAGGTCACAGTTTCGAATTTTCGCAAGACAGCGGCGGAAGCATGGAAGGCCGGGCGATACCGACGCTTGGATATAGAGGAATGCATAGCTTCGAAATAGCTTTCGACAACTGGTTCGTCCCCGACGAAAATTTGATTGGTGGCGAAGAGGGGCTAGGCAAAGGCTTCTACATGCAGATGGCCGGGTTTGAAAACGGGCGACTCCAAACCGCCGCAAGAGCGGTAGGTGTGATGCAGGCTGCTTATGACGAAGCTCTGGCATACGCTCAAGACCGAGTGGTCTTTGGTCAACCTGTCGCAGAGTACCAATTGACGCAAACCAAACTTGGTCGAATGGCGGCGATCATTCAAGGGTCACGCCAATACAGTTATTCGGTTGCCCAGATGATGGCTAAGGGCGAGGGCACCCTTGAAGCTTCAATGGTGAAAGCGTACGTGTGTAAAGCGGCAGAGTGGGTTACGCGCGAAGCTCTTCAGATCCACGGCGGCTTTGGTTTCGCAGAGGAATATACCGTCAGCAGGCTCTTTGTAGACGCACGAGTTCTGTCGATTTTTGAAGGCGCTGATGAGACTTTGTGCCTCAAACTCATTGCCCGACGCCTATTGGCCGAAGCCGAGTAGACACAACGCAAAAACATCAGATTCCTAGACGCAGCAATTCCGCAGCCACGACGCAGTCTTCTCTTACCGCGTGTTCGGAATCAACCAATCCATTCGGACCCACGACGCAACTTATCGCTGACATTGGAACAATTTCATCATCAGCTTCTAATGGGTTTTCCGTCGTCAATCGGCCTTCCACAACTTTGAAATATTGCTCTGGAAGGGCTCGACCGTGGCCGATCACTGCCCAAGTCTGCTTCCCACCGTTGACCCCGCACAGGGCGGCTGCATATGACCCGGCAGGCGCAACTAAAGACTGTGGGCCAGCTGCTTCGGCATCAATGATGACAACATCAGCTGTGGAACATGCTTGACCGAGACCTGTAAATGGGACTTCTTCTACCGTTACGCCTCGTTCAAGAAGCAACCTCGCAAGCCCGGCACCTTCACCGTAGGCATCTATGACCCGAACCGAAATATCGCTTCGCTTATGAATTTTCTGCAAAGCGAGATCAGGCCAACCGATGACCGCTACGGTCGCTGCTTCGGGAAGTGCTGAGGCCACATGTTCTGAGGTGGAGTCGGCCGCCAGCTCGTCAAGAAAGTCCCAGGTAGCGGTCCTAGCATCAGGCGAAATCAAAACCCTGGTAGCCATCACCCATAATGAACCAGCTAGCGGGTGATGATGCAGCATTCGACGACACGCGTTGACCATCTCGGCCGATTCTCCCCATAAAGCCCCTAACGCGTCAGCGGCTTCGCGCGCGAGGTCTAGCTGGTCAAACCCTCCGGCACGGGCAACATAACGAAGTCTTTCGATGGGATGCACTCAAGCAGACTGCCACAAGCTCACCCTCCAAATAAATCCAAATTTGGGTTTATCTCTAGGTAGGTGGAGCGCACTGGGCGCGCTAACTTGGCATTCGTGGCTACTGACCCTTCAACGCAACTAACAGTTGCAACCATGGATGGAGCTGAACAGAAGCTGTCCCAATGGTTGACAACGTTCAATCTTCTCGCTGTTGTGATAGATCCATATACTCACGAAAGCGGGTGGATAATTCCCACCGCCAACAGAATTTTCGCGCACTACGAAGAAGCAGACATCAGATGCGCTTTTCTGGTTACAGGTAACGGTGACGGAGCTCGCCAATACTTAGGTAAATATTCAGAGAACTGGCTGGTGCTAACTGATGAACAGAGGGAATTCGTCGGATCGTTGAGTCTTGATCGACTACCTGCTCTAGTTCATATTGGCCAAGATGGTTCTTTGGTTGGCTGTGCCGAAGGTTGGAATCCACCCGAGTGGAAACAGGTCCTAGAGGGTGTTGAGAACGCGATGGCTTGGCGGTCTAAGCCACTCCTCCCAGACCCCAATGACCCGGGCGCATTCGAAGGTACTCCCGCTTTGGCCTAAAGATTCATCTTGATTCGGTACATTTCGGCATCTGCTCGGGACAAAAGCTCTTCTGGTGCGTTTCGGGTCCCGTATCCAACTGTGAAACCGATGCTCGCTCGAGCAGGAAGTGAGTGTCCGCCTATGATGAATGGCCGTTCCATTGCGATTTCCAGTCGTTCGGCGACCAGCTGAACGTCGTCTGCATTTCGTAACTCAGGGCACACAACCACGAACTCATCACCCCCATATCGGGCGACGGTGTCAGTAGGTCTCACCGAGTCAGCGAATCGGCCACCGATCGCTGAAAGTAACCTGTCTCCAACGCTGTGCCCATAAACATCGTTGACGACCTTGAAGTCATTAAGGTCACAAAACACAACTCCCACAGCTCGCCCACTGACTCTGGACCGTTCTAACGCGTCTTCGAGGCGTGCCTCCGCTTGAAACCGATTCGCTAAACCAGTTAGCGGATCTTTACGCGCAGCGCGGGCCAGTTCCGCCTCTTGGCGGCCTCCGGTCCAGAGCACAGCAAGTGAACTAGCAAGAAGAAGCAAAGCGACCAGAGGTGACGTCACTCCCAGGATCCATCGCCACGCCGACGACAAAGATTCTCCACCGAGGAGGACCCAGGTACAAAAAAGTAGATTCGTCAGGCATGAAGGAACAGCTACGAAAAAAAGCATTCGTCGAGCAGTCATAGCAACACCCGAGAGTACGGGTATATGTGACGCGGAGCGAGAACCCTTAACGCGCTAACCAGCCGCCGTCCACCGGAAGGGGAATCCCGGTGACATAACTGCTGGCTTCGCTGGCTAAGAAAAGTAGAGCACCGTCAAGTTCGTCGGGAGTACCTCCTCTGCCCATAGCCGTGTTCCGGGCGATCCATTGACTGGACCGTTCGTCATCAAACATCACTTGGGTCAGTTCGGTTTCAAAGTAGCCAGGACACAACGCATTTACTCTGATGCCTCGTTTCGCCCATTGAACGGCAAGATCACGAGTCAAGTTGACTAGTCCTGCCTTGCTCGCAACATATGCAGGCTGCAGATTGGGTGCGGAAGCAACCATCCCGTGAACCGAAGCTACGTTGATGATGCTTCCCTCGCCTCGAGTCAACATATCTTGGGCGGCTAAGCCGGATAAAAGAAAACACGAGTTGAGATTTACGTCGACGACATTGCGGAATACGTCAATATTCGCTTCTTCTGCGGGGTTTATAGCGTCGGAAATTCCTGCATTGTTGACGAGAACATCAACCTTGCCATAGTGAGAAATGCTCTCTGCAATTAGCTCTCTGCACTGCTCGTCGTCACTCACGTCACACTGAATTGCTATCGCATCTGGCAATTCCCCCACTAATTCTTCCAAGCGATCTTGGCGCCGGGCAGCAGCAACGACTTTGGCTCCGGCGGCAGACAGGACCTTGGCAAACCTTACGCCAAAGCCACTTGATGCTCCTGTGACGACGCAGACCTTGCCATCAATGCGATACAGATTCTCTATTTTCGGAAGTTCACTCATATGACACAAACATTAGGCAAACATTGCGCCGCACACACATGACGAGAGGACCTTGACTGCCCTAGGGTCTTGGCATGAAGATTCGTGTTGGCTTTGGCCTGGGAACCCGCAGTTTCACTAATGACCATTCCACGTTTGATCCTTTCGTGGATTCCCTGGAAGAGTTGGGCTTCGATTCGTTGTGGCTAAGTGAACGTCTGGGCGGCGAATGCCCAGATCCCTTGGTTGGCTTGGCCTATGCCGCTGGCAGGACCAAGCGAATGAAATTCGGTTTTTCCGTCATGGTACTTCCGGGTCGAAATTTGGCGGTTTTGGCTAAGGAACTCGCCAGCCTCGACCGGCTCTCCGACGGTCGGCTCTTACCTGCATTTGGGCTGGGAGTCGCAGATGTTCATGAGCAAGCAGCTTTCGGAGTCAACCGAAAAGAACGTGCCAAAATGTTCAACGAAGCACTGCCCTTGCTGAAGAGGATGTGGGAAGACGAACCCGTCAACCATCAAGGGGATTTCTACAACTATCAAGACGTGAATTTGCTACCGAAACCGACCCAACAGCCTATGGATATCTGGCTTGGAGGAGCAGCGGATGTTGAGTTGCGAAGGTGCGGCAGATTTGGTGACGGCTGGTTACCGTCTTTTTGTACCCCTGAAATGGCATCTGATGGTTGGCGTCTTGTGAATGAGTCAGCGGAGCAACATGAGCGGTTCATGGATCCAGAACACTTCGGCGTTCTTGTTCCCTACAGCCACGGTGAGCTACCAACTAGTTATAAGACAATTCTTGACCGCCGCGCTCCCGGGATAGACCCTCAAGAGATAATCCCGATTGGACACGCGGGGTTGCGTGAGCAACTGGAGCGCTTTGTCGAGGTTGGGGCTTCCAAATTTGTCCCAATTTTGGTTGGAGAGCCCGACGACTGGTTTGCCGAATTAGAAGGCGTCGCCGAATTAGTTCTACCCATTCAGAACTGATCTCTTACCGGAGGCTTTACAAGTCAGTGATCCGTACATGTTAGAAGACTCTCAATTGAGGTCGCCTTGGGCACCTAACTTCACCAACGTAGATCTGCATGATCCTGCAAATTTCGGAGACGGGCCACCTTATGAAGCATTCGAGGTACTGCGTAACAACGCTCCCGTAGCTTTCCATCCTGAAGTTCCTCGTCGTCAAGGCGGGAAACAGGGCCCTGGATTCTGGTGCATTACGAAACATCGTGATGTGCAATTTGTTTCCAAGGACCCGGAAACATTTTCTTCTTGGTTGGGCGGCTTCACTGGAGCCGACTTGAGTGGCGTTGTTTTGGAAGAGACGCGACTCAACATGATGGGAATGGACCCACCTGATCACACTCTCTTGCGTCATTCGGTGCGAAAACCCTTTGGCCAGAACTGGGTTAACGGTCTCGCCACAAATATCGAACGCTTTACCTCAGAAATTCTCGACGAAATCTCTCCCAAAGGGGAAATCGATTTTGTTTCCGAAGTTGCTGCTCCCCTTCCGCTGAGGGTCCTCGCCCACATAATGGGAGTTGGTTCGTCTGATGTTGACCTTTTCTATGACTGGTCCAACCGAATTATCGGAAATCACGATCCGGATTTTGGCGGTTCCGTCCAAGACTTCTTGGCAGCTAAAGACGAGCTATTTAGTTACGGCCGCGATGTCATTGCTGAGAAAAGAAAACGGCCAGGTGATGACATGGTCTCTTACTTTGTCGCCACCGAAATCGACGGCGACAAGCTGGATGATGAGCGTTTGATTTTGCTTTGGTTTCTTTTACTGGTCGCAGGAAATGAGACAACTCGTTCCTCCCTGACTGGTGCCATGGAAGTTCTTTCGCAATTCCCGGACCAAAGACAGCTACTTGTTTCAGACGTAGACAGCCACCTACCTGGATTCATCGAAGAGACTTTGCGCTACACAAATCCTGTCTTGCATTTTCGGCGTACGGCAACAAGAGATGTCGCTATTGGGGACTCGATAATTCGCGAAGGAGACAAGCTCCTCTTGTGGTACCCATCAGCAAATCGAGACGCCGAGGCTTTCGAGAACCCAAATGACTTTGACTTGACTCGTTCACCAAATAACCATGTGGCCTTTGGCGTGGGACCTCATTTTTGTCTTGGAGCGAGGCTAGGGCGACTTCAAATGCACGTAATGCTAAAAGAATTGCTTCGACGGATTCCGGACATTGGTGTTACTGGCCCAGCTCAGAGAACACATTCGAATTTCCTGAACTCGGCCAAAACGCTGCCCGTTTCCTTTACGCCGTCGAAAATTCTATAAAGCTTGATACTTCTAGTCAGCTTCGCCTAGGTAGCTCGCTCTCAGGTCCGGATTAGCGAGCAGAGCCTCAGCGTCGTCATCAAGAACGACTTTGCCAGTTTGAAGCACCCAACCTCTATCAGCTATCGACAGCGCCATGTTGGCATTTTGTTCGACCATGAAAATGGCCACCCCTTCGCTATGAATCTGTTGAATTAGTTCGAAGTTGGCTTGAACAAGAGCAGGTGCTAACCCCATTGACGGTTCATCCATCAGAAGAACTCGGGGGTTCGACATTAATGCGCGACCCATCGCAACCATTTGCTGCTCCCCGCCCGAAAGCGTTCCCGATTTTTGGTTTATGCGCTCTTTAACTCGAGGGAACAACTCGAAAATTCGTTCCATGTCGTTGGCGATACCGGCCCGATCGCTACGCAGGTAAGCGCCTAGTTCTAAATTCTCTTTGACGGACAATCGTTTAAAGAGTCGCCTATTTTCGGGAACCATGGTGACCCCACGCTGGACGCGGTAGCTCGTGGACTGATGAGTGACGATCTCACCATCAAGAACAACGTCTCCAGTGGTTGGAGTTACCATCCCCAGCAGCGTTTTCAGAGTCGTGCTTTTGCCGCTGGCATTTCCTCCAAGCAAGCAGACAAGTTCCCCTGGGTAGATAGCAAGGTTGACGTCTTTCAGAATATGAACAGCGCCATAGTGGGTATTAACACCGCGGAACTCCAAGAGTGGCACTGCTTTTTCAGTCACGAACTTTCTCCCGGAATCTCTTCAGACCCAACAGGGCGACCTAAATACGCTTCAATCACTTGCGGATCGTTGGCAACATCTTCATAGGAGCCTTGAGCGATGGTTTCGCCATGATCCAGGACCACCACTCGGTCTGAAACATCGCGAACAACGCTCATGTCATGCTCAATCATGACCACCGTGAAACCCCATTCAGTTCTCAACCGCCCGATCAGTGTTGTCAATTCCGCTGATTCGCGAGGATTCATTCCGGCTACGGGTTCGTCTAACAGGAGTAACCTGGGCCGTGTCGCCATCGCTCTAGCTATCTCAAGTCGCCTCCGATTTGCATAGGAGAGAACTGAAGCAGGTTGATCTAACCGGTATCCGGTAAGACGCGAACCGAAGAAGGATAAGACTTCTTCACCGTAGGTTCGAATAGCTTCTTCTTCTGACTTAAAAGCTTTCGTTTGGAACAGAGCGCCGAATACCTTTTGGTCCGTCCGGCAGTGCTGCGCAACCATGACATTTTCAAGGATCGTCATATTTGCGAAGAGCCTCACGTTTTGAAATGTTCTGGCTATTCCACGTTCCGTTACTTGACTGGGATCTAACCCAAGTAGGGACTCACCCTCAAAAAAGATGTCACCAGATGTCGGCGTAACCATTCCGCTGATCATGTTGAAAAAAGTTGTTTTACCCGCTCCGTTGGGGCCAATAACACTGACGATCTCGCCCTCCTCGACTCGAAAGTCAAGATTTTTTAACGCATGAAGTCCGCCAAATGTGACACTCAAGTCCTTTATCTCAAGCATGCTCATGCTGTTCCCTCTTGGTCATCGGTGTCGATTTCACCTTTGAGCCATGCGTCCTGCAGGAACTCTTCTTGGTGGAGTTCTCGTGTTCGTCGAACGTTCGGAACTAATCCCTCGGGCCGTTTCAGCATCATCCAGACGAGTAGCGCCCCGTAGATCAACAATTTGAACTGGCTGAACTCTTGCAAGAGACCCGGCTGTTTAGGTCCACCCAATACTCCAATGAGCACAAGGGCTCCGACGATGACTCCAGTGATATTTCCCATCCCACCGACTATCACCACGACCAGGATGATGATCGACACCAACATTAAAAAGCTTGTGGGGAAAATCGATCCAACTTTGGCCGAGAAGATTGCCCCTGAGAAACTTGCCAGTACCGCTCCGACGACAAACGCCATTAATTTCGTATTTGTTGTGTTGACGCCCATCGCTTCCGCAACGTCTTCGTCTTCTCTAATAGCCATCCAGGCTCGACCAAGTCGTGAGTTTTCTAAACGCCAGGAGACGTAGATAGCTATCCCACAGAAGACCAAGACCAACAGGAAGACGGATCTCGGGTCGGTGCCTTTCACAGTGGCGATTCCGACGTTTACTCCAGGGATGTTAGTGATGCCTTGAGCACCGCCGAACCACCCGGAAAGCCAGTCACTTAGGAATAGCAATCGAATGATCTCACCAAAGCCGAGGGTGACAATTGCCAGGTAGTCGCCCCGCATTCGAATTACTGGCGCACCGATGAAAAGGCCTACGAGGCCCGTGAGTATTACCACCGCTATTAACGCCACCGGCCATGGCAACTCAGGTGAGAATCCCGGGGAGTTAGGGGATGTAAGAACGGCAGTTGTGTAGCCGCCAACAGCAAAGAAAGCGACGTAGCCAAGGTCAAGAATTCCCGCGAGTCCTACTACGATGTTGAGCCCAAGCGCCAACAGAACAAATAACCCAACATTGGCAAGTAACTCATTTGTGATCTTTCCAAGGAAGAACGGAAGAACAAAGAGCAGCGCTGCGCTAACAGCTAGGAGCGCCAAATTAACTCGTCTGCGTTCTTCGCTCGGCATTTCAATAACTTGGGTCTTGACGCGCGCCACTCTGGGTCCCGCTATGAGGGGAACAGCTAAGGCGAGCGCCGCCACCGCGACCGCTCCTAGTACTTCCAAGCCACCACGCTTGTAATAGACGAGGTCTGTTAGGCCCTCGAGGCCAAATCCTTCAAGTAAGTCGGTGAGAAATGTTTCTAAGACTGAGACGCCAAAAACCGAAAGACAGACAGTGAGGGTTGCGGAACGAAACTTTTGTGGCACAACGTGCATCGATCCCCCGAGAAACCCCAAGAAGGTTCCTAGAACTAGCCATATGACCATGCCAAATGCGGCTGAGCGGTCGAAAGACAAAAGCTCGAGTAGTTGCGGACTCCAATTTACGAGTGGGTCCCGCAAATCAAAGTTCTGGATAAGAATCATCAGCAGAACAACACCGCCAGAACTTCCTAAGCCGACGAGTGCCCCTGCCCAGAGGTCTCGAGCGCTACGTTGTCTCTCTGCCATGCCTTCGAGAACAACTTCACTACCGGCGATGCTCGCAAACACAAAGGGAACCCAGAGCAGCGAGAGATACCCCATGCTGAGAACCGGTTGAATGATGCTCCGTCCGTCCAGCCCAACTGGCATTCCGGCGAGGGAAATGAACGCCGTTGAAAGTGCTCCTATTAATCCGAATCGGATCTGCCTACGCCAATTAATTCCGGGCGTTTCATAGATTGAGGGGTCGTTAGAGATGGCGGTCATGCTCGATCTTCTTCGGAGAGACGCTCACCAAAAAGCCCGCTGGGTTTGACAAGCAGGACAAAAATAAGCACGGCAAACGCGACTGCGTCACGTAGTTGAGAAACTCCGTCGACTCCTAAAGGTTCGAGAAGTACCAACGGAGCCGTCGCTTCCGCTGCGCCAAGCGACAATCCGCCGGCCATAGCGCCGCCTAGGTTGCCAATCCCGCCGACGACTGCGGCGCTGAAGGCCTTAATCCCTGGCAAGAAACCGGTGGTGTGAATAACGCTACGGAAGAGAATCCCCCAGAGAATCCCCGCTACCCCGGCCATCGCTCCACCCACAGCGAATGTCGTGACGATGGTTCGATTTACATCAATGCCCATTAACGCGGCGATTTCTTTGTCTTCCGCGACGGCCCGCATGGCCTTACCGGTTTTGGTTCGTTCGACTAGAAACCAAAGTCCAGCCATGGAAACAGCGGCTGTTAGCAGCACTACCAGCTTTGTTCCCTCGATTTCGAAACCAAGCAAAGAACGTTTTTGAGATAGCCAACTCGGGAGCGAGGGGTACGACTTGGCACCTGGACCCAATAGGACTACGGACATGTTTTGAAGAAAAAATGAAACGCCTATCGAAGTAATCAGCGGAATGAGCCTCGGGGAGCCGCGTAGGGGACGATAGGCAATTCGCTCCATAATTACCGCTGTTGCAGTCGAAATCAGGATGGAAGTCACGACTACGAACAGCAGGGAAAAAACAAATGCGTCTTCCCAAAGCCCTGCCTCGGCGAGTTTGTTGGAGGTGATCATTCCCGACATAGCTCCAACCATGAAGACCTCGCCGTGGGCGAAGTTAATGAAGCCGAGAACGCCATAAACCATTGAGTAACCCAACGCAATCAAACCGTACATTGCGCCCTGCGCTAAGCCGGTAACTAGCAACCCCTTGAACTGAGGCGCTGTGAGACCAGTCGCGTCAGGGTTCAGCCATCTCGCCAAAGGGTTTTGTGGGTCTATCTGTTGGGCTACGAAGGCGATAAGTCCTACAGAGATTAGTACGACGAAGGTGATTCGGATCAGCGCAAGAAAACGGTCAACCCACAGCACTCGAGATGTCGGTTTGCCGTCATGCGTAGTTGCCACGTGTATCCCAATATTTGAGGCGCTCGACGATTAGTCCGATTCGCCAACGTGCGTAACCGACATTCGGCCCCGATCCGGATTCACTCCGGGTCGGGGCCGATGTCAATTGAGAAATAGTTGATGACTCCGCGGAGTCAGTCAACTGTGCCCTTATTTGGGCCGCTTAATTAAGGAGCGAAAGAGAAGACTACGTTCTCAATCGAACCGGCAAAGTCAGCTGAGTCGTTTTGGACCACTGTGATCCGCTGCGCTCCGCAGTCACCGAAGTCATCGCAGCTCAATGTGCCAATGATGCCTTCATAACCTGACAAGTTGTCCAGGTATTCGCGTACCCCGGCTCTATCAATTTCTAGGTTGCCGTCATGTACGTGTGAGGCCGCCTTTATTGCCTCTAGCAAAAGAGTGGCGGCGTCATAAGAGTGCGCCCAGAAAGGAGCTTCAGGGACGTTGCCGTTGTTGGCTTCGTAATCGGCAAGGAACTTCTCAGCTGTTACACCAGTGCTCTGGTTGGTGTTGGTGCCATATCGAAGGTCCGGTCCGGAGAGGTACATACCGTCTGCCTGTGGAAGTTCCATGAAGGTCTGTACTTGAAGGCCGTCGGCTCCTAGGAGCACAACACCGTCGAGACCTGATACTCCAGGAGCTTGGTCAGCAACGAAGTCGCCTGCTGGCTGGAAGATTGGGAAGAAGATAGCTCCCGGTGATCCTGCAGCGATTTCGGTAAGCACCGGAACCATGTCTGTGTCTTCTTTATTCACGCCGGTGAATCCCGTGACAGTACCGCCAAGATTTTCGAATGCGTCAGCAAACGCTTGTGCAAGACCCTGGGTGTAGGGGTCGCCGTCGTGTATTGCAGCTGCTTCGCTAATTTCAAGCTCTTCATAGACGAACTTCGCCATCGCAGCGCCCTGGAAAAGGTCATTATGAGCGGTTCGGTAGTAGCCCGGGTGGTAGTTCTCACCTGCTGTGCCAGCGAGGTCAGATGTGAGCGCTGGTGAAGTGTTTGACGGGCTGATCATTACCATTCCGGCCTCGCTGATCAGAGGTGAAGCTGCGGTTGCCGCACCTGAGCAAGAGGTACCGATAACGCCAACGACCTGCTCGTCAGCGACGATGGTTTGCGCTGCTGCTTGTCCTCCATCGGCTGAGCAAAGATCGTCTAGACCTGTGCCGATGGTGACGCTGAATCCGTGGATATCGCCGAAGTCAGCAAGGGCTTGTTCGACGCCACGTTGGTTTGGAATACCAAGGAATGCAACGTCGCCCGTGATCGCATTCAGCGAACGAATCTGGATATCTTCGCCAGCTTCGACTGTGACAACTCCTAGTGAGCCATCTCCGAGACTGTCGTGGTGTTCCTCCGTAGCAGAAGAACTATCACTGGATGACCCGCTGCTCGAGTCATCGTCCGAGCCGCATGCGGCAGCGACCAAAGCGAAGGCGAACATTACGCCTAGCAGTCGCAGGAACTTGAAATTCATGAAGTCACCCTCCCTGGGTGTAAAAAATTGGCGTGTAAGTCGTTCTGTCCATATGTCCGTATGACCTTCACACCAGGAACAGACGAAGTCTATTCGCTATTAAACCCCTTGACGCACACTTCGAGTTCATCTCACGGTAGGAGGGTCTTCAATGGGTAGTCTCTCGGCGAGGGTTTGTTCTTTCCTCATGACGAAGATCTCTACAAGATGCTTATTCTCTCAGGACAAGACGTAGATGAATGTCTACCAATTGGCGCTGCTGTCGCTGGAATGCGAGAAGCGTTTGCCGCTGTGAGCGCTCACAGAGTTGAGTTGCCTGATCGAACATTAATCCCCTTGGGAGATGATTCTCAGTTGGCGTTGTTTATGCCTGCGTATGTAAAAAATTCGTCGTTTGTCACTGTCAAATCCGTAACCGTTTTCCCAGAAAACGGGTCTCATAGTCTGCCAAGCGTGCAATCCATCGTCCAAGTTTTTGACGCCTCGACCGGTTCTCCTGTTGCACTCATCGATGGCACTCGGCTCACCGCTATTCGGACTGCTGCGGGAGGGGCGGCGTCAGTCGAGTTGTTGGCTCGAGAAGAATGCAGTTCTTTGGCAATGATCGGTAGTGGCACCCAGGCACGAGCTGGAATCGAAGCGGTATGTCACGTGCGAGCAATTGATGAAATTCGGCTATTTAGTCGGAATGAAGGTAACGCTCGTCAGCTGGCAGAGGAGTTTTCCCCATATGACTGGTGTCCGACGATTCAGGTCACAACCGATCCTGATGAAGCAACGCTGGGCGCTGACATCGTTTGGACAGCTACTAATTCGTATGTCCCAACTTTTTCTGAAACTTCGATTGCCCCAGGTACACACATTGTTGGTGTCGGTTCTTTCCAACCGTCAATGGCCGAAATTCCGCCATTTCTGTTTAAAACAGCGTCGATTTTCGTTGACCAAATTGAAGCCTGCTGGTCGGAAGCTGGAGAGGTGATTGCCGCTCGAGCTGAGGGTCACATTAATTCCGAAGACGTGCTTGAGTTAGGCGAGGTTGAGTTAGGCAATCATCCCGGCCGCAGGAGCAACCAAGAAGTAACCATCTTCAAATCTGTAGGCATCGCAATTCAGGATGCCGTCGCTTCGTCAATTGCCGTGAATGCCGCCAAGACCCGCGGAGTTGGCACGAAGGTGAGCCTGTAGCGATGCCAGCGGTACGTCCTCCCCCCGAAGCGCTGTTCATAGCGGGAGGAATTTCGCAATACCTGGGCGCTGCGATCGCCATAGGACTTTTTGATGACATTGCGCCAGGTGGCGTTGCCTTGCTGCGGGTACTCGGCGCGGGTCTTGTACTTATTGGCTTTCGACGTTCGTGGAGGCGGTCATGGAGTCGCCAAGATCTGTTATGGGCAGGTGGGTTTGGTGCGGCTCTAGCATTAATGAATTTGTTTATTTATTTGGCGATGGATCGACTCCCTCTTGGGAATGCTGTGGCCATCGAGTTTCTAGGACCTATAGCCGTCGCGGCTGTTGGGACGAGAACTCTGCGATCAGCAGGATCCTTAGTTCTCGCAGCTTCAGGTGTCGTGATATTGGCGGGGGTTCAAGATGAGGGAACGCTATTAGGGGTATTGTTCGCGCTCCTAGCGGGAACAATGTGGGCCGCCTACATAGTTCTCGGGCACCGCGTCGCTCACAATGGACTCGCCGTAGACGGCCTCGGCGTAGGGATGCTCATAGGAGCGTTCGTAATTGGTCCGTTCGGCGTAAATCAACTCGATATTGCTTTCACAAGCCCTCGAATACTGTTGCTAGCGCTTGTCGCCGCTTTGCTTTCTAACGTCATCCCCTATGGCATAGACCAATTTGTGATGAAGGAAATATCGCGGTCAAGATTTGCGTTCCTTCAAGCGCTTTTACCTGTAACGGCGACAGTGGTTGGCTTCCTTAGCTTGAGTCAGTCGCCGCGTTGGTCCGAATGCCTCGGGATAGGGGCTGTGATTCTTGCGATTGCAATTAGTGGCGGGAATAGAGGATTTCAGTCATCGACATCTGAGGAAAAGACGTGACAGAACCGACATATGAACCTATGGAGCATGAAGAAAAACTTGCTTGGATGCTGGAAACCCACGGTTGGGGAATTGAACCTGTAGCTCCGTCCGACCAGAAAGATTTACGCCCCGCGTACTCCTACACTTTCGGTCTTGAAGCCCTTGTCGGCCATCCGGAAATAGTGATTTTTGGCCTTGCGCCTGTGGCAGCTCGAGGTTTACTCGACCTCATTGTTAATCATCTTCGCCTGGGTGGAACATTGCCCATCGGTGAGCCTTTCACGGGTCTTCTGGACTCTGATCAGCTGAGCGTGTTGTTGAATATCGACATCGATCAATTCGAGGAGTATTTCCCTACCCTCAATCAAATCTATGGCGACCAAGAGTGGCGGGTCTGCCAGTTTCTTTGGCCTCATCGCGACGGTGCTTTCCCTTGGGATGAGGCTTGGCCTGAACAACTGAGGTATGCGCAGCCCGTTATCGGAAACTGGTAATTAGAGCGTCGGTGTAGTGAATCGTAATTCTTATATGACTGGGTCGAGCCAGGTCTTCGCTGCTATTAACCCGAGGGCGAAACCTAACAACGCAGCTATCGGAAACCCAGCCAAGATGCGCGATAGGGATCTCTGCCTCTGATCTCCAGCAATCCAACCACCAATGAGACCCCCTGTTAACCCCCCAAGGTGACCACCCACCGAAATGCCAGGGATCACGAAGGAAAGAACAATGTTCACGATAATGAGGGTTCCCAAGCCTTCATTCCAAGGATCTTTGCCACTAGAGCGTTCAACGACGAGAACAGCAGCCATGATTCCGTAGACAATTCCTGATGCTCCTACCACTGCAGTATTTGGGGTTGCGATAAGGGCGCCCATTGAGCCCCACAACATGCTGATCACACACAGGCCGATGAAAGCTGGCGATCCGATCTGGCGCTCAAGTCGTCGACCGAGCAAGAACAACATGATCATGTTCAGAAGAAGGTGTCGCACATCGGCGTGGAGAAATGCTCCGCTGGCCAATCGCCACCACTCGCCTATCGCGTCTATGGGGAACCCATATGTGGCCCACTTAACGAGTGAGTCTCGTTCCAAGGAAGCGCCGCCAAGCATGGTTATGTCGTGAGTCAGCACGAAGATGAAGCAATTGATAGCAATCAAAGCGACTGTTGCTGGCTTTGCAGGGTTGTGGTGACCGCCGGTGAACACTACTTGTACCGTAGAGCCGAAATGTCTTTCAACCACTAGGGTCTCCCCATGAAATTTGGAGTGATGTTTGCCAATACTGGGCCGTTCGTAGAGCCCGATGCTGCCGTAGCTTTGGCTACGGCAGCCGAAGACGCAGGATGCGAGTCAATTTGGACGGTCGAACATGTTGTCGTCCCTTCCGGCTATGCATCTCAATATCCCTACGCCAAAGACGGCAAGATGCCAGGGGGAAGGGAAGACTTCGACATTCCGGATCCCCTCATCTGGCTTTCATACATCGCCGCCGCCACTGAAGAGATTTGCCTCGGGACAGGTGTGATGATCATGCCGCAACGCAACCCACTTGTTACCGCCAAAGCTGTCGCTACGTTAGATCGACTGTCGAAAGGGCGAATGATTCTGGGTGTTGGTTCTGGGTGGCTCGAGGAAGAGTTTGATGCTTTAGGTGTCTCATTTGATGACCGAGGTGACCGTACCGATGAGTATCTGGAAGCTATGCGGCAAGCTTGGAGCTCTGATATCGCCAGCTATGACGGCGATTTCGTTAGCTTCAGCGACGTCTATAGCCGACCTCAGCCAGTGAATCGGCACGTTCCAATAGTTGTGGGGGGCCACAGCAAGCGCGCTGCCCGCCGAGCAGGTGAATTGGGAGACGGCTTTTTTCCGGGGCGTGGCAATCCACAGGAATTGTCCATTCTTTTTGATCATGCCCGAATGTGTGCAGAAAAGTGTGGGAGAGACCCTGAAGCTTTGGAATTCACCGCTGGTGGACCAACAACAGCCGATTACGTCGAGCAATTAGCCGAGATAGGGGTAACCCGTATGATTGTTCCTCCCATGGCTCCCGCCCAATTTGCTGAGTTCGGCGAGGAAGTCATCGCACAGTTCTCGGCGTTGTGAGGTAATTATGTCTGAGTCGAGATTGGACAGCTTGCTGGCGTGGATTGATGCTTCTCCCTCGCCTTATCACGCGGCCCACAATGCAACAGCTGAACTTTCCAGCGTTGGGTTTAACAGATTTGGTCCTGACGAGAAGTGGGAAGAAAGCGATCGAGTTGTCGTGAGCTGGGGCGGCGTCGTTATTGCGGCCGCGTTTGGTTCGCGAATTGACCCAGACAGATTGCGTTTCCGGATAGTCGGGGCACATACAGACAGCCCAAATCTCAGGATTAAGCCAAATCCTGATTCTCATAAGTTGGGATATAGACAACTCGGCGTTGAGGTTTATGGCGGCGTTCTGCTGAACTCCTGGTTGGATCGAGATTTAGGACTTTCAGGGCGGGTCGTGGTTCGAGATGGATCAGGCAATCAGACCTTGTTATTTAGTGCCAATCGGCCTCTACTTCGAGTGGCTCAGTTGGCAATTCATTTGGATCGCGAAGTAAACGAGGGATTGAAGCTCGATCGCCAGTCTCACCTTGCTCCTATATGGGGTTTGGGCACTAGCAATGACGGAGACTTTCGTTCCTTCTTAGCTGATGAAATAGGAGTCAACGATTCAGAGGTTTTGTCGTGGGATGTGATGTGCCACGACCTCACGCCGTCAACAGTTCTGGGTCGGGACAACGAACTCTATGCAGCCCCCCGAATAGATAATCTTGCCTCTTGTCACGCGGCCTTATCGGCGCTGCAGCAGATTGGACCGGTAGGCGAAGACACCATTTCAGTGATGGTCTTATTTGATCATGAGGAGGTCGGAAGCGAATCTTCGACGGGAGCCAAGGGTCCAATGCTTTCCAGCGCGTTGGAAAGACTCGCTGGTACTCGCTCAACGAATCGCGAGCAGTTTTTGCGAGCCCTGAACCGTTCGATCTGTGTATCGGCTGATGGGGCCCATGCTGTGCATCCCAACTACGTTGACCGACACGAGCCAGAACATCAAGTTGTTCTCAACGGCGGACCTGTGATCAAGATCAACGCGAACGTGAGATATGCGACTGACGCGGAGAGTAGCGCCTTATTTCAATCTGTCTGTCGTTCCGCCGGTGTTCCTGTTCAGCAGTATGCGCATCGCACGAATTTGTTGTGTGGGAGCACCATCGGACCAATTACGGCGGCTCAGTTAGGGATGTCAGTGGTTGATGTGGGAAGCGCTCAATTATCGATGCACTCAGCCAGAGAAATGGGCGGGTCAAAAGACCCGGACTATCTCTTTTCTGCACTTACTGAATTTTTTGCAGGCACCTGACGAAGTCACCGCGAATCGCGGTAATTAACCGTGGTGGAGATGAGGGAAGAGATGACTGCTGTCGTTAAATCGGCGAATGAGCCATTCCCCTTCGCTCTGCACAATTTGGCTTATCGAACAGTTGTCAGCCCCTCCGAACGCAAATGGTCTCGACAAGGCGATCTGGGCGAGAACGGATCCGATAACGCCTCCGTGCACTGTGCACAACACCAGTTCGCCAGGGTGACGCTCGACTATTCGGTTTAAGGCGTTCATGCATCGAGAGCCAAATTCCTCATTGCTTTCAGCCCCGGGAATTACATCCCATCGCTGTTCGAGCATCATTCGTTGAAAAGTAGGGTCGTTTTCGGCAGCTTTCTGTCGTAGTAGCCCACCTTCCCATTCACCCAAGGCAATTTCTCGTAGATCTTTTTCAATAGCAACTTCTTGACCCAGTGCCGCTGCAAGAGGTGCGACAGTTTGCTGAGTTCTCTGCATATTCGTTGCGTAAAGAGCAGTAATCGGTTCATTTCGGAGGCGGTCGGCTGAGCTGCGGGCCTGAGTAACTCCTACCGGTGATAGGGGTGGGTCTCCCTGTCCGTCGACAAGCGGGAACGACTGCCCAGGGACAAACGGCTGTGATGCCCCATGTCGCAGCAGTATCACTTCAGTTGCGTCGGGGGTTCTTTGCCAACGCTGTTGGGCAAATTGTTGAGGGGTTTCATCTTGTGTGGTCACAATGAGCAACGTAGCAAGCCCGCACCTGTCTTTGACCGATGCGGGCTTGCTCCGTAGGCCACGAGGGGGTCACGACCTATCTAGAAACTGTTCTGGGTGTGGTCACCCAATCCGTTAGAAGACTTAGAAGCGTTTAGGGCTCCATAACATAGGCTGCTTCGCCATGGTCGCTGACGTCGAGTCCTGTCATTTCAGTGCTCTCGGTGACTCTAAGCCCAATCGTCTTATCCATCAGTTTCGCGATGATGTAGGTAGCTACAAACGAGAACGCTGTGACTACCGCAATAGAAAGAACCTGGTTCCACAGCAATATTCCGCCGCCGAAAAATACTCCGTTTTCGAATTCGCCGCCAGGTACCGCTGATGCATCAGCCATAAACCCAAGCAATATCCCTCCAACAGCACCACCTACAAAGTGGATACCTACAACATCGAGGCTGTCGTCAAACCCGAAACGAAATTTGGCTTCGATAGCGAAGAAACAGATGGCTCCGGCTAATGCTCCGAATACAAAAGAATGCATTGAACCCACAAACCCAGCCGCAGGGGTTATGGCTACTAACGCCGCAACAATTCCTGACGCCATGCCGATCGTACTTACTTTGCCGGTCTTGGCCATTTCGATCACCATCCACGCGACCATTCCTGCTGCACCCGCGATAAACGTGTTAACAAAAGCCTGGGTGGCGGCGCCATCGGCAGCAAGTGCAGACCCTGCGTTGAATCCGAACCAACCGAACCACAGAATTCCAGCTCCCAACATCACGAATGGAACGTTGTGTGGAGCTGGTCGGTTTTGAGGCCACCCTGATCGCTTGCCCAGGACTATGGCTAAAGCTAGTGCTGCGGCTCCAGCGTTGACATGGATTGCTGTGCCTCCAGCGAAATCGTGGGCCGGAAGATTAAAGATCCAGCCATCTGCGCCATAAATCCAATAGACAACTGGTGCGTATACCACGAGGGACCAAACCGGAACGAAGATCATCCAAGCCGAGAACTTCATGCGGTCAGCCACCGCTCCCGATATCAATGCCGGGGTGATGCATGCAAAGGTCATTAGGAATGCAAATGTCGCTATTCCTTCAGCATCGTTGATGCCTTTCATGCCGATAACACTTAAGTCGCCAAGCCAACTTCTCCCGCTATCACCTGACGCGAGGCTGAAACCAACGAGTACCCAGACCACGGGCACAATCCCTAAGCACCACATGTTCATGTTCAACATGTTTAGGGCGTTCTTGGCCCTGACCATTCCTCCGTAAAACAGAGCTAGACCTGGCACCATAAATAGCACCAGAGCGGCAGAGGTCAGGATCCAGGCAATATTGCCTTCCATTCGATTTTCCTTCCACGCGGATGGGGATCCGCTTCACGAAAAAGTAGACAAAGAAAATCAGGGGGCAGTTTCGTTTGTGTTACGGCAATGTGAACTATGGCGATATCCACATGTCGGTCATGCGAGTTGATCCAAGGCCTGTGTGAGATCCGACACAAGATCATCGATTGATTCAATACCTACTGATATTCGGACTAAGTCGTCAGGAACTTCAAGGGCGGACCCCGCTACAGAAAGGTGAGTCATGACACCTGGGTGTTCGATGAGCGACTCGACCGCTCCCAGCGACTCTGCGAGTGTAAAGATTCGTGTGGATGTAACCAGCTTTTCGGCTGCGGGTTGACCACCCTCCAACCGGAAACTGACCATCCCGCCGAAATTTTTCATCTGTTTTGACGCGATGTCGTGACCCGGGTGCTCTGGTAGTCCCGGGTATAGGACTTGGCTGACAGCGTCATGTGCTTGTAGTAGTGCGACGATTCGCTGAGCGTTGTCACAGTGTCGATCCATGCGTACGGCCAGTGTTTTGACTCCACGCATTGCTAAGTAGCAGTCAAACGGGCTTGGCACTGCGCCGACTGCGTTTTGTATATAGACCAGGTCCTCGGCGAGGGCCTCGTGATTGGTCGCAACGAAGCCCCCCACAACGTCGCTGTGGCCACCAAGATATTTTGTTGCGGAGTGAACTACTACATCTGCTCCAAGCGAGAGAGGTTGCTGGAGATAGGGGGTAGCAAAAGTGTTGTCGACTACAACTATGCCCCCTAGCTCGTGCACTAGGTCAGAGATGGCTTTGATGTCGAAGACTGACAACATCGGGTTCGTAGGTGTTTCGAGCCATACCATCTTTGTGTCGGGTGTCCACACGTCTTTGATCTGATCGGGTTGAGTTAAATCGACTGCTGCATTGGCTAATCCGGACTTTTTGCCGTGGACACTGTCGATCAGTCGGAAGGTTCCTCCATAAGCATCATTGCCCAGCAATATTTGAGAACCCGGTGAAAGTTGGCGAAACAACGCGTCTTCGGCCGATAGGCCGCTGGCGAAAGCAAAACCGTATGCGGCTCCCTCTAATGAAGCTACGCATGCCTCATATGCGTGACGGGTTGGATTTCCGGTTCGTGAATATTCGTACCCGTGCTTCGGGGAGCCGGGGGCATCTTGAGCAAAGGTTGTTGACAGCGCGATAGGTGTCACAACCCCGCCTGTGCGCTCGTCGTGGGGTTGACCAGCGCGAATGGCGCGCGTTTCAAAACCGAAATGCTCTTGATCTTCGAATCCCGACAGAGCGGGGTCGCCACCCATCATTTCGATGTCTCCTCCTGTTCCCCGTCTCCCGCATGCGCGCCTGCGAGGTCTGATCTGGTTAACAAGCTACGTGGCTGTCCGTCATCAAGCACTAGAAGAACCTGCGAGTTTTCAAGTTTGGCAGCTGCGACTTTTAGGGATTCACCTACTCCGACTGTGGGCATGTTGGGACTCATCACCTCTTCGACTTTTCCAGGAGATGGCTGGTTCGTCTTGGAGGATTCTTCTAGCAGAGAGTGTTGGTACACGGAACCCATTACCTCCGCTATAGCTAAGGGCATTTCGCCATTGGCGACTGGGATCCCGGGAAGGGCCCTTTCTTGCATTATCGAAATGGCTTCCTCGAGGGTGCTTTCAGGAGACACGTACGTCAACTCAGATTCGCCCCTGGCCCGCTGGTCAAGTAAGTCAGCGACTGTCGACCCTTCTTGTTTGGAAAAGCCCATGTTTGCCATCCAAGATTTGTCGAAAACCTTGCTCAAGTACCCACGACCACTGTCAGGGATCAGGACGACGACCAGGTCCTCTGCAGTCAGGGTTTGTGCGGTTTGCAATGCCGCTGCTACGGCTGTCCCGCCGGAACCTCCTATCAGAATGCCTTCTTCGACCGTGACCCGATGCGCCATCGCAAAAGACTCGGCGTCGGTTACTGCGATAGTGGAATCGACTATTGAGGGGTCGTATGTGTCAGGCCAGAAGTCCTCACCTACGCCCTCAACAAGATATGGTCGTCCGCTGCCACCGGAATAGACCGAGTTGGTGGGGTCCGCAGCAATTATTTGCACGTCTGGATTTTGTTCTTTCAGGAATCTACCGACGCCAGTAATTGTGCCTCCGGTGCCTGCTCCAGCTACGAAGTGGGTGATTCTGCCCCGAGTCTGTTCCCAGATCTCGGGGCCGGTTGTTAGGTAGTGAGCTTTGGGGTTTGCTTGGTTGTGATATTGATTCGGGCGATATGCATTCGGTATTTCTGTAACTAAGCGTTCCGCTGTGGAGTAATAGGAACGGGGGTCTTCTGGCGCTACAGCTACTGGGCACACTACGACTTCGGCTCCGTATGCTTCAAGGAGAGCTACTTTTTCGCTGCTGACTTTGTCGGTCATGACAAAAATGCATTTGTAGCCTCTTTGCGCCGCGACTATCGCTAAACCGACTCCGGTGTTCCCGGAGGTCGGTTCGATAATTGTTCCACCGGGCAGCAGGAGGCCCGCCTCTTCAGCTTCGTCGATCATGGTCACCGCAGGTCGGTCTTTGGAACTTCCGCCGGGATTAGTCGTCTCCAGTTTGGCGACGATCGGGCAAGCAGTGTCTTTGCCAATTCGTGGAAGTTTGACCATCGGCGTCTTACCGATGAGATCAAGCACGGAATCAGCTATGTCCAGGTCCTGATGATCCATGCCCCCAGTCTGCTCGTTCCGGATGACATTCGCACCAATAACCGCAAGAACTAAAGGGCCCAGTTATTTATCTATTGAATCGCATTGTGACTTAGGATTCACGAAATCCGATAGTTGGCCCGGACTTCGATTAGTTCAATATTTCCTTGGCGGCTTGTCTAAATTTTTCGACGTTGGCCTCTTTGACACCTTCGTAACCGCGAATCATGTCGGGTAGCTCAGCTACGCGTAACGCTTTGTCGTAACTGTCCGTGTGAAGGCCATCAACCACTGCTTCGATCATTGTCTGATATTCGTTTACCAGGCCGCGCTCCATCTTGCGATGAGCGGTATTACCAAAGATATCCAGCGGGGTTCCGCGCAGGAATTTCATTCGACGCAGTATGGCGAATGCAACATCGCCTGACCGACCAAGCCCGATTTTTTGTTCAAGGCCAAGTCGCTTCATGGAGGGGGGATGCAACTTGTAGGTGACTTTGCTTTTATCTCCAAACTGGTCACGGACTGCTTGTTGAAAAGCCTTAGACCGGTGAAGTCGTGCGACTTCGTATTCATCTTTATAGGCCATCAATTTGTATAGGTAACGGGCATAAGTCTCAGACAGCCGCGTATCTTCTCCGACGCTTGCTTCAGCCGCTCTCACGGCGCTGACTCTTTCTACATAAGCCTTCGCATATTTAATGTTTTGGTACTCAACGAGGTCCGGCACTCGGATTCGCAGCAGTCGTTCAAGCTCTTCAGATGGTTCTGAAACGGAGTCGATGAGATTCTGAACCGCTTCGGAAACATTGTTTTTGCGGCTGACCTTTCCAACTCGTTCAATCCCTAATTTGTCAATAAAGTCGGGCTCAAGCACTATTTGGCGACCGATTCGAAACGCTTGGGTGTTCATTTCTACGGCTACGCCATTTAGTTCGATGGCGCGTTCTATCGCTGCTGAACTAATGGGTACGACTCCGCTCTGGTAAGCGGAACCGAGGACGATGATGTTTGCGGGCATGTGCGACCGAAATAGATTGTCGGACAGGTTGCCAGCGTCGTAGTAGACGTTTTTTTCGGGGACCGTAGCGCTATCAATCGATTGCTGTAGCGCCGACCATTCCGGGTAGTCGGCCGAAGTGTCACGAACCATTGCTCCTGTTGGGACTTTGCTGGAAGACACCAGTGCCACGGTGCGCCCCGGCATTGCCTTCTCGAGGTTGGCTGGGTTGGTGCCACTCAATAGGTCGAAGACGATGTAAGCATCTGCTTCTCCTGTGGCAATTTTGTTAGCTTCTCCTAGCTCTAGTTCGCTGTCTGGTCGCCGAATCTTGAGGTTGGATACAACTGGGCCGCCTTTCTGGGCGAGACCTGTTTGATCAAGCCCGTGGGCCTCTTTGCCGTCTAGCAGAGCAGCTGTTGCTAGTAGTTGGTTGACTGTAACGACGCCGGTTCCGCCAATGCCGATCATTAAGACATTGCCTTCATCGAGGCGGTTAGGTTCGGGTTGGTCGTCTTTAATTTCAGCTACTGCCAGAGTCGACTTCTCAGGAACGACGCCAGCGGGCTCTACTTCTATAAATGCCGGACAATCCCCGTCAAGACAGGTGAAGTCCTTGTTGCAAGAAGATTGGTGGATGGCTGTCTTTCTACCAAACTCGGTTTCTACTGGCTGTACCGAAAGGCAGCTAGATTTTTCTCCGCAGTCTCCGCAACCCTCACAAACGGCTTCGTTAATAAAGACTGCCATTGTTGGTTCGGCGACCTTACCTCGCTTGCGATCACGCCGTAATTCTGCTGCACATGGCTGGTCATAAATCAAAACTGTGCATCCTGGTGTGTCACGAAGGATTCGTTGTGCTTCATCCAGGCGGTCCCGATACCACACCTCGGTACCTTCGGCGAAGTGTGGGTTTTCTCCATATTTTTCGGTGTCATGGGTTAGGACCATGACTTTGCTGACTCCTTCGGCCTCAAGCGAACGAGTCAATTCTGGGACTGTCATTCCGCCGTCGACGTCCTGTCCACCGGTCATGGCTACTGCTGCGTTGTAAAGGATTTTGTATGTGACGTTGGTGCCTGCAGCAACAGCTTGCCGGACAGCGAGCGACCCAGAGTGGTGGAATGTTCCATCGCCAATGTTTTGGAATCGGTGCTCCATGGTGACAAATGGTGCAGCGCCGACCCATTGAACGCCTTCTCCCCCCATCTGAGTGGTGCCTTTCACGTTACGTGTTGGCGTCATTGAGGCCATACCGTGACAGCCAATGCCTCCACCGGCTTCAGAGCCTTCCGGAACCCAGGTGGAGCGGTTATGAGGACAGCCTGAACAGAAGTTGGGTGTTCGGTTCGATTGTTTCTTGTCGTCGGGTTCACCAAGCGCCACGGGTATGGTGACGCGTTCACGTACGGCCGGACCCACTGCGTCTTCTCCCATCAGGTTCACAAGAAATGGACGGATTTTGCGTGCGATAAGGTCCGCATCCATCTCCCCGTGACCGGGGAACCAGAACGAGTTTTCGGCATCACGTTTTCCGAGAATTGTTGGCGCGTCAGTAGTTCCGTAGAGAATTTCACGCATAAACATCTCAATGAATGCTCGCTTTTCTTCGACTACAACAATGGTGTCGAGACCTCGAGCGAATTCGCGGACCCCGTTAGCTTCAAGGGGCCAGACAACGGCTGGTTTGTAAATCCGTATTCCGCGTTGTTTGAGTGCGGCTTCATCAAGACCCATTCGATCTAAAGCTTCGCGAAGGTCGTAATAGGTCTTCCCTGCTGCTACGAGCCCTATCCGTGCATCAGAGGTAGCTCCGCTTACGGTGTCAAGTTGGTTAAGGCGAGTGAATGCGTCTGTTGCTTCCATTCGACCTTCGTGGATTTCTAGTTCTTGACGGACGGCGAAGGGGCCAAACAAAGCATCCTGTTGGGTGTGTTGCCAGGGGGTGCCGTCCCATTCAAAGTCTGGGCGTTGCATCTGGACTCGACCGGGGCCCACCTTGATGGTTGAATACCCATCTGCCACGTTCGTCACAATTTTTAGTGACACCCATAGACCGCTGTACCGCGAAAGTTCGTAACCAATCCGGCCGTAATCAGCAACCTCTTGAACCGTTCCCGGGTAAAGGATGGGCGTTTGAAAGTGAAGAAGCGCAAACTCAGACTCGGAAGCAAGCGTGGATGATTTCGAAGCAGGATCATCGCCCGCTACCAGTAGTACGCCGCCTTTAGGGTCAACCCCGCAGACGTTGGCATGTCGGATGGCGTCACCAGAGCGGTCCACACCAGGGGCTTTGCCGTACCACATTCCCAATACACCATCGAATTTTCCATCGAAGTTGCGATTAGCTAATTGCGAGCCCCAGACGGTTGTAGCTCCTAAATCTTCATTTAGGCCGGGAACGAACTGGATGTTGTTTTCGGCTAATTCGTCGGCATTGCCGAGCATGAGGGAGTCAATGCCACCCAAAGGCGAGCCTCGGTAGCCAGAGACCATGGCAGCATTGTTGAGACCATCTCGTTTATCGGCGCGCAATTGGTCCAAAAGAACTCTGAGGAGTGCCTGAACTCCTGACATAGCGACGTCTCCTTCGCTACGCGTGAATCGATCCTCTAGTTTGAAGTCAGCTAACGCCATCTTTTCCCCTCCTGCTTCGAGACCAGATTACTAGCGACAGGGTGTCGGTGCCTCCTCATAGCTTCGAGATCCAGGAATCACGCTCTATTGGCGTTACTCGGCAGACGCGTCGCTAGCAGCAATGCAAGACCGTTTGCTATACCTGAAAGCAAGAAGGCCCATCTGTAGTTACCCAAGGCATCTCGCAGTACCTGTGCTGTATATGGGCCAATCGCTGCCATAGTTCCTGCTGTCGCGAAGATTCGTCCCACAATTGAGCCGGCATGGGCGCGTCCGAAGAAGTCCGCGACAAGCGGCGGGAAGACCACCACTCCACCCCCATATGCAAATCCAAACGTTGCTGCCGATAGGTAGAGCAGCCACAACGAGTTAGTGCCGGCCATCCCAAAAAAGGAGACTGTTTCTAAAAATAGGGCCAGCATGACCGCATTTTTTCTGCCAATGCGGTCGGACACGGGACCCATTACCAGCCGCCCGATAAGCCCTCCGATTCCTATCGCTGAGATCACAGTTGAGGCTGTTTGGAGGGATGCGCCGAGGCTCTGTGCAAATTGCACGCCATGAACGAACGGAACGAAGACCGCAATGAAAGTAAGTGCGTACATCCCAAAAATTTTCCAGTAGGTTCGACTCCTCCACGCTTCAGCGGGCGTCATTCCTGTTTGGAGATCTTCAGTTGAGTCAGCAGTTGCGACAATTCGACCATCTGGTTGTTGGCCTACTCTTTCTGGGTCTCGTTCGAGAACAATCGAGCTCAGCAACATGCAGATTCCGCCCGTTAGGGACATAACCAGAATCGCGACTCGCCATCCATACGCTGATACAAGGACAGCGGCAATCGGCGGAACCAAAATGTTGGCAAGACTTCCCCCTGCGGTTGCTATTGCTGTGGCGAATCCACGGCGCACCACAAACCAGCGCACAACCGTGGCGTTACATGGCACCCAAGAACAACTCATTCCAAGGGGCGCAACGATGGCCATTCCTATCGCGACGACGACTATGTTGCTTGCGGTAGCCCACAACAAATAACCACTCGTGAGCAGGACTGCTCCTACTGCTACAACGGGCCTTGGGCCCATACGATCGGTTAACCATCCACTTATGGCAGATAAGGCGCTGTATAGACCGATGTAAATTGCGAAGATCAGCTGAAGCCGGTTTTCAGACCAGCCAGTGTCATCGACCACATCCCCCACGAAGGTGCCGAAGCTGAATTGGATTCCGTAAACGACGAACAGGACTGTGAACGATGCGCCAACAATGCGCCACCCGAAGAATTTCTGTTCGACTGGCTCAACGGAAAAGATCACGACGCCAACTAGCGATCCCCCGGGGCCATATAAAACCAGATTGGATTATTTTCTCCGGCGTCGGCCATGGCCTGTCTCGCCGCCATAACTACTTTGCCGGCTTCAGTGTGATCTAGGAACCAGCGGGTTCCGGCCCACGCTGACGGGGCGTGGTCTGATAACGCTAAAGCCGCCGTTTCGTAGTATCCGCGAATGTCCTGACTCACTCGTGAAGGAATCCCCGGTATCCCGGCTTCTTTCCATGGGGTGCCTTCGACAACTCTCACGAATGCTTCTATCGCACCCGTTATGTCGTCAGCTTGAACGGCTCGCCCGGCTCCCATTCGGTTCCCGTATTCAGCGATCGCGCGTTCGTAGGCCGGCCTCAGCCCGTTGGCCTCGTCCACCGCGGGATGGGCATCTGGGTCATGACGAGGCGGCATTGGGCATGCTAAAACTTCGCTCGCGTCGTCAGAAATAGCGACGTCGTATTCAGCAAAAATTGGTTCTGAACTGTCCAACAGTTCGAATGCGGTTGCTAGTACCCGATGTTGAAAATCTGGGTCGCCTGGAACTCCTAGAGGCCTACCCAACGGGAAATCACACCAGAGACCGCGGGGCGGCGCGGTGCTCTCTATCTGACTTTTAATGGAGCCAAGAGCGATAGTGGCGATGCCTTCAGCTTCGAAAATGTGAGCGAGCGTACTCACGGTACGCGTGCACAAGGGTCAAACAGGCGTTAGTAAAACGATGTCAACATCCTGTTCTTTAAGGAATTTGGCACCGGCAGGACCGCTATCCATTCTTATCGCAGATAGCTCAAATTGATTACCTGCGTAGGCAAGGTGTTCATCCGCTACCGAACCGATAACTCCTTGGGTAGCTAGTTCCTCTAAGCGGTCGATCGGAAAAACTGTGTTGATATCGAGAGCGAATCCTGTTGCGTCAAAGTTAGGACTCCAATGCCCCATGACGTAGTCCCTTTTTTCGGACTGCAGTACTCGATATCCCGTATCCATAGGCGAGAAGTCTTCGTCATCGGGGTGATGTAAGGAGGCAGAAGTAACTATCGCTACCTTGGCCTCAGAAAGGGGCACCGGGTCGGTAAACGCTGTTTCGTCGAATTCCACCGCCTCGAGGTCCGCTGTCATCGCTTTAATATCGCTATCAGCCATGGTGCTGAGCCTACGCCAGTCGTAACTCCGTTGCAGATTCCTCTATCGACGGTCTAATGAGAGAAGCGCCACACCTGTAACAACTAGCGCACCGCCGAGTATCTCAAAAGTTCCAAGACGGTCACCGACGAGTAGCCAACTAAATAGCACTCCGAAGAACGGCGTCAGGTAAGCAACGGCAGCGCCTTGTATCGCAGGGGCACGTCGGAGGACACTTGCGAACAGATAGAAGGTGACTGCAAGGGATGGAATACCTGCATAAAGCAAGGGCAGCGCAAGCCCCCAACCCATAGAGGTATCGGACCAGTCTTCGACGAATGGGACAGCTAAATGGAGACACACTGCAGAAAAAGTGATCTGAAGTGCAACTAACATCAATGGACTAATTTCCAGGGCGCCAGGTAGTCGTTTATTGAGTACTGCCCCTGCTGCCCAGCTGATACTAGAAATCAATGAGAAAACGATGCCTAAGGTGGTGTTACCGGATCCAAAGGCTGGCATCGCGAGACATACCGCCCCGAACAGGCCTATGAGTAGCCCCAAATAACCCCGGCGTCCTGGTAGCTCAGCGAGAACTAGTACTGCGATTATGGCTGTGAAAAGCGGCATAGTCGCCGACAACATCGCTGCTAGCCCGGGCGAAAGACGTGAAATTCCGAGAACGAGGAATCCGCTTGACACTGTCGTTATGGCAAGTGAGATCCACCAAACAGCCATCCACTGCTGACGGTTTTGAGGCAACTTCTCTCCGCGAAACATGGCTATTGCCAGTAGGAAGGGAGCGCCAACAGATGTTCGAAGAGCGGCGAGTGCTAGTGGTGTGGTGTGGTCTAGAGCCCACTTCATCACGGTGTAGTTGAGTCCTATAAGGAGCGCCGTGAGTATGACCAGAGCGACTGTTACGGAGCTGGAGGAGGCGACATTTTTGGAGCCGAGCCCGCCGTGCTTCTTCACGCTCCCTCTAGAAGATCAAGAGATCTTCTACGAAGGCGCCGCATCCCGTTTAGCCACCGGTCAGGATCCGATGCTTTGCGTTCTGTGTAGGTTTGGACTTCTGGGTGAGACAAAATTAGGAACTCTTCGTCACGCATCGCTTGTGTGATTTTGTCTGCGACGAAATCAGCTTCAACTATCCCATCGGTTCCACCGTCGCCCAGTTGCCTAGGCGCCATAGCGGTGTTAACCCCCTGAGGACACAAAACTGACACTCGGATACCGTCATCTCCATGGGCGATAGCGAGGGTCTCGGCCAGCTTGATACAAGCAGCTTTTGTAACTGAGTATGGGGCTGAGCCAACTGCGGCGAGAAGACCAGCAGCGCTCGCTGTGTGAACCAAATAGCCCTCTCCTCGCGCTGTCATAGAAGGCAACACCGCTCGGGCGGCATAGACATGTGACATTACGTGCAGCTCCCACTGCGACTGCCAAGCATCGTTGGGCGCCTCGACACCTCCTTCTGCGCCCGCGCCAGCATTCGAAAAAAAGATGTCGACCGGGCCGTTTGCGTTTTCAGTGTCTTCCACGAGCTGATTTACGGCCTCTTCATTGGTGACGTCGAGGCCCACGCCAACGCATCCGAGTTCTTCAGCAACTTGAAGCGCTGTTTCTTCGTTGTAGTCAGCCACTACAACTTGCCTGGCGCCCTCTGAGATCCATTTGCGGGCTGTCGCTGACCCAATGCCACCCCCGCCGCCGGTGATAATTGCTACACGATCTTTAATTTCCATGCCTTGAACCTAGATGGAAGAAGCAACGGGCTGCTTAACTTTCGGCAACTCCGTTTTTGGTTCTCATCGCCGCATAAGCAACCTCATCTGATTGCGCAGCGCCCAAAAACCTGCCTGGGCTGGCCCCATCGACGTGGCCCATGATGCCTTTATATAGGGTAAATCCACATAAGGAAGCCAAACGTTCGGGCATATCTTTCACATCTTGGGGGGAAAGGCTGTAGTACTGGTTCTGCTGCTGACGCATATATCCCTGGCAATATTGAACGCTGATTCCTAGTCTCCAGTCGTCTTGCGTTGTGTTAGCGCCACCGCAATGCCACGTTCCACCGTTCACAATCAAAATTGAGCCGGCTTCCATCTCGGCGGGTATGTGTTGCACCTCTTCACCTTTGCGGGGTTCGTGGTCAAATTTGTGGGAACCGGGGACTATGCGAGTAGCTCCGTTGTCAGCCGTAAAGTCGGTGAAGGCCCAAATAGTCGTCACCATGAATGGAATCCGAGGCCTACTCACGCTCACCAGACCATCATCACTGTGTAAACCCTGGTGCACTTCTCCAGGACCTATGTGCATGCACGTGGTTCCAGATAACAGACATTCTTCGTCTAGTAAGTACTCAGCGAAGGGAAGCACGTTGGGGTGAACAGGAAGCTTCCAGAACACTCGGTCCTTAGCTAGCAAGTTGTACATTCGCTTGGTAGCGAAGCCCTCGGCCCTGTTTCCGCGGGGTTGCACATTATGTTCTTCCTCCAGCTGAGCTACCGAGTTTCTAACTTCTCTGAGCAATTCTTCATCGATGGCATTTTCTACGATGCAGTACCCCTGTTCTTCTATGAGATCGAGGTAACTGGACATTCTCGCTGAATCCATACACCGATTCTTACAGCTTGAGGACACCATTCGCACTTTCCTGCGAGACTGATCTCTATGAGTGCTGTATCGCCACCTAGGCGGATGATTTTGAACGCATTCACTATGAACTGTGTGAGCCACATACAACAGGGAATGTGGAGCAGAAATGACACCCGTCAAACCGAGTTCAATTCTTTAGAACCGTGGTTGGAGTTAGCTCGCATTGCTGAGAAAGGTTGTCTCGACACCATTTTTCTTGCCGATGTAATGGGTTTGTACGACAACTACCAAGGCGGGGCAGATACTTCGTTTAGGGAGGCCATGCAGGTCCCCGTCAACGACCCCATGCTTCTTATACCTGCAATGGCTTCAAACACGCGACATCTGGGGTTTGCATTCACAAGTTCCGTCTTACAAGCACATCCCTTTACCTTTGCTCGCCAGCTGTCGACTTTGGATCACTTGACGGAGGGTCGAGTGGCATGGAATGTCGTTACTTCCTATTTGCCGAATGCTGGCAGCAACCTGGGTTTCGATGGTTTGCCACCACACGATGAACGTTACGCGCGAGCTGAAGAATATTTAGAAGTCGTCTACAAGCTCCTAGAGGGAAGCTGGGCAGACGATGCCGTGGTCCGTGATGAAGATCGACACGTTTACGTAGAGCCCGACCGTGTTCGCGCGATCAACCACCGCGGTACTTACTTCAACGTGGCTGGACCTCACCTTTCTTCACCCTCTCCTCAACGAACACCGGTACTTTTCCAGGCTGGAATGTCCGAGCGGGGCCGGACGTTCGCAGCTCAGCACGCAGAATGCATTTTTGTCGTGGGTTCGTCTCGTAGCGGAGCAGCTTTGGCGCAGGATTTACACCAGCAAGCTCGCGTACAGGGGCGGTCACACACGGATATGAAACTGATTGGAGGGGTAGCCCCCATTGTTGGAGGAACGGAAAGTGAAGCTTTAGAAAAGCGAGCTGATTACGAAGAGCATCTCTCTATCGAGGCGGGTTTAGCTCATATCAGCGGGAATATCGGGGTGGATCTGGGTGACATCGACCCAGACCAGCCTCTGGAGACTTTTCGAACCGAACGAGTTCAAGGATTCATCAAGAATCTTCTCGACTCGGCACCAGCTGGCACCAGGACTATGGGCGATCTAATCAAGTCAAACTTAGCCGGGGCGTGGCTCACGGGGTCTGTTGAGCAAGTGGCGAATGAATTAGAAAGACGATTCCGCAGCGGCTTAGACGGGTTTAACCTTACTTATACGGTGACCCCCGGGACCTTTGTTGACTTCGTAGAAGGAGTAGTGCCGATTCTCCAGGAAAGAGGCCTTGTCCAACGCGAATACGCGACAGGCACTCTCCGCAAAAAACTTTTCGGACACGATCGTCTTCCGTTGAGCCACCCTGCAGCGGCTGTTCGCTTCTAGCTCGCAGGTTGGCTGAATCGCGCTTTTTCGCTCTGCCAAGCCAGAAAAGTTGCTATTAACGAGAGAAGCAGCAACGAGGCCCAGGCCGTTTCGTAGGATCCGGTGACATCGGCGACTAAGCCAGTTAGAAACCCGCCGACGGTCAGACCAGTCATGAACCCCATGACAACACGGCCACTGGCACGACCGGATGCTTGTTGGGGTACACCGATAATTACGTACAGCATTGCTACGGCATTCCAGGCATTCAAACCAAGTGCTGAGACTACGGCTACAGGCCACATGATCCAAGACCCCACCGGAGCTGCGATGCATAGCATGGCCATGACTAGAGCTGTCAACGAAGACTGAATAGCGAGTGCAACCGGCGGTCTTATTCGGTGCTCCGCTAGGTGGGCCCAAATAATTCGAGTGCCGATAGCAATTCCTCCAGGAAGGCCTGCTACCAGACCCGCCGCTAAGTTCGACATCTGTAACGCGTTTTCTGCAAACAGGACTGTGTAGCGTCCCACTCCCCCAACTACACAACCCATGCATAGGGCGTACAGCGCTATTAGCGAAACCGATCTTGGGAGCTCCAAGGTTGGGGACTTCTCATTACTTGGAAAGCTCGGCTGAGTTCGATCTCGGCTATCAGGGAGAGCTACCACCGCCAGAGCAGCCACCAAAATCGCCGCCATGGCGTATAGCCCTATCGCTACACGCCAGTTGAGCCAGATGCTCAAAGCTGGAAGTGTGAACCCACCCAACAAGATGCCGAGCTGCACGCCGGATTGCTTAATACCTGTCAGTTTTCCTCGATGACCCGGCGCAGCCCTTTCTGCCACCAGCTTGTTCGTTGCAGGGTTACAAGCGCCCTGCCCGTAGCTGGAAACAAAGAGGCCAAATATCAATATGGAGGCTGATGGGGCGCAGGCCAGGATTAGCAGGCCGACACCTGAAGACAGTAAGACAAGGACGCATGACCACTTGCCTCCATGTCGATCACTTAGTCGGCCGGATACCGGTGCAAATACCGCACCGAAGGCCGTATTGACAGCTACTCCTGCGCCAAACAGAGTTAGCGACATCGTGAGGTCTTCTGCCAGGGCATTGGCTACTACAGCTGTCCCGACAATTGGAAAGGCGCCGAGTGCCATGGTCAACACCAGCACGGTGATCAGCAACGCAGTGTTCATGGGCGATGATGAATTGGTCGGATCATCAGACAACAGCACGGCTAGCACCCTACGCTGATCGACTATGTCCAAGCGTCAAGTCCTCATTCCTATTTCTGCTTATGAAAGAATCCGCTCTCGACTCGATAATTCTCAGCATGAATTTGAGGTTCTCTGCTGGTCCGCCAATGAGGTCTCTCGTCCAGATGGGTCAACAGTAGCTATGGAAGATTTTAGGCCCGAGATCGGTTGGATACCGATCGACCTACTGTTCGCTGGCGTATCTGACGGTATGAGCGTTCCCGACTTTTTGTTATTTGCTGATGCTCTAGTTGAGTCTGGGACCATTGAATGGGTCCAATCTTGTCTTGCCGGGACGGATGCTCCGCCACTGCAGAAGATCCTTGCCGCAGGAATTCGTCTCAGTAACAGCGACTCCCCCAATGCTGGGGTCGCTGAGTACACGATGGCCGCGATTATGAATGTGGTTCACGGCTGGGAGGAACGCTCTGACGATCAACGAAATGCTCGATGGAACCAAAAGAGTTGGACCGAAATCAACGGCGGAACATGGTTGATTGTGGGTTTCGGTTCTATCGGGGGGGAAATCGCAAAAAGAGCACGACCCTTTGGTGTTCAAATTATTGGGGCACGGCGAACCGCCGCTGACGACGAGCGGGCAGATCGCATGATCACCATGGACGAACTCGGGCAAGTTTTACCCTCGGCAGATGTGGTAGTCGTAGCGTGCCCTTTAACTAACGAGACACGCGGATTAATAGACAAGCAGTTTTTACGCCAAATGCGCAACGGGTCGATTCTTGTCAACGTTTCGAGAGGGCCGGTAGTCGACACTCACGATCTCCTTGAAGCACTTGATGCAGGAAGATCGATAAGGGCAATCCTTGATGTATTCGATATCGAGCCGTTGGAACCGACTAGTCCTCTTTGGAATCACGAAGCTGTCACGCTGACTTCTCACATAGCCGGGGCCGGGTCTGGTATTACAAAGCGAGGCGATGACGTCTTTATTGAACAGTTAGATGCCTACCTTGCCGGACGCGAACTGCGATTGGAGATCAAGCCATGAAATCAGAAACGATGCTGCCGTTAGGCAAAGTTGATCCAGGTTTACGAGAACCTGATACCCCACTCGATGTTCGAACTATTGCAGATGGGGCGGAACAAATTGAGTCCTTGGGGTACGACGGAATCGCAGTCGAAGAATGCAAAGACGACCCGTACCAGCAATTAACTCTCGCATCGGTCAACACCAACAAGCTCGAGCTGGCGACCTCAATAGCGATGGCATTTCCGCGATCGCCAACAATCACTGCTATGTCTGCTTGGACCCTGCAGAAGGTGTCATCTGGTCGACTTATTCTGGGACTCGGCTCGCAAGTGCGCGGCCATATAAGACGTCGGTACGGAATGGAATGGACCGCGCCTGCCCCCCGGATGCGCGACTACATCTTGGCGATGAAGGCTGTGTGGCGTTGTTGGCAGGATCGCGAACCTCTGAATCACGACGGAGACCACTACAAACTCGATCTAATGGTTCCGCTTTTTGACCCTGGACCTATCGACCATCCAGACATCCCGATACATATTTCCGCTATCAACACAAATATGTGTGGGGTGGTGGGTGAGGTGGCGGACGGCATCCGACTACACCCGGTTTGCTCACCAAAATTCATTGGTGAAGTGATGGTTCCAGCGGTAGAGAAAGGCGCAGCTAGAACTCAACGCAACGCTGACGATATCGACTGGTGCATGAAACCTTTGATTGCCACGGCGCCTGATGAAGCGAGCCTCCATCAGGTAGCTGAAAGCGTTCGAGCCAGAGTCGGCTTTTATTTAGCTACGCCCGCCTACAAAGCGGCGTTTGAAGTTCACGGCTGGGGTGACCAAGTGGATCAGGCGGCTTCATTTTCTAGGGAACAGCGCTGGGATGAGATTCCTGCGTTGGTAAGCGACGAAATGTTTCACACAATTGCGACTGTTGGCACTTATGACAGGATTGCCTCAATGTTGAACGAAAGATTCGGAAGTCTGATCGATCGCATTGAGTTCAGCATTCCAGTTAATAATTCCGATGACGGAAGTTTGTTGACTGCGATGCTGAACGAACTGCGTGAGAGCGATGACTTGAGACCTTGAACGGCACAAGACGATGTGGTTCTTGCTGTCTTACAGCATCAACCCGCTTCGGAATGAGTTACTGCTTCTTCGCCCATCCATTCTCGAAGCGTGTTCTTTAGTTTGGTTTGCTGTATGAAAATGTCATGTTCGGGACCTGATGTGTTAGTGGACTGCGGGGCCTTCAAATAGAACGACAGCCACTCCTGCACCCCGGATTCACCTGCTCGTTGGGCCAGATCAAGAAACAGTGCGAGGTCCAGAACGATAGGTGCAGCCAATATGGAGTCTCGACATAGGAAATCAATTTTGATTTGCATTGGGTAGCCAAGCCACCCAAAGATGTCGATGTTATCCCAGCCTTCTTTATTGTCTCCGCGAGGCGGGTAGTAATTGATTCGGACAACATGGTCGATGTTGCCGTACAGGTCCGGATAGACCGACGGCTGCAATATGGTGTCCAGGACTCCTAGTTTCGACACTTCTTTGGTTTTGAAGTTTTCCGGATCGTCCAATACTTCTCCGTCTCGATTGCCAAGGATATTGGTGCTGTACCACCCTCGGAGGCCTAGCATTCTCGCCTTTAGGCCCGGCGCTACGAGCGTTTTCATGAGAGTTTGCCCGGTCTTGAAATCTTTTCCGGCGATAGGAACACCGCGGCGTTCCGCTAGCTCAATCATGCACGGCAAGTCGACACTGAGGTTGGGTGCTCCGTTAGCAAATGGGACGTCGCTCATGAGTGCTGCATATGCATAGATCTGGCTCGGCGAAATATTCTCATCGTTTGCGGCCAAGGCTCCTTCGAACGCTTCAAGTGTGTCGTGGATTGAAGTTGCTTCTTGATAGGCCTCAGTGGAGCCGCACCACACCATGACAAGCCGGTCGCAGTCATTCTCGATTCGAAAACGTTCAATGTCAGCCATGAGAGCTTGTGCCTGATCTAATTTTGAATCCAGCGCTTTGACCCGGTTTCCATCAAGCTTTTTGACCCATCTCTGGTCAAACACCGCGTCCATTGCGACGATGCCTTCCAACTCAGCGGAAATGGCTGCTAGATCCCGATCCTCTAGAACTCCTGCAGCCTGAGCTCCTTCTAGGGCGTTGGGGGTAATTGGGTCCCATCCACCAAAAACAAGATCGTCTAGCCCCGCTAAAGGAACAAAATCTTTAATCAAGGGGTTACGCTCATCGTCTTTTTTACCGAGCCGAATGTGGGCCATTTGTGACACTGAACCAATCGGGGCGGCTAGTCCTTGTCGTGCTGCGAGAACTCCAGCGATAAACGTTGTCGCTACAGCGCCCATTCCGGGTGTAAGCACCCCTAGCTTTCCGGTAGCTGGTGCAATGTTGATTGTGGTCATGTTCAAATCATAAGTATTTCGAGCCTTTTATGTTTATTAATTAAGATATTCTTATCTTTATATTGACGATGGTGATCTAATGACCTCCACCCGCATCGGGCTTCCTGACATCTCTATGACGCAGATGGAATATCTGGTCGCGGTTCAGGAATCGTCGACCTGGGCTAACGCAGCTCAAGCGTTAGGAGTCAGCCAATCTGCCTTGTCTCAAGGTTTAGCTGAACTTCAACGTCGGCTGGGTATCGAACTTTTTACTTGGGATGGTCGTAGACGGTCACCTACCTCTGCTGCGATAGAAGTCACCGAACACTTTCGCCGGATACTGGCGCTCACTAGTGATCTATCCAGATGGGCCGATCGAGTTCGCGCCGGGTCTGCCGGAAAATTGAGAGTGGGTATGATCGACGCGGCTGCTGTAGATCATTTCGGCGATGCGTTAAAAGCATTTCGCGAAAATTCCCCTGAATTGGACTTACACATAACTGTGGGCCCTTCCGGGCAACTACTGGAAGAGCTCGCTAAAGGGGATCTCGATGTCTCGGTGTGCGTGGGAGCCGACCGGACAGGCTTTACCCAAGTGCCTCTATTGGACGAAGACCTGTGCGTCTACGCCCCACCTGACACAAAAGCTTGCGCATCCGAGAATTGGGGACCCTGGGTCACGTTTCCAAGGGGCTCCGTAACCAGAGATCTTATTGAGAATGCACTTCGATCGGCTGGTGCACCATTCAACGTCGTCGCAGAATCAAACCAACCTGAAGTGCTCAGCGAATTGGTGCACATAGGAATGGGATGGACAGTACTTCCTCGCATACAAGCTGAGCGTCCTCCCGCTTCTCTAAGTCCAATCCACAAGTCGCCGCTGCTAAAACGGATGCTTTCCGCAACAACTCGTGAGACCGGCCTAGCTAATCCAGCTGCATTGGATCTCATAGCCGAACTGCAACAAGAAGCTGCGAACTTAACTCTTAAGCAACGGAAGTCCAGCCCGTAAGTCGCAGCTAAGAGTTACCTACTAGTTGAGTTCATCAGGTGACTATGTATCGCATCGACGACGACAGGCCACAAAGGCTCTGGGATGTCATGGCCCATGTCACTAATCAGTAGATAGTTTGAGCTAGGAATAACGTCCGCTGTCCGCTTGCCAAGTTCGGGCAACAGGAGACGATCGTCGCGTCCGTGGATCACCAACGTCGGTACCTTCAATTCTGCCAAGGCCGGTTCCCGGTCACCGCTGGCCAACATTGCCGCTATCTGTCGCCCAGAGCCATCCGGGTAGCTGCAACGGTCATATGAGATCGCGGCGTACTCTCTAGCAAGTTCAGGGTCAAAGTATTTCTTACTAGACCAGATTGCGTACTCGGTTGCGTAAGCAATGTGCCCAGCTCTGTCTGTGGGCGCCGGAGCCAACAACAGTGCAAGCGACTCGTCTGGAATGTCGATTACTTCTCGAGTGCCAGTGGCAGACATGATGGATGTAAGAGAAAGGACCCGATCAGGCCGCTCGATAGCCATAGTTTGCGCAATCATGCCCCCTAGCGATGCGCCAACAATGTGAGCCGCTTCAATGCCAAGCTCGTCTAAGAGACCGAATGCGTCATTACCCATGTCAGATAGGTCATAAGGGGTGCCGGAAACCTCTTCTCCCTCAAGTGCTGCCGCTACTAAGGAAAGAAAGTCGACTTCAACCCCATCTAATTTGGTTGAGAGCCCAGCATCTCGGTTGTCGAACCTGATGATTCGGAACCCACCATCGGCCAGTCTCTGACAAAAGTCCTCATGCCAATGAATGAGCTGAGCCCCCAAGCCCATCACCAAGAGAATTGCCGGATCATCTGGCGCTCCAATGGTTTCGTATTCCAGCTCTATATCCCCAACGACCGCGCGAGGCATTACTGACCACCCGCCGGGGTAAATCGCGCCTGAAGGTGTTTCACCCCATGGATAAAAGATGATTGAAGCGGGTCGGGCTCACCAACAGCATGAATGTCTGGCAATCTGCGGAAAAGCTCTCGAAACATAACAGTTATTTCTCGTCGCGCGAGGTGCGCGCCCAAACAAAAGTGCGGCCCGGGTCCCCCGAATCCGCATTGGGAATTCGACGTACGCTGTATGTTGAAACTGTATGGGTCTGCAAAGACTGCGGGGTCGCGATTAGCAGCAAGGTAAAACATAGCGACCTTGTCACCCTCAGAGAGTTCTTGCTCTCCCAACACCGTGTCTTGAGTCACCGTACGACGCATATATGTAACGGGACTTGCCAACCTGACTATTTCTTCAACCGCTGGTGGGGCGAGAGTTTCAAAGTCGCTGGCCCACATGGCTTTTTGCTCAGGATTGTCAGTGAGGTACTTCAACCCCCAGGAGATTGCATTTCGAGTTGTTTCGTTGCCCGCAACAACAAGCAGAACGAAAAAACTCGCTAGATCAGCCTGATCCAGGTGGTCTCCGTCGAGTTCAGCATTGACAAGCACGCTAGTTAAATCAGTGCCGTCTCCTCCCCTTTTCGCTTCAGCTACTTCATTCATCAATTCGGCAAGTTCAGCCCCTGCGTTAAGTAAAGCCGTAAGGAAGTCCACTCCTTCAGGCGCGAATTCAGGATCCCCAACTCCCAAGATGATGTTCGTGTTCTTGAAGACCATCTCGTATGCCGAGTCAGGTACTCCCATGAGGTCACACACTATTTTGAGCGGCAAAGCTGCTGCGACATCCGTCACGAAGTCACATTCACCCCGTTCAGAAATAGCATCAACGATGTTCCCAGCCACCGTTTGCACCGAGCCCTCTAGAGCGCTCAACATCTTGGGCGTGAAACCCTTGGAGACAATACGGCGCAGCCGCGCGTGTCGAGGATCGTCCATTGCAATCATCGAGCTAAAGAACTCTAAGAACTCCGGCGGTAAATCGGTAATCGTGATTCCGTTAGCAGAGCTAAAAATCTCGGCGTTACGCGAGACAGTGGCTATATCCTCGTGGCGCGTAACACACCAATAGCCCGGTCCTGGTTGTAGTAGTGGATTATCAGGCAGGGGCTCTTCAAACCAGTCAAGGGGTGCTTCAGCATGCAACCGAGCAATACCAGCGTCGCAGTCTTCAGCAGATTGCAACCAATACAACGGATCCATCAGGTTGGGGTGGGTTGTATTCCAATTACGCATGCAGTGACGCTAACACCCGTAATTCTGAAAGCATGAAACTGTGACCGCATCTAATCTAAGCCCCGCCGAGGTTGTCGACCGATATACCGAACGGATCTACCATCAACGCGATCTGAGCGCGTTAGAGGCTTTAGTCGCTGATCCGATGATCCGACACGAGCCTGACGGCACCCGAATAGCGCTGACTATCGAGGAAAGCACTCATCGGATTGCGTCATTTCATCAGCAGTTCCGATCAATGCGGTTCACTAATAGGAAACTCGTCGAAGACGACCAATCAGTTGCGTCGGCTTACGAGGCAGATTTAGTTGATGAGAATGGCGAAGTCTCTACTATCTGCGGGATAGAGATTTTCACTGTTCGAGATGGGCAAATCGTCGAAGTCTGGAACGCTCCTTCTGGCAGTGGGTCTTGGGGATGACATCTCACAACTACATAATTCATGGAGCAGGAGGAATTGGCTGTGTCATCGCAGCTCGTCTGGCTAGCGCCGGCAAGCAAGTCCAATTGATTGCTCGAGGGGCTCATCTACAAGCCCTTCAAGCGCGGGGTCTCACACTCGTTCAGAACACTGTCGGAACATGGGATTTGCCAGCCGAAGAAACAGCTGATCGTCTCGAGATTGACCAAAACACGGTGGTTCTTCTGGCAATGAAAACGGATGACACCTTCGACGCGGTGAGTCAGCACTCTTCTCTGTACTGCGACCTACCATTAGTGTGCTGTCAAAATGGGGTCACCAACGAGGAATGGCTGTCTACTAACGGTTACAGCACCTACGGCTGCACGGTGATGGTTGGTGCAGGAATAGTAGAGCCTGGGACCGTACGACATTCCGGTGGGACACTATTAGAGATCGGTAGTTGGCCCCAGGGCAGTGACTCTGTCTGTGAATCTCTAGTATCGGATCTGGTGGCGAGCGGAATGAACGCCTCAATTGACGAGCAGGTTGTTGACGGCAAGTGGGGCAAGTTAGTTAGAAACCTAGCTAATGCTTATCTCGCTTTGACCAATCTTTCGGTACAAGAGGCCTCCTGCGAACCAGAAGACCGGCGATTTATGGCAGATGTAAACGAAGAGGCTGCAGACGTTCTGGAGGCAGCAGCTATTTCTGCTCGGATGGTAGGTAAGCGAAATTTGAGGGAGCAAATTAGTCGGCTGCGGGAACCTGGCTATTGGGCTACCAAGGAGCCGGTGACAGACGAAACAAGGTCTTATCCAAGTACTTGGCAAGATCTCACGGCTCAACGAGGAAACGTAGAGGTGGATCACTTCAACGGGGCAATAGTTCGGCTCGGTGAGCAATATGGGATCACCACTCCACTCAACCGGGTGCTCAGAGATCGTTGCCTCTCGGCAGCGAACAATCGTCTGCTTCCGGGAACCGAAACAGCCGAGTCGCTCCGTTCGGCCGCTTCGTAGTGTGCCCGGAGTGGGATTCGAACCCACACGCCCCGTTAAGAGCCGAGGGGTTTAAGCCCTCTGCGTCTGCCATTCCGCCATCCGGGCCGATGTAACTCGGCGCCCTCAGCCTAAGCCCTGAGAGCAGCAAGGCGCCCTCTTAGGCAGCTTCGACTTTACCGGCGGCTGGTAGCCGATGGACGACCGCAGTTGGCTTATGTCTTAATTCAGGAGCAACACCAAGCCCGGCATGTATCGCTGTTTGCCACAAGAGATTACGTAGCTCACCGGATCTAGGGCTTGAGAGCTCATTGCACACAATGACTCCTTCAATCATGTCTGCAATTACAGCTTCAAAGGGCCTGTCTTTGATACGAACAGCAACGACGCTTCCAGAACCGTGCTTTCGTATAGCTCTATCTGTTTGTCTGGAAGAAGGAGGACTTCGAAAACCTGGTGCGACAAAACCTGCTTGAGCCGCTAGCTGCCCAAAGGCCTTAGCAACTATTGAGAACCGCACGGAGGGAGCATTTTCAATATTGGAGACCACTCGACTGTGCGCATCAGAAAGGGCGAGAAGAGGTCTATCAACGTTGTTTTCCATCGAGTAAAGCTTCTACTAGGGGTGTGACATCCATATATTCGACGAGAATCGTCGACAACCAAGCTCTCCACCTGAGCTAAGGCCACGCCAAGCGGAGCTAGGTTATGCACGTGAGAAGTAGCGACCAAGTCTCTGAGGAGTCGGAGTCCACTGGCTTAGCGCTGACTCCCGCTCAACAAGAAACACTTGAGTTGATTCGATTACCAGCCGATCAACGGGCGACTTATGGTGCAACGTTGCGGCACGAATTACATAGCGCATTGGAGGCAGCGACTGAGGACCTAGTTGATTCCATAGACGAGCCGTTGTGGATTTCTAAGCGCCAGATGCAGGCAGTTAATGGTTGCGAAGCGCTGTACGAGGCCCAGCAAATCGAACCTTTCGAATGGCGTATACCTATGACACGCGGCCAGATTTTTCATAAATGCGTTGAGTTGTCTGTCCATCTGTTTCCTAAGAGAAACGCTTCTGAACTAGTCGACGAGGCCTTATCAAGCATCATGAATCGAGGAGATGGCCTTGCTGAGTTTTTGTTTGGCTTGACCGAAGTCGAACGAGCCGAGATACGAAGCGACGTATCGTCTCTATTACAGACTTTTTTCGACACGTTCCCCCCTTTGAAAAAAGCATGGGCTCCTACTACTGAATTACCTCGAAAGGTCGTCCTCCATCAAGGCAAGGTGGTTTTTCAAGGTCGGTTCGATTTAACGATCGGGCAGCCCAATGAGTTGACAGCAGGTCGCGTGCTCGTCGAGCTCAAAACTGGCAGAGCAGTTCCTTACCATTTAGATGATTTACGTTTTTACGCTTTGTTGGAAACACTTGTTGTAGGTGTTCCCCCAGCTCTATTAGCGAGTTTTTATGTTGATGCAGGCCGGGTTCAAGTCGAGCACGTTGACCAAGACACCGTGCGGTCTGCTCTGAGGCGCGCCTCTGATGCTGCAGAGCGGCTACTTCATTTGAGGCTAGAAAAGGCTCAGGCTGCCGTGCGCCCCAACACGTCATGCCGTTGGTGCCCCATCGCCAGCCAGTGCGAACCCGGTCAAACTTGGCTAGAGGAAGCTAGTGATGGGGGCGCCTGGTAGTGGAGTCCCGATCCAATTCGTCAGACTGCAACCGCCGCATCGGAGACGAACTGCCAAAGCTCTTCTCTGCGCTCAGCCCATTCCTCTGATGTGATTCCGAAGCGCATGTGGTCTTCCCACACACCTGCGATTTTTAGGTAACCCTGCGCAAGACCCTCGTGGCGAATACCAAGCTTTTCGACTACGCGTCTACTGGCGTGATTCCTTGGAATTATCGATATTTCTAAACGGTGCAAGCCCGCTCGATCGAAAGCGTGGCCGAAAACCGCTACTAGAGCTTCAGGTATGAATCCCTGACCAGCCCATCGCTCATCCACCCAGTAACCAACGTGTCCACTTTGAAACGCTCCGCGCGCCACGTTATTCACGTTGATCTCGCCGCAGAAATGACCGCGGTGCCACATGGACCATGCAAATCCAGTCCCTAATTGCCTCTCCCTATCTCTCGCATTACACCGAGCAGCGAATGCCGCCGGGTCTTTAGATGGGTCAGGGGCTCCGACCGTTGCCTCCGGTTCCCATTTGGTAAGCCAACTGGAGCAGCGCTTTCTAACTTCGCTCCACTGCGCGAAGTCATGCGGCTGCAAAGCTCGCAGCAACAACCTGGGAGTGTGAAGATCGTTCACGATCGGAACACTAGCGTGCAATAGGCCCGACTATTCGTGCTCGAGCATCTCATCGGCTAATCCGTCCAGTAAATCCCGTTCGCGCACCAAACATTCTTCAAGTTCCCAATGACGCATAATTGCTACCAGGATGCAACATCCCGCCACGATCACATCTGCGCGTGCTGGTTCAAGACCGGGGTTGTGTTTACGGTCAGAGAGTGGTTCGGTTGCCAAAGTCCTAAAAACGTCTTCGGCCGCTTGCCTGGTAAGGCGAAACCCATCGATTACTTCAGAGTCATAGGGATCAAGACCTATTTCGACGGCGGCGATAGTTGTGATGGTTCCAGCGACTCCCACAAGCGATTTAGCTTTTCCTAATCGGGGAAGCTCTCGATCGATGTCATCTAAATGCAAACGAGCTACTTGAATCGCTGCGCTGAGCTCTTCGGGCTTTGGTGGATCGTTGAGCAAAAACTTTTCGAAAAAGCGCACCGACCCCATGTCCACTGATCGATACATCTCGGCTGCCTCAGTCCCGCAGGAGAATTCAGTTGAACCTCCACCAATGTCGACAACGAGGAAAGGTGCGTCCGTGCGGTCGAGGTCTGCTGTCGCCCCGAGAAATCCGTACCGAGCTTCTTCTTCCCCGGGTAACAGTTCTAGCGGATGATTCAAAGACTTAGATACGGCGTCTATGAAGTCATCTCGGTTCTTTGCATCTCGCGCTGCGCTAGTTGTTACCGCCCTAATGGTTGTCACTTCATACTGTCTAATCAGAAGATTGAATTCTTCAATGGCTTCCAAAACACGCCCAATTCCTTCCTTACTCAGGCGACCCGATGCGGACAGACCTCTACCCAATCCGGTAACTCGATGCGTTCGAACATCAAGTGACTTGCCATCGGTAATCAACAAGCGGCTGGTGTTGGTGCCGAAATCTAGGACGGCTACTGGTGCAGGTTTAGACAAGGCGAGTCGCTTCTAATTGTTGTACTACCCATGCCCCAACGGGGTCATCGCCGGTAACCAAATGGTTGGCGAGATGAGTGTGTAGACATTTGACCCCCTTGCGCGTGCCTCCAACTCCACCCTGAGGTCGAGGCCCTTCATGGTCAGAAGGAATGTGGAAGTCGCGCTCCTCGGCATAGCGCGCATGAGCCCTTTCAAGGTCGGTCCAATCCACCGCTTCTTCAGCAGCTTTAACTCCGCCATCTCCTTCTAACCGGGCTACTAGGCGACACAACTCACGGTCGACCAACCAGTAGCGAGTTGGCATTGGTCGGCCGTTGTCCATAATCGGCCCATTGCGAATGACAACGGGTTCGCCCGCGCTGTTCACCACCACTACCTCGAAGCCGCCTTCTGGGGAGCGGCCCAATAACGCGGCGACCTTGTCGACTTCTTGGGCAGTCGGGCAGTCGATCGCAGATACTTTCGCAGCGTCAATGACCATGACGTAGGTTTCGTTCTTATCGTTTGCGGCGACGCAGCAGAACTAACACCAACGCTACGAGAGCAAAGGGGCCGAATCGTTTGAATAAAGGTGCACCTGCGGTATCGAGTAAATCAACGGGTTCCGGTTCCGGCATGTCTATCTTTCGTGGACCAGTTTCAGTCGTTTCGGTTTCACCGCCGGAGGGCGATTCTGCTACTTCAGTTTTTGTTTCCTGATCTTCGCTAGCGGGAGATGATTCGAGCAGTTTCTGTTCGAGACTCTCAACAAATTGTCCAATGAGTTTTTCAGAAACGTCAGCCATGACGCCCCTACCGAACTGAGCAACCTTCCCTGTTACTTTAAGTTCAGTCGTAATGACGATTTTTGTGCCGTCACCATCTTCTGTCATCTCCGCTGTGACTTCAGCAGCAGCGTTTCCAGCTCCACGTGTGTCACGACCGCTCGCATCAAGGACTACTCGGTAGTCGCTTTCGTTCTTTTCTTTGAACTTAGCGACGCCTTTATATTGAGCCGTAATCGGCCCTACTTTGACCTTGACTTGGCCCTTAAATTCTTCGCCGTCAATTTCCGTGAGTTGGGCTCCTGGCATACAGGGAGCTATGTACTCAACATCTGTGAGTGTCGCCCAGGCTCGTTCGATAGGAACACCCACTCGGAATTCGTTTTTCAATTCCATTGTCCGAGATCCTCCACAGTATCTACGTCATCAGAAGAGCCCTCGCAGGCTACCTGCTCAACCAAGTCCGGCCTAGCACGGACCAAAACTCGAGCCCCCTCATCTCCTATGGAAGGAAGTGAGGACCAAACAGACTTTTCTAAACGCACTGGATTTCCTCGTTTTCCGTCGTAGGTAGCAACCGCTATGGGCGAACTTGTCTGCGCCAGGAGACCCCAAGCAGAACTCAGCACCCCTGGCTGATCCCCTAATCCGACTACCAACGCGTCGAAGTCATGGACCAGGGCCCAGGCGGTAGCAGCCTTGAGAGATGTCGCAATCCCTTGATCAAATTCGGGATTTTCAATAATTTTTAGTTCCGAAAACTGGGCTAGAGCGTTACTCAACTCAACTGCTCCGGTAACAACCGCGTATCCATCCATATTCGACTGTGTCATCGATCGAGCGGCGTGGGTCACTAGTGGTTCGCCATGCAGATCCGCGAGAAGCTTGTGTTTGGGGTCCTTGAATCGCGATCCAGTTCCGGCCGCGAGTAGAACGCCTGCTACTTTCACGGAATCAGTATGAGCGGGGCAAGCCAAGAACTTTGTTCGAGACGTAGTTCAGCACCATTTCTTGGCTTACAGGAGCGATTTTCATAAGCCGGCTTTCGCGCCAGTATCGCTCGACGTCGTATTCTTTCGCATAGCCAAACCCGCCGTGGGTCTGCATTGCCCGGTCCGCACATTCGAATGCCGCTTCGGACGCTAAATATTTCGCGAGGTTCGCCTGAGCGCCGCAATCTAGACCGCTGTCGTAGCGCCATGAAGCTTCTCTAATTACGAGTTCGGCTGCGTGAAGTCGCGCGTGGCTATCGGCAAGAGGGAACGCTAAGCCTTGGTTCTGGCCAATGGGTCGACCGAATATCACCCGATCATTGGCATAGTCAACGGCTTTTCTCAGCGCTGCCCTACCTATTCCGAGAGCTTCTGCGGAGATGAGAATTCGTTCCGGATTCAAACCGTCCAGGATGTATCGGAAGCCTTCGCCTTCCTCACCTACCCTGCGACTAACCGGCACTCGCAAACCGTCGTAGCGAACTTCACATGACACAACGGCGTTTCGCCCAACTTTAGGAATCGGCGTTATATCAACGCTTGGGTCCTTGAGGTCGACAAGCAGGAGTGTCATTCCTTGCGTCGGCCCGTCACAAAGCTCTTTGGGGGTAGTTCGAACAAGCAGTAAGCAAACGTCGCAGTAGGGAGCTTTTGTGGTCCAAACTTTCGCGCCAGTTATGACGTATTCATCTCCATCTCGCTCAGCTCGAGTTCTAATCGAAGTGGTATCAGTTCCAGCATCGGGTTCTGTCACGCCAAAAGCTGCGTGAAGTGAACCGTCGGCAACTTTGGGGAGTATTTCGTTTGCTAACTCGGGAGAACCATATTTGCGGACGGGTTCCATGCCGAAGATAGATAGGTGGATTGCCGAGCATCCATTCATCGCGGCGCCGCTAGCCGCAACTTCTTCTAGGACTATCGAAGCTTCGGTAATACCTTGGCCGCCGCCTCCGAATTCCTCCGGTATGGCAATGCCTACCCATCCTCCATCCGCCATCGCTTGGTAGAAATCCCATGGGAATTCGTGTTGTTCATCTTTTTCTCGCCAGTATTCGTCGGGGAACTGTGCGCAAACACGTCTGACACCCTCTCGGATAGCTTCATGATCTTCAGATGCGGAAAAGTTCATAAACAGAAAGTTAGTGGGCGCTGAGCAAATTGGCTCAGTGAATCGAACCTTTGGCCTCACTCAAGCTTGGGGCGTTACGACCTGTTCGCAACGCGATGATCTCCGCGACGATTGACACCGCTGTTTCCTCAGGTGTTCTGCCCCCGATATCTAAGCCAATGGGCGATTTAACTCGTTTTAGCTCTTCAGCTGTGACCCCTTCCTCTAGAAGTCTTTCGAGCCTCTTTTCGTGCGTTTGACGCGATCCCATGGCACCGAGATAACCCACGCGTGTTGGTAATGACCCCATAATTGCCGGAACGTCGAATTTTGCATCGTGGGTTAAGACACACACTGCGTCTCTAGGGCCCAGGTCGTTGCCGATACGAGCCAATAAACGATCAGGCCAGTCCACAACAACTTCATCTGCCATCGGGAAACGGCGACGGGTTGCAAAGACTTCCCTTGCGTCGCATACGGTCACTCGAAAGCCAAGCAGTTTTCCCTGGCTAGCCAAGGCACGAGTGAAGTCAACAGCTCCGAAGATCACCAGGTGGGGGCGACGAGAATGACATTCGATAAACACGCTTAAGTCGTGTTGACGAGCTTCCCCATGGGATCCATAGTGGCGGACTTCGCTTGTGCCTGCTTCGAGCATGGCTATTGCATCGCGTTCCACAACTCGGTCTAACTCTTCTCCCCCGAGGCTGCCGAGCGAAAATCCTGATTCTTCTACAAGAAGCTTCGCTCCAAGATTCGGTCCTTCAATGAGCGTCGCGAGAGCAACCGGAATTTCAGCGCGGATTGAGTCTCGAAATCGTTCGTAGATTGGTGTTACCAATTGAGTTCCTCAATGAAGAGGTGGATAGTTCCACCACAAGTCAATCCCACTGCAAAGGCTTCGTCATCGCTGTAGCCGAACGTGGTAATTCCTGCCGTTCTACGTCCTTCTAGGAGTTCGATTGCTTCACCGACGACAGCTCCTTCAACGCAACCCCCCGATACTGAGCCGGCCACTTCACCGACCTCATTGACCGCCATTGCAGCACCGGGATCTCTCGGACCGCTCCCCTCGATGTCTACCACTCGGGCAACAGCTACCTTTTGTCCTTTGGTGAGCCAGCGCTCGATGTCGTCGAAAATCTCATCCATACCGCAATGCTCCCACGTTTAGGCCGATACGGCTTCCGCTAGTCGTTCTAAAGATTCGAAAGAGTGTCCTTCAATGAAATCATCCGTATGCGGCAAAGCGGCGGCCATTCCACCTGCAAGTGGCGCGTAGCCAGGTGTGTGTTTGAGGGGATTGACCCAAACCTGTCGGTGACTTACCCGATGCAAGCGCTGCATCTGTTCGCCAAGGAGCTCTGGTTCACCCCGGTCCCAGCCGTCAGATAAGAGCACGACTATCGCTCCTCTGGCCATTCCCCTTAGACCCCAAAGTTCATTAAATTCTTTGAGGGTCGCGCCGAGCCGCGTTCCTCCCGACCAGTCAGCGACAGCTCCTGATGCGGCCCGAAGAGCAGCGTCAGGGTCTCGCGAGGAGAGTTCCTTGGTGATTCGCGTTAGTCGGGTACCAATTGCAAAGGCTTCCACTCGTGTTCTTCCGACTACCGTTGCATGAGCGAATCTAATTAGAGCTCGGGCGTATGGCTCCATCGAGCCTGAAACATCGATTAGCAACACCAGACGGCGTGGTCGTCGATCTCTTTGAACATAGGTTCTATGTATAGGTTCTCCACCCATCGATATCGCGCTCCTAAGGGTTCTTCGCATATCTGGGTGCCGTGTCTGATATTTGGTAGGTAACCGTCGTCGCGATGGGCGCAGACTCGAGGTGAACCGAAGGGTCCCCATCAAACGCCTGAGTTCGTCTAGTTCTTGCTCATCGCATTCGGCGAAGTCTTTGTCCCTAAGCGTTTCAGCGGGACTGTATCGGAGTTGAAGGGTCGGCCCGTGATCATCAGTAATCTCAGGTTCAACTTCAGCTGCTTCTTCGTCGCTGTCTATAGCAATCGACACCGAAATTGACGGAAGCTCTACGTCGAGGCCTGAGGGCCGTTTTCCTTCCCAGAAAACTTCAAAAGCGCGGTCATACAGTCCGACGTCTTCGGGATCAGAAATCAAGGTGGCTCGTCCAGCCCAGTAGACGGAGTGGCGTTCGCTTAAACCCAACCGACCCAGGGCTTGTACGAATGACATCACTCTGCTCAACGGGACTTCTAGACCCAGCCCGCGCAACAACTGGCTAAACCCGGCCGCGATTCTCGCCGGGTCGGAGATCAGTTCTTCATCAGGAATTTCATCCATTTGCCGCAGCAGCCATGATCATTTCTATTCCCTGACCTGAAACGCGCTCTTGGTCTTCTCGGTATTTCAACACGGTGCCCAATGTTGCCGTGATGGTCTCTTCGGTCAGTATTGACTCTCCTAGTTTCCCCAACGCAGTTGACCAATCAATGGTTTCGGCGACTCCTGGCGGTTTATACAAACCCATACCTCTCATCGCCTGAACTGCCAGCGCTACCTGACGCGCCAGCGCCGCGTCGGCCTCTGGTGATTTAAGGCGAATGATCTCGATTTCGCGTTCAAGGTCCGGATGGTTGACCCAGTGATACAGGCAACGTCTTTTAAGCGCATCGTGTACATCTCGCGTTCGATTCGATGTCACAACAACAAGGGGTGCTTTTCCCCGACCTAAAGTTCCTAGTTCAGGGATCGTGACTGAGTGGTCTGACAGAACCTCCAGCAAGAAGGCCTCGAATTCATCGTCTGCTCGGTCGACCTCATCAATCAGAAGCACCGGGCTGTGATCCCCGCTGTAATCGATGGCCTGGAGTAACGGGCGACGGATGAGGAAACGGTCGGAGTACAACTCGTCTTCAACAGCCAGCGAATCACTTTCGGCTCTTCCTAAAGCTTCGGCTGTCCTGAGATGCAGTAGTTGGCGGGTGTAGTCCCACTCGTATAGCGCTTGAGAGGCATCGATACCTTCATAGCATTGGAGCCGAATGAGCTCTCCCCCGGTCCAAGCAGCCAAAACTTTTGCGAGTTCAGTCTTTCCTACTCCCGCATCGCCCTCAAGGAATAGGGGGCGTTCCATCGTCATTGCTAAATAGACCACTGTAGATAGACCTTCGTCAGTCAAGTAGTTGTGGTCACTTAGCGCTGCGGAAACTGCTGCGGGTGAGTCGGGAAATTCAAACATGCGTCTTTCAGAATACGGGATATGACCGATTTAGCTCCTATTGGCAGTTCATTCGACACAACGCTCCAATTTGGAGATATGTTGCCGCCAGGGATTTGAAGGGAATAACAATGGATCTTGGAATCAGTGGTCGAACAGCTGCTATCGCAGCGGGATCTGCCGGCCTCGGGCTTGGCGCTGCAAAAGCTCTATCTGCGGAGGGAGTTCGAGTCGCAATTTGTGGGCGTGATGCCGCGAAACTTGAAGAAGCTGCAGCTGCCATCGGTGGTGATGTCATTGCCCTTGAAGCAGATATGTCTACACCTAGTTCAGGACGCGATTTTGTTGAACAGGCGACTTCGGAGCTAGGACAATTAGACATTCTCGTAACTAACGCAGGTGGTCCTCCGCCGGGGACGTTCGAAAATACTGACCTTGACGCGTATCAGGCTGCGTTCGATATGAATTGCAGAGCAATGATCGAGATGTGCCGTACAGCAATTCCCGCTATGCGTGAACGAGGTTGGGGCAGGGTCTGCGCAATAACGAGCGTCGGAGTGAAACAACCAATCGAATACCTGATGGCAAGTTCAGTTGCTCGTGCAGGCCTGACGAGCTTTTTGAAAATCACCGCTCGAGAGGTTGCCGCTGACGGGGTGACTATCAACTCGGCGCAGCCGGGAACTCATTGGACTGACAGGGTCGCGAAAATAGTCCCGGACAAAGAAACCGCGGCTTCTACTGTTCCCGCGCGGATCACAGGAGATCCAGACGATTTTGGTTCTGCAGTCGCATTCCTCTGCTCCGAACAAGCAAAGTTCATCACGGGGACCGGATTGCTCATCGACGGAGGACAAGCCTCCGGTCTCCTTGACTAAGGCACAGCTATGTCGACCCTCAACCTACGAGAAGGCGAGTCGGTTGATTTCTCTAGGCTAAGAAACCCCACCGGCTTCTAAAGCTCTTCGGGTCAGCACCCGAGCTAAATGAGACCGGTACTCAGGCGAAGCGTTTAGATCAGTAGGAGGCTCGGTGCCTTCAGCTGCGGCTTCCGCTGCCTCGGCTGCCGATGCGCCTCCCGCCAATGCAGCTTCAACAGCTGAGGCCCGAAGCGGCGTTGAACCCATATTGACGAGTGAAACCTGAGTTGCTCCTTGGACCTCTACCGCTGCGACTCCAACGATTGCCCAATCCTGCGCTCGGCGATTGAACTTCTGGTAGTTCCAACTTGATCCCGGCGCTTTGGGGATTCGGACCTCGGTGAGCATTTCGTCTTCGGAAAGAGCCGATTCAAAATACCCAGTAAAGAAATCTGCCACAGCGATTTCTCGTTCGCCGCTGGGACCTTTAGCTACGAGTGATCCTCCTAGAGCCAAGACTGCCGCAGGAAGGTCAGATGCAGGGTCGGAATGAGCAAGCGAGCCACCAATCGTTCCACGATGCCTAACCTGCGGGTCACCGACTTTGCTGGCAACATGCGCAAGCAGTGGGCACTCTGCAATAAGCAAATCGCTTGTCTCAAGGCTGCGATGTTTAGCGAGAGCACCTATAGCAATGTGATCATCGCGGTCATCGATATAACTCAAGTCATTGACGCCTGCGATATCTACCAACACACTCGGAACTGCAAGCCGCAGTTTCATCATTGGGATAAGAGAGTGTCCTCCCGCAAGTAACTTTGCTTCATCACCGTGTTCAGCGATAAGAGCAATCGCTTCCTCAGCTGAGTCAGCTTTTTTATAGTCAAAGGCTGCTGGAATCATCTATTTCGCCTTTCAACTCACGTCTTGGCCACTACATGCCAAGACTGCTTTAACGATGTTGTGGTAGCCAGTGCAACGACACAGATTTCCTTCAAGGCCTTCTCGCACTTCGGCTTCGCTAGGGGAGGGATTTTCGTCTAGTAACGAACATGCAGCCATGACCATGCCGGGCGTGCAATAGCCGCATTGGAGACCATGATTATCCTGGAAGCTTTGCTGCATTGGGTGTAGCTCGTCAGCGGAGGGGGCTAACCCCTCGATGGTTGTCACTTCCTGCCCGTCAGCTTGCACAGCAAGCATCGTGCAAGACTTCACTGACTCTCCGTTGACGTGAACGGTGCATGCACCGCAAGAAGATGTGTCGCAGCCGACGTTCGTGCCTGTGAGCCCTAGCTCATCGCGTAAGTAATAGACAAGTAAAGTTCGGGGCTCGACTTCACTTGACTGGTTAGCACCATTTACGGTGACGCTGATTTCCACAGTTGTCCCCTTCCTCCAACAGTAGGGCGGCGATTAGCCGGCCCTAATAATGCCTTATGAAAGAGCAAAGTGCCTCACTGAATGCCGGACTTCTTTAGTCGAATCCACTCATTTTTTATGGTGGGGCTTGTGGATTAAGGGCATGTCGTGGGGAAGCTAAAGTGAATCCCAGTCGCTACTCACGAAATTTTTGTTGATTTCGATGGCTATGGACATCTATTTCGAATCGCGTTTAGATAAGTTTTGAGGCATGCCGGCAGTGCAAACAGAAAATAAACAGTCAGTCGATACCAAGGCGCAAATTTTAGAAAATGCGAGGAAACTTTTTGCGACCCATGGCTACGACGGCACTTCAATTCGCCAGTTGACAGCGAGTCTCGACATAACTCCGGCAGCGCTGTATTACCACTTTGCCTCTAAGAACGACGTCCTAGAGGGCTTGGCAGAACAACTTCACGACGGCAGCGAGGCTCTGCTTCAACGCATCCGCGAGTTTGATCAGAGCCCTGCATCGATGCGCGAGGCCCTTTGTCAGTATTACGACTTGTTAGCCGACGATATTCATGTGTTTCGTCTTGTTTACAACGATGCAGCTATTCAACACAGCCCCATAGGTCAGCGGTTGCGGGGCCAGGCGCGCGAGTTTTATGCATACCTGGTAGGTCCTGACCCTTCAGTTGAAGACCGAATGCGAGCGGCGGGCGCCGTCGGAATAATTAGGCTTTCCTTAGAGCAACGTGGTGTTGACCCTTCAATGCATAGAGAGGTCATTGTTGAACGAGCTGTTCGAGTCATGACCGACGTCTAAAGGCTTGGCACTGCAAATACGATCAGTCAATCTTCCCGGTAATCAAATACTTCACTCCCGGAAGATTCCAGGCGGTCGGTAAATCGACTATGTCGGATGGGACCACGACTCGGAAAATCTCATCCCCTTCACTTACATATGACATTTGTTTTCGAGCGATGCGTTCGATCTCTTTTGGATTCTTGGCACGATCAACTTTTCGTTGTAGTTCCGCGCGTAGCTCTTCGAGCGCGCTGAGCTCTTGCTGCTTTTGTTCTATCGCGCCGCTTTGCTCCCTGTATTGCCGTAACGGCAGGAGTGACACCCCAACGAGGATTAGGCCCGCAACGACTACGACAGCTGCTATTGAGCGCCGACCAATCAAGCCCAGCCGAAATCTTGTGATGCTCGGTAAGCGTGTCGGTAACGAATTCCTAACAACACCCGCGATTTCGTCGCGCGATTGCTTCCTACGTTCAGCGTCTGGCTTTTCAGTCAAGCGCTAACGCTTCCGGGCCTCGGTAGGCGGCTGCTTCACCCAAGTCCTCTTCAATTCGCAGCAACTGGTTGTATTTCGCTACGCGGTCAGATCGGGCCGGAGCGCCGGTCTTAATTTGGCCACAGTTGGTGGCCACTGCTAGATCGGCGATTGTGGTGTCCTCTGTCTCACCTGACCGGTGTGACATCACGCTCGTATATCCATGAGCAGTTGCTAGATCCATAGTTTCCAATGTTTCAGTCAAGGTGCCGATTTGGTTCACCTTGATAAGAATTGAATTCGCTATGCCCCGATCGATTCCGTCTTCTAAACGTTCACTGTTAGTGACAAAAAGGTCGTCTCCTACCAGTTGGATTTTGTCTCCCAATTCGACTGTCAGATCTGACCAGCCATCAAAATCTTGCTCGTCCATTCCGTCTTCTATTGACACGATTGGATACCGGTTAACTAGATCAGCCAGATAGGCAGCAAAGTCTGGCGCTGCCAAATCCCTATTTTCTCCTGCTAGCCGATACTTTCCGTTTTCATAAAATTCAGAAGCCGCTGCATCAATAGTGAGCGCAATTTCTTGTCCCGGAACAAATCCAGCCCTGTCAATAGCTTCGACGAGTAGAGCGAGAGCTTCTTCGTTACTTGTGAGGTTAGGAGCAAATCCACCTTCGTCTCCAACCGCAGTTGAGAGTCCCCGGTCATTCAGGACAGATTTCAGAACGTGATAGGTCTCGATTCCCCAGCGGAGCCCTTCTGAAAAGGAAGCTGCTCCGACTGGCATGATCATGAACTCTTGAAGGTCAATGTTGTTGTCCGCGTGTTCACCACCATTGATGACGTTCATCATTGGAACGGGTAGAACATGGGCGTTGGCTCCTCCAAGGTAACGATAGAGCGGTGTCTTGCTTTCAGCAGCCGCCGCATGAGCAATCGCTAGTGACACTCCCAGAATGGCGTTAGCTCCGAGTCGTTCCTTGTTGGCGGTACCGTCCAAGTCGATCATTTTCGCGTCAGCGACACGCTGGTCTAGGGCATCCATCCCTGACAAAGCAGCAGCGATTTCGGTATTGATATTTTGAACCGCGCTGCGAACTCCCTTTCCGCCAAACCGGCTATCTCCGTCCCTCATTTCGATTGCTTCAAACTGGCCGGTGGACGCTCCAGACGGAACCTGTGCTCTGCCTCGGAACCCGCTGGCCAACCAAACTTCAGCTTCAACAGTCGGATTACCGCGAGAGTCGATGACCTCTCGGCCAAACACATTCGTAATGCTGCTCATTAGGCGACTCCGACCAGATTTTGGGAATGGGGGACAAACATCGATTCAAAGTGATGGTAGCTGCGAAGAGCCACAATATCGAAGGCCCACTTCACGCTTGGTTTTTCTCCGCGGCCTTTATGGCTTTCCATTGTTCCGCTAGCTGTTTTTTGCTCGGCATCGGAGTATCCGGGTCGCGATCGAAAATGTGGGGATGCCGACGCACCATTTTCCCGTGAATTTCTCTGGCAACATCCGCTAAGTCAAAGGTTCCTTCTTCTTCGCCGATAGCGCATTGGAGAACAATATGGAACAACAGATCTCCTAGTTCTTCAACGAGCCCAACGGACCCTGCCGCTTGGGTCTCCATCACCTCAATGGCTTCCACTACTTCCCTGGCTTCTTCTAGCAATCCCGAAATCAAGCTGTGGTGGGTTTGCTCTTGATCCCAAGGACATTCTCTCCGCAATCGACCGACGACATTGTGAAGTTGTGCGAGTGCATCCGTTGTCATCGACGCAGGTAGGTCAGAAATCCAGAGGCAGGTCAGATGGTCGGGATTCACCTCGCGATCTAATTCCTCCCAGTTCACTTCGAAGACACTTTCGTCGTCGAGACCTAGGCGTTGTAGAACCGTAACCATGGGTGGCTTGTCGACATTTATCGACAGCTTGATATCGGATAGAACAAAGCGGTTGTCACATTGAGCAACCAACACAGAACCGGTGAGCCCAGCGGCTTCTTTTTCAAAATTTTGACCATTGACGATAGTGACCCGCTTTGCCATCGGGTCAACCTGCAGTCTTTCCCAGGCTAAGTCAAGAAAAGAAACACTCGGAATCACCTCTACGGCAACCTTTGCCTGCATCCGCAACAGTTCAACTGTGTGTTCGGCGACCAAAGGAGAGCCCGGCACGAGGTAACCAATAGTTCCAAGGCGAATGGCTTCACTCACAAGGGTTTCGACTATCGCTGCATAGACGTTTTCCAACGAGTCGCTGGAGTCATATAAGTCGTCAAAAGATTCCGCCGCGTTAAACAAATGAGCGCACGGGTGCCGCCGGGTTCGGAGGAACGTAGGGTGATTTCTCAATATTATGAGCGACGTTTCGGGAACGAGCCTTTCAGTTCCAGGCCCAAGACCACCAACAACAATCTGAGACATTGCGATCTAGCTGGCGGACATCACTGAGAGGCCGGCGGCATCCCAAGTTCCGATTCCATCATCAATTACCACCTCGTAGCTAACTACAAGGTCAGCTAAAACGCCCTGCGCGAATGGGCCTAGTGTGGCCAGATTCTTTTCTTCCTCGCGGAGTTCGCGAACATAAAAAATCATCCACAGACGGCCGGTCGGGCTGTAATCAGATGCCATCGATACTACGTCTGAAGTATCTCCGGCGTTCATGTCGCCTAAGGGAGCAGCCGTATCACCAAATGCGTTGGCCCAGGTGAGTAGGTCGGCGCATCCAACATCTCCGTTAGGTGATGGCGTGGTACCCGCCAAGTTAACTTCTGCGGCTACTACTGCAGCGGACTCTCCGGACTCGAGCCTCTCTTGCGCTGCCCTAGCTTCACTTTCAGTTCCTGTCGCAATAACAGTGACGCAATGAGGTGTTGCAAACTTGTCTAGTCGGGGGTCCGCCTTGACCGCTTCTTCTTGGGCCCAGTCTTCGAATCCACCCAACAGGTGCGCCTGAACCTGCGAGTTCAAAGTTTCGTCATCTACGTCAAAATCAATGTTGAACCCAGCCTCGTTAATCGCTACCGCAGCGAGACGAAGTCGAAGCATGGAAGTCAAACGTGCCCGAAAAACTTCCACAGAGGGATTCTCCGGATCCACCAAATTACTCGGTGGGGAATCTTTCAGACTTTCAAGGACAGTCTCAATGCTGACATCCCCGCCGGGGTAAAATGCAATTAGCTTGGTTCGATCGCTGAGAGTAAGCAAGGTTTCATAATCGGCACGCAGAGCTATGCCATCACCGTCTTGGTCAATACGGTCAAAGATTTCGTCACGACCCAACACCTCAGCTCGGTCAGCGCTAGAGCTGCAGCCAGCGACTAGTGCGGCCAAGAGAACCGCTAAGACTGCACTTTGAACCTTGAGATTCTTAAACCAATTGAATGTCACGAAGGAAATGGTACGGGTTAAGTGCGCTATTTGGTGGGTCGAAGCTCACGGAGAAAATTAAATACGTCACCAGGGAGTTTCGGTCCAACTTCCCGTACGTGGATTGTTAGCTCGGCAACCTCTTCTTTATAGGTTCCGCCATTGAACTTTTCGTCGTTGAGGAGCCTTTGGTATCGGATCTGTTCACTTTGAGTCAATTCGATCGGGGAAACTCTCACACGGTTACGATTCGTCACACTGACGTCTTCTAGTCCCAAGCTGACACACTCAGCTCTGAGTAAGGCCACGTGCAGCAACGTTTGGGCTACTTCGGGGACGGGGCCATATCTGTCGATCCACTCTGCTTCAATATCGGCTACTTCTACAAGTTCACTAACGGCAGCCAATTTTCGGTATGCCTCAAGTCGCTGTTCTTCCGCCTCAACATATTCGTTGGGTAGAAAAGCTTTGATCGGCAAATCGATGTTTATCTCGCTCGTTCGGTCAACGGGGTCACCCTTAAGTTCAGCTACCGCTTCGGTGACCATTTCACAGTAAAGGTCGTAACCAACGGCGGCGATATGACCCGATTGTGTGCCGCCCAGTAGGTTGCCTGCTCCACGGAGTTCGAGGTCGCGCATTGCAATTCGAAAGCCCGAACCAAGCTGTGTTGCTTCACCTATAGTTCGGAGTCTTTCGAAAGCTTTCTCGGTCAATGCTCTCGTAGGTGGGTAGAAGAGATAGGCATAGGCTCGTTGTTCGGAACGCCCTACTCGGCCGCGTAGCTGGTGGAGTTGACCCAGCCCCATGAGGTCCGCTCGATCAACGACGAGGGTGTTCACGCTAGGCATGTCGATGCCTGATTCGATAATCGTGGTGCATACGAGAACGTCGTAGGATCGTTCCCAGAAATCTATAACGACCTGCTCTAGGGACCCTTCGTCCATTTGGCCGTGAGCTACCCCGATCCGAGCTTCGGGGACCATTTCTTGCAGCCTCGCTGCGACCTCCGTGATGTCTTCCACCTTGTTATGAACGAAAAACACCTGTCCCTCACGCAGTAGTTCCCTGCGAATTGCTTCCGCGGTGGCACGTTCATCGTATTCACCTACATGGGTGAGAATGGGTTGCCGCTCTGCTGGTGGAGTGTGAAGCAGCGACAGATCTCTGATTCCCGTAAGACTCATCTCCAATGTTCGGGGAATAGGAGTTGCGCTCAAGGTCAGCACGTCTATGTCAGTTTTGAATTTTTTGATCGATTCCTTGTGAGTAACCCCAAATCGTTGTTCTTCGTCAACAATCAAGAGCCCTAGGTTTTTGAATCGTACATCTTCCGATAAAAGTCGATGAGTTCCGATTAGCACATCGACTTCGCCAGCAATGGTTTCGGCAATTACTTGTCGTTGTTGAGCAGATGTCAGAAAGCGACTCAGCGCCGCTACGCGCACTGGGTGGCCGGCGAATCGTTCTTCGAAAGTTTGGTGGTGTTGTTGTGCTAGGAGTGTCGTCGGTACGAGCACCGCTACCTGCTTCCCCTCCGCTACAGCACTAAAGGCAGCTCGCATTGCCACTTCGGTTTTTCCGAAACCGACGTCACCGCATATCAAACGATCCATGGGGTGTGGCGATTCCATATCAGAAAGGACTTCTTGGATGGCGGTCAGCTGGTCTGGGGTTTCTTCAAATAGAAACGATTCTGAAAGTTCTTTCATCCACTGTGTCTCGGCTGGAAAGGAATGTCCGGTGGTCTGCAAGCGCGTTTGATACAAAACCACTAGTTCTTGCGCTATTTCGGAGACAGCACTTCGGACCCGCTGCTTTTGCTTGGCAAATTCAGCACCTCCCATTCGGCTAAGCGAGGGTGTCTCCCCACCGATATAGGGCCGAATGAACTCAATTTGATCGCTGGGCAGGTACAGCTTGTCGGTGCCTTTGAAGTCGAGTACCAGATAGTCCCGCTCGGAACCCATGAGGGTCCGGTGTTCCATACCGACATAGCGCGCTACTCCATGGTGGTGATGAACCACGTAGTCGCCGGCCTGCAAATCTTCAAAATGTCGTTGGACGTTCTTTTTAGGGCGACTGATTCGATGGGTTCTTCGACGGCCCGTTAAATCTCTCTCTGTTAGCACCGCCAGTGACAAAGTCGGCGCTATAAAACCGTGCTCAAGTGGCGCGGTAACGATATGCCCGCCCGGTCGCTCTTCATATCTTTCGCTTTGATTCAAAGTTAGATCAATGTTTTCGGCGCGTAGTGCGTCAGCCATTCGTTGAGCTGAACCATGACCGTCAGCTGCAACGAGCAATTGGTGATCTGGTCGCTGAGACAGATCTCTTATCTGATCGAGAAGGCGCTCGGGGCCTCCGGCCGCGGTTTCCCAGGGGTGGGTCGCCAAGGAAGGCTCGTCGGGGTTTGATGCGGTATGCGTAATTGTCCACACATCGGAGTCACAACTTTTTAGCGCTCGTTCATAAGGAACATGCAATCCTGGGAAGGTTCGGGGCTTACCGCCAGGCTCCAGAGCCTTCCAAGTACTCGCCAAGGACTGCGCCAAATCCTGCTCCTCGGCAACTATCTCCGAAGCACGATCTTTCAGTCTTTTGGGGTCAAACAAAAGCACTAATGATCTTGATGCCAGCAAATCGGCGAGAATCAATTCCTCGTCAACTAACCACGGAAGCCAAGATTCCATCCCGTCATAGAATTCACCAGACGCGAGTCGATCCCATTGTTCCTTACCCCACGGTTCGGCACTCATTAATTCTTGGGCGCGCTGACGCACTCGAGTGGTGGGTGTTAGTTCCCGTGCGGGTGCGATGGTGATTGACTCAATTTCAGCAATTGATCGTTGGTCAGCGATCGAAAATTCGCTTAAACGGTCAATTTGATCACCCCAAAGGTCCAATCTGATTGGAGATGTACCTGTGGACGGGAACACATCGAGAATTCCACCGCGAATCGAGAATTCACCTCGACCTTCGACTTGGAGTTCGCGTCTGTAACCCTGAAGTACTAGCGCGTCAGCTAGTTGAGAGAGGTCGGCTTCGGCTCCGCGTTCGAATTTGAGTGGTTGGATATCAAGAGCTTCAGGATTGATCCGTTGAAGGAGGGCTCTAATTGGGCTCAGGATGACTCTGGGAGCGCGTCCCTCCTGAATTTTGTTTATAAGTTCAAGGCGCTTTCCCATTGTTGCAGTGGTGGGGCTGACTCTTTCAAAGGGCAAAGTCTCCCAGGCCGGGAAAGTCTCCACTTCATCTTCGCTCAACCAGATTCGAAGATCGTTGGCGAGCATCTCAGCTTCACTAATGGTGGAGGTGACAGCCACTATCGGGTTGCGGTCACTTAATTTGGTTACACCCGCTACGAAGAAGGCTCGGGCTGCTTGTGCTACCGCTACTTGCGCGTTGCTTTTGCCTAGCAGTTGTTGAAGAACTCGGTCAGTTGCAAGTCGTCGAGGCAACTCCGATAAGGCTCCCTCCGAGCTCACGGTTGGCGACCATTGACTTCATTCATTGCTTGTTCCACCCCGCTAGATATGACTGTCTTTACAGCTTCAATTCCGACCTGTACTGCCGAGTCGAGTAATGCGCGATCGGTAGGCGAGGGTTTCCTTAGAACCCAGTTTCTGCCTTGTTGGGGGTCAGGAGGCTTGCCTACTCCCATGCGGATTCGAACAAAGTCGTCGGTACCGATGTGTTGGCGGATTGACTTCAGTCCATTGTGCCCGGCCGTTGATCCGCCTTGTTTTACCTTGATCCGGCCAGGCTCGAGGTCTAACTCGTCATGGACTATTAGCACCCGAGATGGTTGTTCAATCCCATTGCGACGGACCAAGGACGAAACTGCTTCTCCGCTCAGATTCATGAATGTCGTAGGACAAGCAAGAATAATTCGACTTTCACCGTGAGTAATCACGGCGACTCGAGCTTGATCGCGTTTCGATGGGTCAAGCGAGGACACTGAGCCTTGGGCCATCGCTTCAATGACTTCGTACCCGAGGTTGTGGCGAGTTCCCAGATACTTATCTCCTGGGTTCCCCAACCCGACCACGAGGTAGTCAGCCGGCGTGCCGCGCCGTTGCACGGCCCGGCGAAATACTGACACTGGCCGTCAACTTAGCTGTTATCGCCAGAATCTTCGCCGGAGTCAGCGCTGTCTGCTGCGTCTCCCCCAGCATCTGCAGCCTCACCAACCTCATCCGCCTCTTCACCTTCAGCGCCAGCTTCTTCTTCCGCAGCGATGGATGCTCTACTGCGCTGCCCGATCGCTATGAGTGAGTCTTCTTCAGTTTGGGGAACCACTCCGCTACCAAAGTCAATATCGGACACACGGACTGGGTTGTCTATCGACATTTCGGAAATATCAACTTCAAACTGTTGAGGAATATTGCCAGCCGGCGCTTCGACGGTCAGGGTCATCATTTGCTGTTGAACGACAGCGCCCTCTTGGCGGACCACCACAGCATCCCCTACCAGTGAAATTGGCACATCGACTATCAGACGCTGATCTATATCGATCAACATGAAATCAACATGGGTGACGCGATTGGCTATCGGGTCGCGTTGCATATTTTTGACAATAGTTAGGTAGTCAGTTCCATCAATGTCGAGGGTGATGACTGCGTTAGGTCCAGCAGCATTGAGTGTCGCCCTGAACTTAAGCCGATCCAGAGTGACTGAAAGTGGTTCGGAGCCCTGTCCATACAGAACCGCAGGGATCTTATTGTCGCGACGTAGACGTCGCGCTGACCGGCTGCCGTGATCGCGTCCTGTTTCGGCCTCGAGCTTCAGTTGTGACGACATCGCCGGTAACTCCTAGAAGGTAGGTACTGTTTGGCCGATCCGTACGGAAGGGCTTAACGAGGTGACCATTGTAGGGTGCAGGCCTTAGCATCACTCACCCGAAATGGGACGTAATTCGCTATGAGTGATTTTCTCCATCAAAAATTTCAGATACCGAAGTGTCCTCGAAAACAGATTCAAGGGCATCGGCAAGGATCCCTGCTGCGCTGAGCACTTCTAGTTTGTCGAATCGTTTTGAGTCAGGCAGCGGCACTGTGTCTGTGACGATAACCCTGCTCAGGGCTGAGTTCTTAAGCCGATCAATTGCGGGTCCCGAGAATACGGCGTGAGTTGTAGCACACAGAACATCTGACGCTCCACTAGCAACCAAAGTGTCTACGGCTGAGCAAATTGTTCCAGCTGTATCGACCATGTCGTCAATGATCACGCAGGTTCGGCCATCTACGTCGCCCATTACTCCTAGGGCTTCGACTTCGTTGGCGGATTGCAAGGATCGACGTTTGTAGATGGTCGCTACTTCGCAGTCGAGTCGTTTCGCGTAGCGCTCCGCAACCTTTACTCGACCTGTATCCGGGGACACAATCACCGAACCTTGTGGAATGAATGACTGCAAATGGTCGATCAACACTGGTGCTGCTGTTAGGTGGTCGACCGGGCCTTCGAAGAATCCCTGGATTTGTCCGCTATGCAAGTCGATACTTACCAAACGGTCTGCCCCTGCCTGACGCAGCAGATCTGAAACTAGTCGCGCTGTTATAGGTTCACGGCCTTGAGCTTTTCGATCCTGCCGGGCATAGCCATAGAAGGGCGCTACAGCTGTGATGCGTTTGGCAGACGCGCGTCGGGCGGCATCGACCATGATCAAATGTTCCATGATCGCGTCGTTAACACTCATACCTTCGGTCCCGGCGTGAGATTGGATAATGAACACATCGCCGCCACGAACCGATTCTTCGAACCGGCATTTAATCTCACCGTTTGCAAAGTCAATGATTCCTGGGTCACCCAGCTCAATGCCGAGGTGATGAGATATTTCGTCTGCAAGGGCCGGGTTCGCCCTGCCTGTAAACAGATGCAATCGCTTTTTGGTTACGAGTTCCATCGCTTCGCCTGATCTAGAGGAGTTGTAGAGCGGTCACGTGACAGTACCCGACGCGACATCTCCTGTGGGCTATTTGGCATTAGATCGATCCATGAGTAGTGACTCACATTCGGCAAGTTGTCTCGAGTCATTTACTCCGAGCGCCTCGTCCGGGTGGTTGACGGTAACCGATCGGACTTTATTCCCCTTACTGCTGAGAAGCTCAACGACGTCGGTTAGGTAGTACTCATTTTGTGAGTTTTCGTTGTGTACCTGTTCGAGGGCTGTTAACAACATCTTCGATTTGAAGCAGTAAACCGAAGTGTTGATTTCAGAAATATTTAGTTCTTCGCGCGAGGCATCGGCGTGTTCGACGACTCGGTCTACTTGACCAGTTTGATCCCGTACGATTCGGCCGTAGCCCGAGGCATCCGTTAACTGTGCTGTGAGCAGCGTCGCAGCGGCTCCAGAGTTGAAGTGGTGTTCTCGTAAATGGGTCAAAGTGGCTGTCGTGAGCAGTGGCATATCTGCGGGGAGCACCATGATGTTGCCGTCGCCTGCCTCAAGCTCATCTCGATCGAATGCCGACAGGGCAATACGAACAGCTTCTGCGGTGCCGTTTTGTGTCTTTTGTTCTACAAATTCCAATGACTTGTCGCCACTAAACACTCGGCGCAGCGTGTCTCGAACCAACGAACCCTGATGTCCCACCACGACGATCATGCGATCAACACCGAGTCCAGCAATCGCATCGACGACATAGCTGACCATTGGTCGCCCATTGACCGGCTGCAATGGTTTCGGCAGCGGTGAGCGCATTCGCGATCCCTTGCCTGCTGCTAGCACGATTGCGTTCATACGACGACCATGAGAATGTCGGTTCACGTCGAAAGGTTCCGTTCTTTGCGGCAAAGGTCCGCCTAACGAAAATCTAGTCGCAGCTGGTCTGTTCGGGGAGGAGGGCTCGAACCTCCATTGTCGGGACCAAAACCCGATGTCCTGCCAGTTGAACGATCCCCGACCATCGGAGCACCTCGGTGCTCGGTCGATATTTCTAGCCTAACGATGCGTGCTAGAGGAAATCGGCCCCTTTCCTGAACATTGTCATCAATTCCTACGTTGGCTCTGGCCGATGGTTCGGCTACCCTGCACATTCTCATGGGATCACTTGTCAAAAAGCGTCGTAAGCGTATGCGCAAAAAGAAGCACAAGAAGATGCTTCGACGGACGCGTTATCAACGCCGCAACAAGTAGCCGTTAGGTTCACTCATAACAGTCTTCGGACCCTGTTTTGCCTAGGGGTGTTGTGCGGGGAGTGTTGTGACGTTTACAGACGCAACTCCGCGGTAAATGAATGGGTCGTGGTGACCTTCAACGAACCACGTTCCTCCGCTTCCAGCAAGGCGAGCTTTTTGCCCAGTCGCACCGCTAAGTGCATCACGCCATTCAGCTAGTTCTGGCTCGACACTCAGGGCTGCCGCTTCGAGGTCGTTGCCATTTTCACCAACGGGGCCATCTAGTGCATCCCAGGCCCGGTAGACATCAACCGTAGAAACTCCAAGCGGGGGCGTTAGGAGGGTTATTTCTTGGTGGTGGTACGGGAGATGCTCAAGTGTTTCTCCGATTCCAGTCACGCGCGCTCGACCGCCGTTAAGACAAAACGCTACGTCGGCTCCAAGATTCGCAGCAGCGATCGGATCTTCAAATCCGGCCCAGCGAAGAATTCCCGCCGCGTTTGTTGATCCCCCGCCTAATCCTGCCCCAGCAGGGATTTTTTTGATGAGTGTCACATCAGCAGTTCTATTGACAAGCTTCAGTGCCTGGTTGATGAGGTTGTTATCGCCGAGGGGCACTTTAAAGCCCGAATCTGTCGATCGAACAGTGAGTCCAGAACCTTTAGCGATAATGAGTTCATCGCAGAGGTCCACCGAAACCATTTCGGCGTCAATCAGGTGATAACCATCTCGACGTCGCCCCTTCACCTTCAGTGAGAGAGTCAACTTGGCAGGACATAGGATTTGGACGGCGTTCATGGTTTGACCATCGAAGATAGCTGAGCGAGTGCGATCCATTGGTGTAAGTCAAGTTCTTCAGGTCGCGAGGTTGGCGAAATCTTTGCTCTTTCCAAAGTGCCCTGATCGACTCGACCTTTGAGGCTTTTACGAAGCATCTTTCGCCTGTGGGTGAAGGCGATGCGAAGAAGTTCGATGAGCTCAATTTCGATATTTGCATCGACCTTATTGGGGGAACGCTGTATCGCAACGAGTACCGAGTTAACTCTTGGCTTCGGGAAAAAGACTGAAGGCGCGACATGACCAACAATTTTCGCCTTGCCCCGCAGAGCGACGCGAACTGACACTGCCCCGTAGGCCGGGTCTCCTACTGAAGCCGCTATTCGTTCTCCCGCTTCTTGTTGCACCATCACCAATAAGCGGTCGATGTTGGGCACTTCATCTAAGACTGTTAAGACCAGTGATGTGGCGATGTTGTAGGGGAGGTTCGCAACGAGGTTCCAACCTGGCGTGGACACGACATCGCTCCACGCAAGCTCGCGGACGTCAGCTTCAATGATCGTTGCGTTCGCTCCGACTGTGTCTTGAAGGAGCGGAATGAGTGCTCTATCTGTCTCTATTGCTGTGACCCGTGCCCCAGTTTCAGCCAGAGCAAGCGTTAGAGACCCTAACCCGGCTCCTATCTCCAAAACACGACTGCCCTCTCCTACTCCTGCTAGTCGGGCAATCTTGCGAACAGTGTTCGGGTCGATCACAAAGTTTTGTCCAAGGCTTTTCTTTGGAGCTATCGAAGCACCTTCGAGTAGGCGTTGGATTTCGTTAATTGAGAGGGTCATTGCGATATCTGCCATCTAGACCAACCGAAATACGCTTTGCACCCCGGCCATCCATTCCATCCTTGTGCTTGCCATAGCAAATTTGCCCGATAGATCTGCTCTGCCTTCGTTGCATCAGCGGGGTTTCCTTCACCGCCCATCCATTGCCAGGACCCCAACGCGAATTGGAGGCCTCCGTAGTAGCCGTTACCGGTGTCAACATCCCAGGTATTTCGTGATTCACACCAAGCCATTCGTTCCCACATTTCAAGTGTGGGCCAGGTAACGAGGTAGGGCTGACCGAAGATCGTGAGGCTGTCCTCTGGTTCCAGCGATTCTTCAGAAGGTTCATCACTTGCCGGAGGCGGGCCGGCGATGGCGGTTGAGGGCACTCGCTTGGTTGTGGTGGTAGTCGCAATTGACTCAGTTGTCGGCGTATTTGCCACAACCGAAGTCGAACTACTGCTGTCTGGCTGGGTGCTACTGGTCGAACTGGCGGCGATAGTCAATGTTGGTCGGTCAGGCGAGGTCGTCGGTGGAATTGTGAGCGGAGACGGTGAGGTATCAGCATTTGCCCTGACTGTTGTGGTTGTGGCGTTAGCAAGTTGACCGGCAGGAGACGTTTGAGTTGTGGTCGGCGCGCCGGAATAATCTCGGAGAGTTCTGGTGCTAGAAAACAGGTCATTTACTAGGAAGACAGCGAGGGATCCGACTCGAAAACCTGAAACGGACAGATCCGGTACTTCAAGGCCTGAAATTGTTCTATTGGCTGGTGGAGGCATGGCGTTATTGGCTGTTTGCCTGGCGTCGCTAACTGCCATTGCTGCAACAACGGCAACGGCGAGCGTTAAAAGCGCCAAGATGGTATTTCCTTGCCAACTCTTTTGATTCAAAGAGTGCACTGCTAACCGCCATTGCCTTGTGTCGCTTGAAGGAGCCTACTGATGGAGGGCTGTGATCTGGCTCCTAGGTAAGGCCGTAAAAGTTTTCGGCGTTGTTCCAAGTCTCCGCTGCTACGTCTTCAAGTTCCATCTCTCGGGCCTCTGCCACGCCTTCTCCAACCAGCGTCACCCAACCAGGGCGATTTTGTTTTCCTCTTTTGGGAACCGGTGCGAGGTACGGGGCATCGGTTTCAACCATGTAGCGATTGGATGGAGTGAGAGCTGCCGCAGCGCGCAATTCTGGCGCGCTCGGAAAGGTAACTATCCCACTGAATGAGAGGTACGCACCACGCTCTAGTGCGGCGGTTGCTTCGTCCGGGCCTCCTGTGAAGCAGTGGAAAACAGTCTTCGGAGGTATTCCTTCTTTGTCCAACAGGTCAAAGGTGTCTGACCATGCGTCTCTTGTATGGATAACGAGCGGAAGTTCGAATTGATGAGCTAAGTGAATTTGTTGAGCAAAAACGACTCTTTGTGTGTCGCGAGGCGAATTGTCGTAGTAGTAATCAAGTCCGCACTCGCCAACTGCGACTGTCTTTGGGTGAGGTAGTAGCTCCTTCAGACCCTCAATGCCGTCTTTTGCGTCATGGGGATGAACCCCCGCTGTAGCCCATACTCCGTCGAGTTGCTCGGCTCGGGAGATGCACTGAGCACTCCGTATTACTGATGTGCCCACGTCGATGAGGCGGTGCACACCCAGTTCCTTGGCGTCTTCTACTACTTGCGATGCTTCGTTCAAGTCGTCAGGTAGATGGCAATGGTTATCGGTCCAGTTCATTGTGATCACTTGAGACGAGGGAAAAGTGGGTCGCCTTTAAGGACCGCAAGTCCGGCGGGGTACTGCCCCCACTGAATGCTTTCGGGAAGTTGTTGTTCTGCGTCATCTGTGATTCCAATTCGACGTCGAATTTCTTCACATGCGTCGGGTACCGCTGGAGACGCGAGTATAGAGATGATTCTCAAAACTTCTAGGGCATTACCTAAGACAGCATCCACTTCCGGCCCGGGATCTGATTTCCAAGGCTCTGCTTGCTCAAGGTAAGCATTTGTTTCTCGGATGATTCGCCATGTCGCGTCGAGTGCATCGGATGGAGCGATTCGTTCCCAGGCATCTGCGATATGCCCGTATTCCTCCTCCACGATTCTCCTCAGTGGACTTTCTTGTTCGGGGGCAGGACCAATCCCATCACATTTTGATGTGACAACGGTTGTTACTCGGCTTAGTAAGTTGCCCAAGTTGTTGGCAAGGTCAGCGTTGTATCGAGCTGTCATCCCTTCATGACTGAAGTCCCCATCCGGCCCAAAAGCTTGGTCGTGCAGGAAGTGATGCCGGACTCCGTCAACGCCGAACTCATCGACTAGATCTGAAGGAGCTATCTGATTCAGTCGGGTTTTTGACATCTTCTCTCCACCCACCAGCAGAAACCCGTGCACATGCACGCGTTCAGGAGGGGCTAGGCCGGCGCTCATCAACATCGCGGGCCAATAGACACAGTGGAATCTGAGAATGTCTTTCCCGATGAGGTGAACTCCAGGCCATCGCTTTTCGAATCCTTGGGGGTCATCAACGTATCCGGCAGCAGTGATGTAGTTTGTCAACGCGTCAAACCACACGTAGGTGACATGTGAAGGATCCCAAGGGAGCGGTATGCCCCAATCTATGGAGGTCCTGCTAATCGAAAAGTCTTGAAGACCTTGGTTGATGAAGCCGAGAGCTTCATTTCTTTTGGTTACGGGGACGACAAAATCGGGATGTGTTTCATACCAATCTTTAAGCGCTTGCTCATATCGGCTTAGCTTAAAAAAGTAGTTCTCTTCAGTGACATGTTCGACGGGTCGACCATGTATTGGGCAGTTCCCGTTATTGAGGTCGCCTTCACCGAAATAAGCTTCGCAACTGACGCAGTACAAGCCTTCATATGTTTGAAGATCTACATCTCCGTTGTCATAACAAGCTTGTAGGAGTTTTTCTACTGCCGAGTAGTGGCGTTGTTCGCTGGTTCGGATGAAATCGTCGTTAGATATCCCCAGCTGGCGCCAAGCATCTTGAAACCTAACAACTGTTTGATCTGCCCATTCGATTGGTGAACAGTTGTTTTCTTCTGCAGCTCGTTGCACCTTTAGCCCGTGCTCATCAGTGCCTGTCAGAAAATGCACGTCGCGACCAAGGAGCCGGTTCCACCTTGCGACGGCATCTGCAGTGATGGTCGTGTAGGCATGGCCGATGTGGGGCGCGTCGTTCACGTAATAGATCGGAGTGGTGACGTAGTAAGGCGTGGTCACGGTTGACATGGTACCGACCCAGGTTCGCGCAACCGGCGAGCTTTCCCAGTTGAGTCGTTATTCCTCTCTTGAATGGGCGAGCGCATAAACTCTGTTTCGTTGAACTCCGAGCGCCGTTGATACTTGGCTTACAGCGCTACTCAGCTTGGTTCCCTTTGCTTGCTCCTGTTGCAGAGCGTCGACGATTGTCTGATCGTTTACTTCTCGTGGCTCAGCGGCTCCGACGACTATGGCGATTTCACCTTTCGCTTCTGTTGGGAATTTTTGGGTCAACTGTTCCAACGTTCCGCGGACACACTCTTCATGCATTTTCGTTAGTTCCCTCAAGACAGCTGCGGGACGATTAGGGCCACATGCCTCAATAAGGTCAGCAAGCGTTTTGTGTAGTCGTTTGGGTGACTCAAACAACACGCTGGTTCGGTCTGCGGAACCGATTGATTCCAGTTGGAGGGTTCGCTGCTGTCCTTTACGTTCCAGAAAACCTTCCATAGCCCAGCGCTTGGTCGGCAAGCCAGACAGGGTTATGGCGGCTATCGCGGCGCTGGCGCCCGGAGCTATTGATACGCGATGTCCGTTGTCGGTCACATGTTTAACGAGACGTTGGCCGGGGTCAGAGATAGCCGGGCTTCCTGCATCGCTCACGAGAGCTACGTCGTTGCCTTGGTCGAGTAGTTCAACTATCGCTGGGCCGATTGAGACTTCGGTGTGTTCATTAGCGACAAGGAGTCGGTTTGCTCGGAGCCCCAAAAGTTTCAGAAGCTTTCCGGTTTCGCGGGTGTCCTCGCAAGCTACAACTTCCACTTCTTCGAGAATTTCGCACGCTCGTTGTGTGATGTCGCCGAGATTACCTATCGGAGTGGCGACTAAGTAGAGAGTTCCTTGGTGCTGCGGTTCTACTGGTTCGTTCATTGGTCTAGCCTCAAACCATTTTGCTATTGGGCAGGGGTCAGAGATGTGATTTGCAACGCTCAGCCATTGTTTCAATTGCTATTGATAAGGGACAACTCATCACACATTGAAGCGGAATTCGACAACGTCTCCATCTCTCATCTCATAGTCCTTACCTTCGAGACGTAGTTGACCTGCTTCTCTGGCCGCCGCCCATGAGCCCACGTCGAGCAAGTCCTCGTGGGCGATCACTTCGGCTCGAATAAACCCTCTCTCGAAGTCTGTGTGAATTCGTCCTGCGCACTGGGGTGCCTTCCAACCATGTTTAAAGGTCCACGCCCGTGATTCTTTTTCGCCGGTGGTTAGGAAAGTGCGAAGTCCAAGCATGCTGTGTGCGGCGCGCACAAACACAGGGAGGGCACCTTCTCCTAAACCAAGGCCTTCTAAAAGCTCGGCTCGTTCGCTATCTGGGAGCATCGCTGCTTCCGCCTCAAGTTGGACCGAGAGTGGCAGAACTTGGGACTCTGGAAGGGCCTCCCCAAGTTCTTCTGCGAGCTCAGACCCTTCCCCCAATTGATCTTCTCCTATGTTGAGAACCGCCATAACGGGCTTGTTAGTGAGAAGAAAATGTTCGCGAAGAGCTAGCCGTCGATCCTTCGAAAGAGCCGCTCGGTAAAGCGGGGTGCCATCAGAAAGTGATTCCAACGCCGCCTCCAGTGCATCTACTTCGGCTACCAGCCCGGGGTCTCGAGGGTCTGCGCGCAGGGCTTTTTGTCGACGATCGATTCGTGACTCAACTGTTTCGAGGTCAGCGAGTGTCAGCTCGATTTCCACGACTCTTAGGTGCTCTAGAGGATCAGTAGGTCCCGGCACATCGGCGTCGCTGAACGTTCGAAGAACCAATACCAGGGCATCTACTTCTCGGATGCCGGCGAGAAACTTATTACCCAGTCCTTCTCCTTGGCTAGCGCCCTCTACGAGGCCACCGATATCGACAAATTCGGTTGTGGAGTTAACGACCTTTTTGCTCTTACTCATCTCCGCCAAGGCATCGAGGCGGTGATCGGGGACTTTGACAACTCCGACGTTTGGATCCGTGGTGGCAAACGCGTACGGAGCAGCGAGGGCTCCTCCGCCAGCTAAAGCATTAAAAAGAGATGACTTTCCTGCATTGGGTAATCCAACAAATCCAAATCGTTCCATTGGCAGGCGAGGATACCGTCGACTTGAGTGAAGTCACCCAACAGCTGTGAAGCTGATCGCAGCCTGTGAAAGAATCATAGAGATAGTCATTTGGGGAGGATGTTGTGGGACCGTTAAGCGGAGTCAAGATAGTTGAGTTAGCCGGTATTGGGCCTGGCCCATTTTGTGCCATGTTGTTGGCCGACCTGGGAGCAGACGTAGTCCGGGTTGATCGTATGACTCAGGTTGACCTTGGCATCGACAGGGGCAGACAGTTCAGTGTTCTGAATCGAAGCCGCCGATCTGTTTCGGTTGATCTCAAAAACTCGGATGGTGTCGAAACGGTCTTGAAGCTCGTTGAAGAAGCCGATGCGTTGATTGAGGGTTTTCGTCCAGGTGTAACAGAGCGTCTCGGTTTGGGACCAGAGGAATGCCTTGCCCGAAATCCGAAACTTGTTTACGGACGAATGACTGGGTGGGGACAAGAGGGTCCTCTGGCTCACGCTGCAGGTCACGACATCAACTACATCGCTCTGACGGGGGCGCTCCACGCGATAGGTTCGGCCGACAAGCCTTCCCCTCCATTGAATCTTGTTGGAGACTTTGGCGGTGGAGGAATCTACTTGGCCTTCGGAATTTGCGCTGCCTTGCTTGAAGCGAAGACATCCGGTGAAGGGCAGGTAGTTGATGCCGCCATGACCGAGGGAGCAGCTTCTCTAATGGCTTCGATCTACGGCATGCATGCTTCAGGCCATTGGTCAGATCAACGAGAAGACAATGTTTTGGATGGTGGTTCCTATTACTACGGGGTTTATGAGACTTCGGACGGAAAGTTCGTTTCTATTGGCTCGATCGAGGGAAAGTTTCACGACGAGTTACTCGAACTCACCGGCCTACAGGGGGCTTCGACGGAAGAGCGCAATGATCAAAGTAGTTGGTCTGAGAAGAAGGACCGAATGGCAGAAGTCATCAAGTCAAAAACTCGCGACGAGTGGGACGAAATAATGCTGGGGAGCGACGTGTGCTATGCACCCGTTCTCGACTTGACGGAAGCGCCGTCGCACCCTCATAACGCCGCTCGAGGTTCTTTTGTTGAGGTGGATGGAGTGGTCCAACCTGCCCCCGCCCCTAGGTTCAGCCGAACTCCTGGCGAAGTAAAGATGCCACCGCCATCCCCGGGTCAACACACGGCCGAAGTTTTGACTGATTGGGGATTCTCAGTCGAGGACGTAGAAAAACTGAAAGAGGTCGGAGCGGTCCATTAGTCCTTTATCGGCCTGCTGATTTTGATCTCTTTAGCGAATCAGCTGACACCCCTGTAGCCTTGCAGGCATGTCGAAGCGCACCAAGAAGAGAAAACTGCGCGCTCGCCGCAGCAAAGCAAATCACGGGAAACGGCCCAACTGCGGTAGGGGTTAACTAATCCTCGACGCAAGTTAGCCGGTTCGTTCTTCAATAGCCTTCACGACTGCCGCTGCTAACAGACGGGCGCCGTTGGATTGATAATGAGTTCCATCGTCAGTCCGCACCTCGATGATTTTCCCATTCTCGTCCGTCACATGTTTCACCCAAACGCCACCGGGTGAAACAATTGCTGCTGCGTCAATCCAAGAAGAACGTTCTCCGTTCTCAAAAACATTTCTCGTAATTGGGTTGACTACGTCAGGAAGCGGAACCATGAATGGTATGCGGAAGTGTGGCATTCCTACCCATATGACAAGGCGTCCCGGACGGTCGAGTGTTTTTAGCATCTGGCTAATTCGCGACCGGTATTTCTCTAACCATTCCACACTTCCTTTTTCGGTTGGTCCGCCACGAAATCCCTGCCAGTCGTTTCCGCCAATAGACAAAACAACTACCTCGTAGGGTCCATCTGCTATTTCATTTTTTAAATGGCTTTCCCAATCGAAGTACCAGTCGCTGACAACCCCGGTCGACTTGCGAACATCCTCGGTGAAGTCCCAGCGATTCTCGCGTCGTGTCAGCTCCCTAAAACCCAATGCTGCGCCACCGGCCATCGAATCCCCGCCGACCCAAACGTGTAAAGGCTCTCGCTCTGTCCCTTTGCGAAGAAGCGACTTGCGGTCTTCTCGGGTCCAGTAATAGTAAGTCTCTTCTTCACCCAGACCTGGCGAGAGCACATCCGGCCATCGTTGAGTTGGCGCGGCCCATGGATCGAATCCTGATTCCTCGTGTTCGCTAGCTTCGGGAGACGTGGCACTTGTTTCTTCAGCTGCACTCAAGCCATGAAATATCCAAGTTGTGGAGATCGCCATTACGAGCGCAGAGGCCAACCTGAAGTTCATTGCCCCCATAGGTCCCCCAGGTCGCCAAAACGACTTATTTCCGACAGCAACAATTCCGAAAGCCACTCCCCTCCCCAGTGACTCAGGTGCACGCCGTCGCTCAAACGCACATCCACTAATTTTCCGTTTGCGTCGGGAAGGTACCTGGAATATTCACCAGAGGCGTCGGTGAAGAGCGAACGAAGATCGATGTAGTGAACAGAATTTCTTGCGTCTGCTTCGATTTGATACATCTCGTTGAGTAGCTGCATCCGTGTGTCAAAGCCCTCCCCACGCATAGGTGGCTGACCGATCCACAAAACGGTGCGCTGTTCATCCTCTGCAGCAATGTCCATAACAAAACCAACGCGACGGCGGTATTCATTGACCCAGGGGGGACTGAATCTCTCTAGCCATTGAGTGTCTGCGACTCTAATATTTTGCGCGTCATTACCACCGAACATAAGAACCACCACGTCAGGGTCGTATTCGTTCATCACTTGAGCTACGCGAGCCGGCCAGTCGAAATAGTCGGGTCTACTTAGTCCACTTGATAACCGGGGCTCTGAGGTGCCGTCGACTACGGGCGATTGTTCGGCCATGGACACGAAGGTCTCACCAAAGAACTGGACCATTGAGTCCCCTAATACCCATATTTTCAGTGGATTATTTTCATCCCAGGCCAATTCGGGCGGGGTATTCGTCATGGGCAACGATGAAAGATCACTTCCTGTTTCTTTCTGCACTGACTCAACGATTAACTCGGTCTGGCCAGAATCTATTTCGTTGGTAACCGCGGTCTGTTCACGCAACAAGGTGATTGGGGGATCGTCTTGCGTTCGACCTAGCAAACGTTCTCCGAGTTCTCTGGGCCATGTGAGTTTCAAGGCCGAAGCGGCCGCTTCTAGGGGCGTCCATACCGCTAGGGATGCGGAGCGGCTGGCACTGTCTGGAAGACGTTTCGCTTCATCAAGCAAAGATGAGGCGTTGAGACATACCGCCAATGTCAAGCCCGCTAATCCACCAATTAACACTCGTCCGGCAGCGATGCCAGTGGGGTGTTCTATCGGGGAACCGGGTGTTTTTCGCATCAGAATTGGAAATAGATGAAGGGGGCGACCCCTTCGGGGCCGAACAGGTCGATGAGAACAAGCCCGATTCCGAACATCACCCCTTGAGTTAGTGCGCTGTGCTGATCGCGCCATCGACTGAATTGTTCGGTTCGGGCTTTCGAAATGAACTGGGTACCTACGGCTACAAGAATTAGCAATAGCACTGGAAGACTGGAAACCTGGTCGTCTCCTGAGAAAGCCACAACAGCAGTCAGCACGTCCAGCGCATTGCTAAAAGACTCAGCTCTGAAAAACACCCAAGCAAAACAGATGACATGGAAGGTGACAAACCATCGCAAGACTGGGTGCAAATTTCCCGTTGGTAACAGCCGCTCAACGACGAGCGCCACCCCATGAATTAGTCCCCAGACGACAAAATTCCATGTGCTTCCATGCCAAAGACCTCCAAGAATCATGGTGATGAGCAGGTTTCGACATGTTTCGACGTTGCGGCCTCGATTACCTCCAAGCGGAATATAGAGGTAGTCCCGTAGCCACGATGAAAGCGTGATGTGCCATCGTTTCCAGAAGTCTCTAAGTGAGAGCGCCCTGTAAGGGCAGTCAAAGTTTGTTGGAAATCGGAAGCCGAGCAGTAAGGCCACGCCGATAGCGATGTCGGTGTAACCGGAGAAGTCTGCATAGATCTGGATCGCGTAGCCGTAGATGCCTAACAGCACATCATGACCGCTGTGATCATCAGGGTTCGCGAAAACACCGTCGACCAAGTTGCTCGCCAACCAGCTAGAAATCACCACTTTCTTGAATAGGCCCCGGAGGATCAGATGGAACGCTTCCGCGGACTGCACTCTCCGAGGATCTGGTCGGTGGGTTATTTGCGGTGCCATTTCTGAGGCTCTGACTATGGGACCTGCGACGAGTTGTGGGAAAAACGATAGGTAGACAGCAAAGTCGAGAAATGGCATCGGTTTCACAAGATCTCGCTTCAGGTCTATGACATAGCTCATCGCTTGAAAGGTGAAGAAGGAGATCCCTACCGGCAATGTGAGTTCTAGAAGCGGAAGAGTTGTGTTAGCCCCAAGAAGATTAGAAAGCTCGAGGGCGAAGAAGTCGTAGTACTTAAAGACTCCGAGGATCAACAAATCACCAACTATTGCAGTTAGTAACCAATTTCGTGCGCCCTGGATATTGTCGGAACGGAGTGAGCGCTCGATCTGTGTTCCCGCATACCAATTTGATAAGACCGCCCACATAAGAAGGAATACAAATCGCCAATTCCACCAGGCATAGAAAAAGAGGCTTGCTCCGAGGATGGTGACACGCCACACCAGAGGGTGTGGTCTCGTCAGCCAATTGAGTATGTATACGGCGACAAAGAAGAGGCCAAAGGCAAGTGTGGGAAAAAGCATCGGTTTATCAACGTTGAATGAGCAACGCTAGCGTGCCTGGTGAGGCAGGATGAGTTAGTGACCGATGCAACACCCATACTTTTGGTTCAGCCAGAGGCTTGGGCTGCCGCGGATCCTGATGCTTCGAATAGGGCCTTGTTAGCGCAGGGTGACGGTGACGTAGATTTCTTAGGTCAGCACTTTTCCACAAAGCTCCAGTTTGGAACGGCCGGACTTAGAGCGCCACGTGGTCTCGGACCTGCTCGAATGAACCGAGTGACCGTTCGGGTGACAGCACGTGCTATCGGGCTTCATCTAATGGATAGTGGCCTCCATCAAAATGGTGTTGTGATCGGATACGACGCCAGACCCGATTCTGATATTTACGCGCTAGATACGGCTTTGTTGTTGACCAAGCTGGGGGTGCCCTGCCTGTTAATCAACGATCCGTGTCCTACTCCGGTTGTTGTATGGCACCAAAAGATGAGGGCAGCTGCGGGCGCGATCATCGTGACTGCAAGTCACAATCCTGCAGAAGACAGCGGTTATAAAGTCTACGGATCGGACGGAACTCAAATACGACCGCCGGTCGACCAAGAAATTGAATCCCTTATGGATTTCTCAGACCTTCCCGGTGAAGAAGATCTGGCTTCACAAGAGGAGGTCGAGTACTTATCCGGAAGTGCGGCAGTTACCGGCTACATCGAAAATGTGGTGCCTAGCAACACTTCGAGAAAGTCGGAGCTGCCTTTCCCTCAATGGGTGTACACGCCTCTGTGCGGAGTGGGTGGGGCCACCATGGAAGCAGCTTGTACAAGCGCCGGCTTTCCTCTTCCAGTCCGTGTCGATGCGCAATTCGAGCCAAATGGCCTCTTTCCCGATCTCCCTTTTCCGAACCCGGAAGAGCCCGGTGTTCTCGACGCGGCGCTTGCTGTGGCGGACGCTCATGACGCTGAACTTGTTTTGGCTAACGACCCAGACGGCGATCGGTTGGCAGTTGCTATCAAAGTAGGAGTCGAGTGGCATCAGCTAACTGGTGATGAGCTCGGTCTTTTGTTATGTGACCATCAGCTAGCTACTACGTCCGGTAACAACCGTCTAACGGCAAGCTCATTTGTTTCCTCGGAGGCAGTCCAAGCCTTGTGTAACGAGCGTGGAGTTGAACACGTCCGCACCTTGACCGGCTTCAAGTGGATCATGGAACCTGCTGTATTACGCACCGATAGCAGTTGGATTTTTGGTTACGAAGAGGCGCTTGGTTACTCGGTGAACGACGCGGTTCTAGACAAGGACGGAATATCGGCGGCGATTGCGTTCCTCGAATTGTTTCAGCGTCTCAGAGACCGTGACGTTGATCCGCTCACCCGCTTGGACGAATTAGCAAAGGAAGTGGGTCTATACGTCACACGACAAGCAAGTGGCCAATTTGAAGCTAGTGATATTGAGGAAACGCTTTCTGCCCTGCGAAATGACCCACCCGATGTTCTGATGGGGAGTCCTGTAATCGGTGTCGCCGACTGGTCTGAGGAGCCGGCTCCATTTTCTGCGAATCTGCTTGAGTTTCGGTCATCTAACGGTGTACGGATGGCGATACGTCCGAGTGGGACAGAACCCAAGGTAAAAATCTATTTGGAGCAGTTTGTTGCGAGCCCGCAAGGAAATCTTAAGGATCTTCGAGACGGTTCCTCTGAACTCCTCGAATCGCTTGGAGCCGAGGCCCTATCGTGGTTCGACGGTCAGGTGTAGTTATGCGAGCTCGCCTGCTAGCTCACGAAGCGACACTTCGGGTCTCGGGCCAACATGACCTATAACTTCTTCAGCTGCTATGGATCCCAGCATTCCGCAACGTTGTAGGTCATAGCCCTGCGCCAGCCCGTAGAGCACACCTGCCGCGTACAGGTCCCCTGCGCCAGTTTTGTCGACAACTCGCGCTACGGGATCTGCGTCAATAGTAATTCGTTCCTGTGGAGTTATTAAAAGGGAGCCCTCAGATCCCAGTGTGACTGCAGCTAACTCAACGCGTTCCTGAATCATGTCCAGGGCAACATCAATTTGGTCAACTTCAAAGAGAGACATGACTTCGTGGTGGTTCGCAAATACAGCATCGACATGTTCGTCGATGAGATCTAGAAACGAGTCGCGATGTCGCTCGACACAAAATTGATCAGAGAGGGTCAACGCCACTGTCGTGCCTGAACTGATTTCCGAAGCCGCATAACGCATAGCGGCTTTAGCCTCTGGCGGGTCCCATAGGTAGCCCTCTAAAAAAAGAAGCTTTGCTCTTCTGACGAGGCCAAGGTCTACATCGGACGAGCTCAGACCGTTGGAAGCCCCTAAGAAGGTGTTGAGCGTTCTTTCCCCGTCCGGGGTGATAAACACAATACATCTGCCAGTTGGATCTGCGGCGGGGGCTCTAGGTGTCGTGTAGCCAATCGATAGCCGCTCCATGTCTGAGGCGAACACTTCGCCCAAGTCATCATTGCCAACTCTGCCAATGTAAGCGCAGCTGCCGCCAAGCGAATTGACTCCGATGACTGTGTTGGCCGCTGAACCCCCTGAGACGGTCGTACGTTCCCCTACTAATTGATACAGCTCAGCTGACCGATGTCCGTCTACCAGGTTCATGCCTCCCTTGATTGCACCGATTCGTTCGATGAATTCTTCGTCCTGATGGGACAGCACATCCACAAGGGCATTACCGAATCCGACAACGTCAAGATCTAAGTGTGATGGGTATACAGCCATAGATTTTTTCATAGCGAACTGCAGAGCACCCTAGCGACTAGATCCAATGAAGTCCGAAATAGGCCGCTAGGGTGCGGCCTGTGATCGAGACAAACCCCCATCGACTTCCCCGGATCGTGTTACCTAGTCATTACGCGCTTGAACTAGAACCAGATTTAGCTCAAAGCTCGTTTCAAGGTCAGGTCATTATTGATCTTGAAGTGGTTGAGGAAACAGACACGATTGTTCTGAACGCTGCTGAACTGACTGTTGAAAATGTGCAAGTCGAGCAAGGGGCTTTAGTCCAGGCAAGCTCAATCAGTTTTGATGAAGATCTAGAACGAGCGACATTTACATTTCCTGTAGTGCTTCAGCCTGGTCCCGCAAAACTGTCATGTTCATTCACTGGCACGCTCAACGACAAGCTCCGGGGGTTTTACCGGTCTACGTGGACCGACGAGGAAGGTAACGAAAAAGTAATAGCGACGACCCAGTTCGAGTCGACTAATGCTCGGCGCGCGTTTCCGTGTTTCGACGAACCGGATCTCAAGGCTTCTTTCGGTGTAACTCTTCGAGTCGACGAATCATTAATGGCGATCAGCTGTGGTGAATTAGTGAGTTCAACCGATTTAGGCGGTGGCCGTCGTGAAGATCGCTTCGCCGACACAATGATTATGTCTACCTATTTGGTCGCATTCATCGTCGGAGAGCTCGAAGCTACCGAGGCAGTAGACGTGGATGGTGTTCCTCTCCGAATAGTGCATGTGCCGGGAAAAGGTGATCTGACTGAGTTTGCTTTAGAGGCTGGTGAATTCAGTCTGCGGTGGTTAGTTCAGTACTATGACATTCCTTATCCTGCCGGGAAATTAGATCTTGTTGCGGTCCCTGATTTTGCATTCGGAGCCATGGAAAATCTTGGGTGCGTGACCTTTAGAGAGACACTGCTACTCGCCGACCCTCAGCGTTCAACCCAAACGGAAATGACTCGGATTGTCGACGTGATCGCTCACGAGATCGCTCACATGTGGTTCGGGAATCTAGTGACAATGGATTGGTGGAACGGGATTTGGCTGAAAGAAGCCTTCGCAACGTTCATGCAAGTTGCCACCACTGATGCATTCCGGCCGCAATGGCGCCGATGGGATGGCTTCTGTGTTGAGCGGGGCGCTGCGTTCGACACTGATTCGCTTGCTTCGACTCGCCCAATAGAGTTTGAAGTCATTTCACCCGAAGACGCTGAGGCTATGTATGACATTCTCACGTATGAAAAGGGTGCCGCTGTCGTTCGGATGTTGGAGCAGTTTCTTGGCTCGGCGCAATTTCGCAGCGGTGTTAAGCACTACTTGACTTCCCACAGTTACGCGAACACCACCACTACTGATCTTTGGGACTCGTTAGAACATGCTTCTGGAGTTCCTGTTCGTGCTGCCATGGATACCTGGATTTTCCAGGGTGGTCATCCAGTGGTTGCCGTAGAAGCCACTTCTGAGGGCATTTCGCTCAAGCAATCGCGGTTCGGTTACTCGAGTGTCGATCCTACGTCGTGGCATATCCCAATCATTATTCGAGCTCAGGTGGGTTCCGAACAGGTCGAGAAACGGGTTCTGTTGGAGGGCAACCATGAAGAAATCGATTTGGGAGGAACACCTCAATGGGCTGTGGTGAATGCGGGAGGACACGGCTTTTATAGGGTGACCTACGGAGAGGACCTTCTAAGGGCTCTGTCAAAGCGCGCATTAGACGTGTTATCGCCTTCGGAACGCTACGGGCTAGTCGACGACACTTGGTCTTCCGTGCTTGCGGGCGAAACCGACGCAGAAACTCATCTGTCTTTAGTTACGAGCTTGGCTTCTGAAACTGATCTCGCTGTATGGCAACGCATACTCTCCTCACTTGAACACCTCTATTCAATTGCCGACGGACAAGGTCGTTCGCGCTTGCAAGTGCTCATCCGAGACTTGTCGACAACCGCGCTAGGAGTCCTTGGCTTAGAGCCCATAGATAACGAACCTGATTTAGATCGCGAGTTACGAGCCTTACTATTTTCCTCGGCAGGAACAACAGGTGCAGATAACTCAATTCGAGAGCTAGCTGATCAGATCTTTACCCATAGCAAAGCGGGTAAAGATACCGAGCCCAATTTGACGGCTGCGGCCGTTCGAGTGGTAGCCGCCGCCGGTGATGATGAGATTCATTCCGAATTAGTGTCGCTCTATAGGCAGGCACCGACTCCGCAACTAGAGGTCAGGTATTTGATGGCTCTCTTGGAACTCGAGCATCTTGATCTCTTTGAACAAACGCTGGAGTTGTTTACATCGGAGGTGCGCACTCAAAACGCTCCCTACCTTTTGGGGGCAGCCATGGCACACAGAAATCATGGCTACTTGGCTTGGCAAGTCATTCGCGACCGGTGGGAAGAACTGAATAAGAAGTTCCCACAGAATTCGATTCCAAGAATGGTCGGAGGAATCCGATCGTTGTCAACTCCGGTCATTGCTGAGGAAATTCGTGACTTCTTTGCACAACATCCGATCCCTCAAGGTCAGCTCACGCTCGAGCAGCATTTAGAAAAGATGACTGTCAATGTGGCGCTTCGGGCACGCGAAGGTTCTCGAATCGGAGGGTGAGTACCGTGAACAACGTGTGCCTGCCAAAATGGGGGCAATGTTCGGTCAACCCCCCCGAAGGAAATTAGGGCCCCGCTACACGTTGTGGTCATCTCTAGGGTCAATACTGCTAGCAGCGTTTTTAGTGTGGGCGGTTATTTATTGGTCTGCCTCGGTATTGGATTGATCGAACCCTTCGGGCGCAGATAACGCAGTGTTCTTGGCACGAGATGCGGCACTCTCGGCCCTGGTCGCTTCGCTCCACTGATACATCAATGCCACGATCGTGCCCCATACGACTGGAATTCCGCCTAATTTCATTACGAGACCCGCTAACTGCTGGTCAGTTGTGGCACTCAGCCCATGTACTCGTGGGGCTAGCTCGTAAATCGCGTATAAGGGGAATCCTGCAAACGTGAGGAAACCGGCCGGGACTGCGGGAACCACTCCCAAGGCCAGAAAGAGGTACGCCATGCGACCTGGGTAGCTGGTCATACGGTGTTCCGTGATCGGTGAAACTATCGGAGCCCAAACCAAGAGGCCTCCAATGAGCCACACAAAATCCATTAGGAAAGATCCGAACTGATTAGTTCGAAAATTGTCAACAGCCCAGGGAGAATGAGTCGCTATCAGGATGAAATTGAATAGGACCCCTCCTACGACGGGCTGAGCGATGCGACCCATTAGACGATAGAGCCGAAGCCGGCCAGCTATTCGACGCGCCATCCATTCGGGAATGCCTAACCAGAACAGCGGCGCCACCGCCATTGTGTAGATCAAGAACTGGAGCATGTGAGCGGATGCCAGATAACTGGCACCTAGAAGTCCGAGAGGCCAATCCGTTGCCGCCCACAGCAGTAACACTGAGATTATGAAGAGCCTACGCTTTTTGGTTTCCCCATCATCTCCTTTTGGTGCTCTTCTTTGGAAGATGAGATACGAAGAGATCAACAGGAGCATGACTATCCATATGCCCGGGTAGGCGCGAAAGCTCCATGACCAAGGCTCTTCAAGTGTCGAACACCAGAATCTCACGCAATCAAAACCTTTGGGCAGCTAGCAAATACTTATGAATGGGACGCTATCGGAGGGCTGCGAGTTTAGGCAGGTCGCGAGTCCAAGTAGTCTGACGAGTGGGGTGGGGGTACTGGGTTCGCCCAAGACCATCGGGCGCGAAAGCGAATACCCGACCATCGTGCCCGAGGTCATTCGGTGTCCCTTCCTCGTCGTTAGGTGCCAAAGCTACGAGAGCCGAGAACTGTCGTTGCACATCTACTAACTGTTCTTTAGTTCCTGTTAAACCAATAAAGTCAACACTGAATTGGTTTAAGAAATCCCTGATAACGGCTGGCGTGTCGGTTTCGGGGTCAACTGTCACGAATAAAACTTTGACGTTTGGGGGCATGCCGGGCCGAGCCAAGACATTGCTGAGTTGTTCCAGATGAACAGGACAAATATCGGGGCAGGATGTGAATCCGAAATAGACGAGCCGGACACTCCCCTGGGTGTCCGAACGCATGGCAAATCGCTGTCCCTGGGTATCGATAAGAATTGGGTCCGGCATGGGGCGAGGCTTATCTAGCTCCAGGCCAGAGTAAGCCTTATTTTCAGACGACACGCCACAGGCACCAAGTACCAAAGCGATCGCCATTAAGAATGTCATGGCTCTAGGGCCATGTAGACCCCGGGCAATCTTTCTTTTTTGAGTGGAGGTGAGGGGAATTGAACCCCTGGCCTCTTCGATGCGACCGAAGCGCTCTACCAACTGAGCTACACCCCCATGGGGACGTTTGGACGATACAGGAAAACCGGTCAATGCAGAAGGCCGAAACGAGGACTCACTTCGTTCAGTGTAATTACGGAGTTGCGCTTTGTCCGCTGCCATCGTCCGTAAACTCCGCGGCAACTGCTAGCTGTGGCTGCAAGTAGTGAATTTGGGCGAGACGTTGCATTTCTTTCTTACGGCGCTGATTCAAAAGAACGATGTAGCCAACTAGGGCGCCATCGAATACCAGGTGGGTCACGCCAACTGCTGCTAATCCTCCAACGACCCAACCGACCAAGGTGATACCAGAACCGAGTATCAGCAGTCGCAAAACATCGCGGCGACGGACAGCCGCCTCTCGACTGTTATTGGGCACCGAGCTTCGCGGGCGCCTATAAACACCTCTTCGATCTACCGTGGCGACTTTCGCTCCAAACGGGGCAGGTAACCCTGTCGCGGGGCTTGCGTGGGACAGAGTGTCTAGTTGCTGATGCCACGCGGCCATGGGCGTTCTACGACCGCCGCGGTGGAGAAACGCGCGTACCCAGCCTGGAACCAGAACCACTGCCCAAACACCAGCGAGAACAAGGAGAACTATTTCGGTCAAGAGCACTTCTCCTTCATTTCCATCGCTCCATTGGTCGGGTCACCCTGCTGAATCCTCTAAGTATTACGACACCGTCGGCACGATGCAATGTCTAGGTCATATCCGTTTCAATTACGGAAATACGAGCCAGATTTTCCGCCGGTTTTTTCCAACAGGGCTAAATCGGAGATGACCATGCCTTTATCGATTGATTTACACATGTCGTAGATGGTCAACGCCGCTACGGAACACGCAGTCAAAGCTTCCATCTCTACGCCCGTGCGTTCATAGGTCTCTACCTCGGCCATGACCGACACGTGGCCTTCCGCGACCTCGAAATCAACGGAAACGGACCCGATCATTAGGGGGTGACACAATGGAATGAGATCGGAGGTTCGTTTAGCGGCTTGGATGCCAGCAACTCGGGCTACGCCCAAGACATCTCCTTTCGTAACTTCACCATCGCCGATCGCGGACAGTACTGCTTCTGACATTTCAATTTGGCAGCGAGCTACTGCTCGCCTGCGGGTGACATCTTTGCCTAATACGTCAACCATATGAGCGTGGCCCGAGTCATCTAAGTGAGTTAGGTTTTTGGGCTCGGATGTAGACATCTTCATCCTCCGATCTGACTCATTGTGCGACTCGGACGAATAAAATTCACCTGTCCTATGGAGTGACCAGCCCATTTGGTACCAACCGCATCCACTATTGCGTTGGCGATCTCTTCGTCATTGGCTTCGCTCCTCAAAAGAGAGCGCATGTCGAATTCATCAACTGCAAACAGGCAGGTACGAAATTGACCTTCGGCCGTCAAGCGCACTCGGTCACAATCTCCACAAAACGGCTTGGTAACAGAAGCGATAACTCCAACTTCGCCCTTACCGTCCAAGTAACGCCACCTTTCTGCCGGTTCACTGCCGCGGACAATGGGCTCGATAGGAATCGCTTTATTGATCTTTTCCACGATTTCATCGGCGGGTACCACTAGGTCTTCATTCCAAACATCCCCAGCCTCAAGAGGCATGAATTCTATGAAGCGGACAGTCAGCCCCTTATCTCTGCCAAATTCAGCAAAATCGACGATCTCGTCATCATTGATTCCCCTCATCATGACTGCGTTGATTTTGACCGGCTTTAGGCCGGCATCAACCGCTGCTGCTATCCCATCTAGAACACGGTCTAGTTCGTCGCGTCGTGTCAATTCGAGAAATCGCTCTGGTTGAAGCGAATCTAAGCTGATGTTGATTCGCTTTAACCCAGCTTCGGCAAGAGCCTTCGCGTGCATTCGCAACGTCGCGCCATTAGTTGTGAGTGCAGTGTCGACGCCTAGAAGCGCGAGACGTTCCACGAGTTCAGGCAAGTGGGCTCGAACAAGCGGTTCTCCACCGGTCAGGCGGATGCCATCAAAGCCGAAATAGTTAATACAAATTCGCGCAAATCGTTCGATTTCCTCAAAGGAAAGGATTTCTTCTCTGGGTAGCCATTGCATTCCTTCTGCTGGCATGCAGTATTGGCACCTGAAATTACAGCGATCCGTTACAGAAATACGGAGATCGCGAACGGTACGACCAAAAGGGTCGACTAATTGCTCCCCAACTATTTCTTCACCCATGCTGTAAGGGTAGCGATGCATAGTCGATGACACTTGTTTGAGGTATCACTTCAGTGAAGCAGTAGCAGATCCACAGGATCGCCTGGCTGACATCCTTCGCCATCGGGTAGGACTGCTAGAGCATTCGATCGCGCCATGGCAGCAAGCATGTGGGAGCCTTGTCCAGAAATGGAATGTGCCGCTAGTTCTGAACCTTCGTATTTGACATCTACTCGAGCAAAATGAATTTTGCCGTCCGGCCGCCGCTGTAAGGGGGTCGCTGCTATGCCTTGGATCGTTGGTCTCACAGGTTGAGGGAAACCCATCATGGATCGCAATCCTGATCGAGCAAAAAGTTCGTATGAAACCATGGAAGAGACCGGGTTTCCAGGCAAACCGAAAATCGGTGTGTCACCTATGGTGCCGAATGCAAGTGGCTTCGCTGGCTTGATGGCTATCTGCATCCACCGCATATCTCCGACTCGTTTAAGGACCTCTTTGACGTAGTCATAGTCTCCCATGCTGACGCCACCGGAAGTTATGACAGCATCACAGTCTTGTGATCCTTTGAGTAATGCCTCTTCGATCAGCGTTTCATCATCAGGCAATAAGCCAAGGTCGACGGGTTCAAACCCGTCGCTACTCAGCAGGGACAGTAGGGTTCGACGGTTGGAGTCGCGAATTTGGCCCGGAGCTAGAGCCGCTTTGCCCTCAACTAATTCGTCTCCTGTAGACATCACTCCTACCCGCGGACGTGGGTAGGTTTCAATCTGAGTTACGCCAAGGCTGCACAAGACACCTAGGTGACCCGCGGTCAGCGGCGTCCCTGCGGCAAAGACCTTCTCTCCGACAGTTACATCGTCTCCTGCTGGCCGGATGTGGTTTCCAGGTTCGACAATGGCTTCTACTGTGACGATGTCTCCGTCAACAGTGGTCTTTTCGACCATTACGATCGCGTCGGCGCCATCTGGCACAGGTGCGCCAGTCATAATCCGGCTCGCTTGACCTTCGCCTACAACTTCCGACGGATTATGTCCAGCCGCGATGGTTTCAACGATGCGAAGTTGAGTTGGAATGTCGGAAAGGTCTGATGAACGAACAGCGAAGCCATCCATCGCCGTATTGGCGAACGGCGGCAAAGACTCTTCGGCTATTACATCTACTGCTGTAACAAGTCCTAGGGCTTCATTTACTTCCGTAGATACGGGAGCCTGACGCACACAACTATCCATTACGTAGGAGCGAGCTTCTTCGAGTGAGATCATGTGCAGGAATCTAGCGGCGATAAGGTTCCGAATGCCGTTCCCTGTCGACAGGTGGGGGCTTTGTTGGTGGTCGCTACAATTTTCTTCGGCCCAGGGGGCTGATCAGGAGCTCACTTACAACATGCCTACATACCAATACCGGTGCACAGCGTGCGACGATCTATTCGAGGTACGCCAATCGTTCACTGATGACCCAATTAGCGCATGCGTGGTCGAAGGCTGCGACGGTGAAGTAAAAAAGGTGTTCGGTAATGTCGGCATCGCCTTTAAAGGCAGCGGCTTCTACAAAAACGACAGTCGCTCTAGCAGTAAGCAGTCGGATTCTTCAAGTTCGACAAGTGACAACAAAACCCCGTCGAAAACCACCGAAAGCAGCGCTTCAACCTCTGGTTCGGCGGATAAATCTGCGAAGACCGACACAAAAAAGGCCAGCGACTGACAAAAGGCTGCGTTAAGTCATTAGCGGGCGGTAGTCGCAGTTGAGAATTAGTTATCGCACCATCAAGACCACTGCCATGAACAGTGCAACCGACACTCGGTAGATGGCAAAGCCGCCGTAGCCTCTGGACTCGGTCCAACGCAACATTGCGTGAACTGCACACCAGCCTGTGATGGCCGAGGTCGCGGTGCCTGCCAACAGCGCTGCACCCATATCTGAGGGCATGCCATCTGCTGCTGCTTCGACGCTTCTGAATAGAGCAGCACCAGCAATAATCGGGAGGCCCATCAAAAAAGCGAGACGCGCAGCATGGGGTCTCCCATACCCAAGTTTGCGCGCAGTGGTGATCATGATCCCAGAACGACTGACACCGGGGAGAAGTGCTACACACTGCCCGATGCCCATTGCAAACGAGTGAACGAGCGAAAGTTCGCTAGTTGATCGTTCATCACGGCCAGATCGGTCGACGAGCCACAAGATAACCCCGAAGACAGCTAACCCGACTGCGATAAGTCCGAGGCGATCACTTTGTCTTAGCAAAAACGGCTCAAAGATAACGGCCACAATGGCTGCTGGCATGGCGGATAGAAGCAACAACCACCCTATTTTCGCCTCAGCGCTCCAAGGCCGCCGGCCGACTAGAGCGCTCAGGCCAGCTTTAGAGTAGAAACAAATGTCTTTGCGTAAGTAGGTAGCGGCGCCGATGAGCGTTCCGAAGTGCAGCGCTACATCAAAGGTATTCTCTGCTCTCGAGTCCCCAACAAATTCGTTCCAGTTAAATAGCCATGGAACAATTTCGAGGTGGCCGCTTGATGAAATTGGCAAGAATTCAGTCAGACCTTGCGTAATCCCTAGGACTATTGCTTGGAAAATGGGCATCAGGTAGCCATTACCGACTCGACGCTGGGTTAGTCAGCGGTTGAAGGGACTATGCGTGGTTTCCACTGTCGAGGCGGGTCGTAGTAATGACCGACCGGTTGGCCAGAACGCATGGATTTTAGAAAGTCCGCGGGGTTGTCAAAGTCTGGCATTTGCATATAAGCAGCTCCTATGGCTTCCGCTACGTGAGCGTCGCTTCCCGCGCCGATCGCCAAATCGTGTTCGCTTGCATAGTCCGAGGCTTTCTTATTGAGGCTTTTGAGGCTGGTCTTCCCGTTGAGGACCTCAATCCCATCAACAAGATCGAGGCCAACTAGTTCATCTAAAACATCCGAACGTAGGTTGTTTCGAATCGGGTCGAACGGATGGGGAACGTAGACAATTCCCCCTTGTTCACGGATATTTCTGGCAGCTTCTTCGGGTCGAATCCCTTGGGGAATTCGTTCCGTTAAGAACAGTCCAATTATTTCACCGGCATGCGTTTTTAACTCTTCGCCAACAATTACCCGGCATGGAAGTTGCTCCGCGAGTTCGATTGCTCCTCTAATTGCGTTGTGATCGGTAACACACAGAACATCTATCCCGGATGCCGCTACGCACTCTTGAAGCTCGTCGGGCGTTGTGGTTGAGTCGCCCGACCACATCGTGTGCGAATGAAAATCTACCCTAACCCAGCCTTCTGGACAGGGCTCGCCTAAATGTGGGTGTCGTTCAAGCGCTTCGGGTGAGGGTAAAGAAGGCACGGCCAGCAGGGTACCAATGGGCTTGGGTAATTCGCCCGCGGACTCTAAGTCCCTGAGAGGGCAACGTCAGCAATTGCCATTGACGCTACTCCCGAACCACTTGGCAAAAATTCGAAGTCTCCTCCGATAGCCACGACGTCTAAGAGCATTTTCTGGAGCGTCGAAGCGATAGTGGCTTCTCGAAAGGGTGCTCCTAGTGCACCATCTTTAATGTGCTGCCCGTAGGCGCCTACCGAAAAGTCACCGCTTACAGGGTTCACTCCACTATGTAATCCATTAACTCCTCGCACGAACACCCCTGAGCCGATCTGCGCGAAGAGGTCGTTTCGGTCACCGGCACCTGGGGTCATGCATAGCGCGTGTATCCCGACGCCCGGCGTAGACCGAGGGCCTCGAACAGCGGAGCCTGTTGATTGGGCTCCTGCACGCCTAGCGGTATACGAGTTATGCAGAAAGTTAGACAGTACGCCTGCATCAATCAGGTTGTTTTTGCGTGTTGCTAGACCTTCGCCATCGTGGTTATCCGCGCCCAGTGATTCGATGTTTGTTGGGTCATCGAATAATTCCAGTTGAGGTGACGCGATTTTTTCGCCCAGACGATCTGCGAATGGTGATCGGCCTTTAATTACTCGGTCGCCTGTGAGGGCACCTGCGATTGTTCCGAGGAATGCCGCTGTCACCGAGGGTTCAAAAACAACAGTCAGCTGTTTTGATTCTGGTTTAGTCGCTCCCAACATGCCGGTAGCACCCTCAACCGCTTCGCTGACGACGCGATCAAGATCGAGTAAGTCTGTCCGGCGAGCTGCATCTCCGGCGTATCCGATCTGTGTCTCATCGCCATCAACAGCGAGAGGTTGGACGCCGACAGAGCAGCTTCCGCCCTCGCTGTAGACCGAGATTCCTGACGTTGAAACCAAAGCAAATTCGCCCCAGCCATCGGACCAAGCAGCAGATCTCACACTTTTTACGCGGGGGTCTGCGTTCAGACACCTTTGTTCAAGTTCAATCGCCACAGTTGATCTCTGGTCTTCGGTTATCTGAAGAATTGTCGGGTCAGATAAGTCAAGATTTGGCGGTACTACGCCGTCAGGAGCGGCAATGCCTTGGTACGGGTCTGGTTCTGCGAAGTTTAAGTTCTCTCGGGCTTCGTCTAGCAGTTGATTCAAAACTTGGTAGTCGAGTGAGCCGGCGCTCGCGAAGCCTTGCCGGCCGTCAACTATTACCCGAATCCCGGCCGCTTCGGACAGCCCTGAGCGCACAGATTCAACCTGACCTGAGTAGGCCTTGACGGTGGTGGAACGGTTGCGCGATACGCAAATCTCAACTTGTTCGTTGTCGCGAGCTCCAGCTATGAGTTTTGCTGCCAGGTCGGGGAGTTCAAGCTTTCGTGTCAACTTGCTGTTCCGCCGATAGTCAGAGCGGCGACCCGAAGCGTAGGTTGACCATCACCTACCGGCACGCCTTGGCCATCTTTTCCGCAGGTGCCAGGGCTTCCCATCGCGAAGTCATTACCAACCACTTCGATGTTTTGAAGCACGTCGGGACCATTCCCAATTAGATTGCCTTCCCTCAAGGGTGCCGTGATTTCACCATTTTCAATGAGGTAGGCCTCTGTCATACCGAACACGAAGTCACCTGTAGCAGTGTTGACCTGGCCGCCTCCAAGTTGTGCGACATAAATACCGTTCTGTGTATCGGCAATGATGTCTTGAGGTTCGACATCGCCGTTTGTTACATATGTGTTGGTCATCCGAACCATAGGGAGATGTTGGTAACTCTGCCTTCGCCCGTTTCCTGATGTTGGTCTGCCTGCTGAGCGGCTACGTAAGTGATCCCACATGTAATCAGTGAGGACACCGTCCTCAATCAAGGTATTTCTTTGGGTTGGGCACCCTTCGTCATCAATAGCGACCGTTCCCCATTCCACTCCCATGGTTCCATCGTCAACCAAAGTTACGGAAGGAGCGGCAACAAGCTCACCGATTCGGTCACTAAATACGGATGCTCCCTTGTTAACAAGGTCAGCTTCGAGGCCGTGGCCACATGCCTCATGAAACAGGACCCCTCCCCCACCGCGTTCGATGACGACAGGAAGTTGCCCGCTCGGTGCGGGGCGTGCCGCCAATTTGGTTATGGCACGTCGGGCGGCACGTTGTGCCATGGCTTCAACGTCATGGTCATCGAATAACTCAAACCCCACCGTGTAACCAACTGTTTCGCGCCCGGTTTGCAGACCTTGGTCGCCACTAGCAACGCAGTTCACGGAAAGCAACGTTCGAATTTGGTCGTCCGCTTCGAAGACGCCGTCTGTGTTGGCAACAAGTACTTTGCGGCGTCCCTCCGAGTATCGGACAGTCACTTGCGTTATGGCCGAATCGTGTTCGCGAGCGGCGGCGTCAGTTTTTTGTAGGAGTTCAACTTTGCGAGCTTTGGGTACTGATTCGGGCAGAATTTGCACTTTGCTCTCGGCGGTTCCACTTCCCCGAAGAGCGATCGGTGTGATCTTTGCGCCGCCTCGAGCTGCCGCAGCAGCGGCTTGGGCGGCTTCTTTTAGACCGCTAGTTGAGATATCGGAGGTATGCGCAAAGCCGGTGGCATCTCCGACAGTGACACGGATACCGGCGCCTAAGTCGCGGCTAGAGACCATCGTCTCAACACGATTTTCGTCATATTCTGCAGCACCGCTCTGTCTATCTTCCACAAACACTTCGGCCCATTCCCCACCGTTGCTCATCGCTGTCAAGAGCGCATCTTGAATTATTTCTCGGTCCACCAGTGGAGAATTCACGTTCATACTCATATCGGCCTTAATCGGGTCGGAGTTAACTTTGGCGACACAGTACCTTGATCAGCGGCAATTTGGCTCCTCTGAGTTGCCAGTTCGGCCTATTCTTCGATCTCTCGTGTCTCCTTCGAAATATCGCTTCCTTCGCCTGCCCAGAACGGCATCTCTAGGACTTCGCCTAGTGGTGAGTTCTGTGATGTTGGTCTTGCTACTAACCCGATTTCCTACCAGTGATCTTCAAGCGCGTTGGCCGGAATGGAGCGGCACCAGTTGGTTTTGGTTGGTCGCTGCTGTAGCAGCTTCGTTTATAGCTTTCGGGTTGGCAGCTTTGCGTTGGTTAGAGGTGTGTCGGACCCTCGGGAACGACCTGAAGTTTTCAACGGTTTTCGGCTACTTCTTGGCTGGCCAATTTGTTGGAAACTTCCTTCCCACGACAGTGGGTGGAGACATTTTGCGGGTGTCGCGGCTCGGTGCTGAAATTCGTGACCATTCGAGCGCTTTTGCGTCAGTGGTTATTGAAAGATTGACCGGCTGGCTGGTGCTTCCAGTTATCACGATTTTTGCTTTGGTGATCCAGCCGAGTCTTGCGACGAGCCGAGCCGGAGTCGTTGCCCTACTTGGTGCGTCGGGGACATTACTGCTTTTGTTGGTTTTGATTCTGATGGCTCAGCACCAACGGCTGGGTGGGAGAATCCGCGGTAACAACAGTCTTTCAAACTCATTGGCTGCGGTTCATCGTGGGCTCATCAGCTACCGAAACGTTCCGACTTCAATGCTGCGCTTACTCGCAGTCGCTTTCGCGTTTCAACTGTGTCTCATCACAGCGGTGATATGTATTGCGAATTCGATCGGCATAGATGTGGAGTTGCTGACGTGGATCGCTTTTGTTCCGATGGTGTTTATCGCTCAAGTTCTTCCAGTTGCTATCGGCGGGATCGGAGTTAGAGAAGCAGCCTTGGTGTTATTTCTCAATAGCTCTGGGGTAAGTAGCGGTCAGAGCGTGGTGTTAGGTCTAGCCATCTACGCTGTTACTCTCGTGGCAAGTCTTGCTGGTGCGGTGCCGTTTGTCGTTGGTGGCGGCCCCTCAGATATGGAGGAGCCACCTTGACCTCTTTGGAATCGGCCGTCAACAAGAGACGCTGGTGGAAAGAGGTCTTATTTGTCCTTGCCTTTTATGTGGTTTATGCGCGAATTCGTAATCAGTTTGGATCCAATGGGCTTTTTGCTGCGACGACCACAACTGCAGCTGACAACGCTCGGCGTGTAATTGATTTCGAGAAGAAAATTGGCCTGTTCTTTGAAGAACGACTTCAAGAGGCCTTTTTGGGGTGGGATTGGTTTCTCTGGTTTTGGAACGTCTTCTATGGCAGTCTCCACTTCGTTGTAACAATCGGGGCAGGAATTTTTTTGTACCGCCGTTTTCCTGCTCGTTACCTGAAGTACCGCACCGGTTTGGGTATAACTACAGCGCTGGGCCTCGTAGGTTTTGCAACGTTTCCTCTTATGCCTCCGAGGTTGCTTTCATCTCCACCTCCGTATGGAGGAGGGATGACAGATTTTGCGTTTATCGACACACTTGCGGTCCATGGGGGTCTTTGGTCGTTTGACTCCGGTACGTTGCAAGCAATTTCTAATCAATGGGCTGCCATGCCGAGCTTGCATCTCGCTTGGGCCGCTTGGTGCGCAATTGCTTTAGTTCCTGTCTTGAAATCGCCCTGGACTCGCGCCGCTATGTGGCTATATCCATTTGCAACCAGCTTCAGTATCGTGGTCACGGCTAACCACTATTGGATAGATGGGCTCGCGGGTTTGTTGGTTCTAGTTGCCGGTCTGCAATGCGCTTCATGGTTTTGGAAAATTCGGGGCTCGGCTGGCCAGGCCATTTAGTTTTCTGCCGATAGTGTGACCATTAATTCCCAGCACCGAACAAATTACCGATGCATATCGAAAAGATTAAAAGTCCCGCAGATCTGCGTGCGTTAGACCAAGACCAGCTCGAAGAGCTATGTCGTGAAATTCGCGAGTTTTTGGTTGATGCCGTTTCAAGAACCGGGGGCCATCTAGGGTCCAATCTTGGGGCGGTGGAATTGACTATCGCCGTGCACCGCGTGTTTGAGTCACCTAGAGATGTCATTCTCTGGGACACCGGACATCAGGCTTATGTTCACAAGCTTGTGACGGGCAGAGCGGATATGTTCTCCTCACTTCGTCAGCGACATGGATTATCTGGTTATCCAAGCAACACTGAGTCTGAGCACGACATAGTTGAGAACAGCCATGCTTCGACCTCATTGAGTTGGGCTTCGGGACTGTCAGCCGGATTTGATCTCACCGGACACAAACATCGGCAGGTCGTAGCGGTCATCGGTGACGGTTCTATGACTGGGGGAATGGCATTCGAGGCCCTTAACAATCTCGGTCACTATGGGCAGAGAGCCGTAATCATCCTCAACGACAATGGTCGCTCCTATGCACCTACTGTGAGCAGGTTGGCCACAGTTATGTCACGTGTGCGGCAATCACCGAACTACGTGAAAGGCCGACAGGCAGTCGTGAACATTCTTGACCGCATGCCCCTTGGTGAGGAGGTTAAGCGCGGTTTATCTGGAGCGGCTGCTGCCATGCGGGAAATGTGGGAACCTCCTGCGTTCTTTGAAACGCTGGGTGTTCGGTACTTGGGACCGATAGATGGGCATGACATCGAGGCCCTCGAATCGGCGTTGAGCGATGCTTCGTCATACGAAGATGGGCCAATAGTTGTTCATGTGCTGACCGATAAAGGCCGAGGTTACGCTCCCGCTGAAGATGACGAAGAAAAACATCTGCATGACATTGGTTTATTTGACCCCGCTACAGGCAACTCCTCATCCGCTTCGGGCAAAAACTTCACTTCGGAGTTCAGTAACTCTTTGTTGACCATCGCGGAGCGTCGTCCAGACGTTGTCGCTATCACGGCTGCTATGCCCGGCTCTACCGGACTGCTTCCCTTTCAACAGCGGTACCCCGACCGTTTCTTTGACACTGGTATCGCCGAGCAGCACGCTTTGACTTCGGCTGCGGGAATGGCGCGAGCAGGTCTTCGTCCTTTTGTCGCTATTTATTCAACTTTCCTCGCCCGCGGATTCGATCAAGTGATGTACGACATCGGTCTTCATGGACTTCCGGTAGTGATCTGTATCGACCGAGCTGGCGTAACGGGTCCTGATGGCGCCTCTCATCACGGTGTCCATGACATTGCCATGTATGCGCGTGTACCCGGGATGACTATATTCTCTCCCTCCTCGCTTCAGGAGCTACCGGTGATGATGAACCAGGCCCTTGAAACGAACGGGCCTGTAGCCATTAGGTGGCCTCGAGGTACTGCCGACGAGTCATCCGTTGTTGGACAGGGGCTATCCGCGCGATTAGTGAGAGATGGCCAGGATGTCGCCATTTTGGCAGCAGGGAAGATGCTCAAGGCTGCGACGAGTGCCGCTGAGCTTCTCGCAGAGGAGGGCGTTGATGCAGCGGTGTGGGATCCGAGATTGCTGAAGCCGCTTGATCAAGAGATGATCCGTGCAGTCATCGGCCAGTCATTGGTCGTCACTGTTGAAGATGGCAGCAGAATGGGTGGATTCGGCAGTCTCGTTGCCGACGCTCTACAACGTCGTTCGGGACCTATTCCTCGATTGTTGCAGTTGGGAATTCCAGATGACTATCTGCCCCACGGAGAAGCTGGCGAGTTACACGCTGAGTTAGGTCTTGATGGAGCTGGCATAGCAGCCGAAATTGTGAAGGTGCACAAATCAGACCGCAGCTAGAGGTCGAATTGAGACGTCCCACTGCTCATAACGCGCAATGACCGTCCATTCACATGGCCAGAATGGACGGTCATTGAAGTTTTTGTATGCCGCTTATAACTATCCGATTTCGGATCCGACAACGGATACGAACGAGACACAGGCCCCGGGTTGTCCTCCCAGGTTATGAGTAAGGCCGAGAGTCTTATCCGAGTCGATTTGACGCTCAGGTGGCGCCTCACCCCGTAGCTGCAGCCAACATTCGAACAGCATTCTCAAGCCGGACGCACCAATCGGGTGCCCGAAACTCTTCAGACCGCCATCTGGGTTCACCGGTAGGTCGCCGTCAAGGTCGAAGGTTCCGTTGAGAGCCTCTTTCCAAGCCGTTCCCTCTTCTGCGAATCCAAGGTCTTCCATGAGAACTAGTTCAGTTGGGGTAAAGCAATCGTGCACCTCTGCCATAGCTATTTGGCTGCGAGGGTCATTGATGCCTGCCTGCTTGTATGCCTCTTCTGCCGAAGCACGAACTTCACGGAATGTGGTGTAGTCGTAGCTCGGGTCAAGGGCTCCAGTTGCGGGTCCTGAGGAGAAGCTCAGTGCCTTCACGTATAGAGGCTTGTCCGTGTAACGATGCGCATCTTCGGCGCGGACTATTACTGCGGCTGCTGAACCGTCACTAACGCCTGAACAATCGAAGATTCCCAGCGGGCCAGCTACCAGAGGAGAACCCGCGATGGTTTCCTTCGCTACTTCTTTTCGGAATTGTGCCCGAGGATTCAGCGCGCCATTTTTGTGGTTCTTCCATGCGATGCGCGTCAAAACCTCTTTCATGGTTTCATCGTCAAGACCGTGTTTGTGTGCATAGGCCGGGGCTAGCAAGCTAAACGTCGCCGGCGCGGTTAGTGACGAATCGGTGCCATCGCTTGGGGGTCGGCTACCTGTGAGCCCTGAGTACCCACTGTCTTTCAGCTTTTCGACCCCGATTGCCATAACTACGTCATAGGCACCGGATGCAACTGCGTAGCAGGCGTTTCTGAACGCCTCTGATCCTGTGGCGCACATATTTTCGAGTCGACTCACAGGCTTGTAGTCGAGTTGCAGGGGTTTCGAAAGCGTTAGTCCGGAAACTCCTGAGCCCATTGTGCCTAACCAAAATGCATCAATGTCATCTTGAGTCACCCCTGCCGAGGCGTACGCTTCGTGTGCTGCGTCGACGAGCATGTCGTCGGCGCCCTTATCCCAGTGCTCGCCGAAGGGCGTACAACCCATACCGACGATTGCGACTTGGTCTTTTATGCCATGTGAGGCCATGTCACTTTCCTTTGTTGTGTACTAACAGTTTGCTTGATGAGAACGTATCCATGCAGGGATACTTGGGTTTTCCGCTCATTTCGAGAGCGGGCGAGCTTTCCAGAAGTAGTTGTGGATTCCTTCTGCGGTGAATAGGCGACGGAAGGTCATTTGGACCCGATCTCCGATTTTGACCTCATCTGGGTCCACGTCGGTCATTTCTGCCTGGAACCTTCCTCCTCCGTCGAAGTCGATTACAACGGCAACGGTCGGTGGTGATAAGGAGAAGGCGAGATAGTCGACTGTGAAGGTTGCGATGGTGGCTGGTACATCCGCCATCCGCACGCGTTCCATGTCATCTACTGCCCCGCCGTCCATCGACACTCGCATGGGAGGAAGGTGAATGGCTCCAGATGACCGGTCGCGCGATCCAACGAATGCATATTTCCAGTCTTCTGAACGGAATGCTGGTGGTGCACCCGGACGGTCTGGGTCTGGGCGTCTAGGTGGTTCCCGGTCAAGGAATCCGCGCCAAGTGAGATAAAGGTTGTAGTCGAGATTGTCGCTGCCATTCTCAATCTGCGATGCAACAGTCGCAGACGGTGTGTAGTCAGCAATAGCTGGAGTTGTTTGCAGCACAGCTGCATAGGCTCCGTCAGCCAAATGCACGCATAAGATCGTCTCCCCCGGTGCCGCCTGGTCTAGGGCTGAAGCGAGTAGGAGCGGTAGTTGCGCTGTTCCAGGGTTTCCAATTTGCGTGGTGAGGTCATCTACGAGTTTGTCACCAGCGATTCTCGCGAGGCCCCTTACTGCTCGAGCGTGGAGACCGGCGATGATGACCTTATCGACGTCTTCTAAGCCGACGTTTGCTTCTTTGCATGCGCGCTCAATGGCGTCGTTTGCCAGCGTGAGATAGGCCTGCTCGCCAAAACGTTCTTCCCAGATTCGGCTAGCGCTTTCTCCTGGTAACCGATAACGGTCTAAGAATTCGGCGGTAGAGGCAGCAACACCCAGGGCCTGCGCTATCACTGGAGCATCTTCATCATCTCCAAACAACAGGGCCGCTGCGGCGTCACCGCCACCGCTTTCGTCGTTGCTGGTTGGGTTACCGGTTCTGAGGTCTGAAACTACCGCCATTGAAATCCCAGTAGTTCCCATAGCTCCACGAACCGCTGCTTCAGCTGACCGGGCCGCTCCTCCTGCATCCACGGCCCAGGTTTCTTGCGGGAGATCAAGTGCTGCCTGGATAGCAGTGGCGTTTGTTTTATCTAGGTACGCGGGGTTGGCGGTTGCAAACCATATCGATGACGGGGTGGCAGAGCTCGTTTCAAGGGCGTTGCGTGCAGCCTCGACGCCCATTGTTGTGGTGTCTTCGTCGTAGCTTGCGACAGCGCGATGACCTCGCCCACCACCAGCACCCATAGCGGCAGTAATTTTTGATCTGTCTAGCCGGTAGTAAGGCACGTAGGTGCCGTATCCGATAATGCCTCTCACTTCTCCCCCAAGATGTTTTGGTCCTCAGAGTCTAGGCGGCTCAAGATGAGGGACGCTATCTGGCAGCAGGCCTAACTTTCATGTAGCTGCGAAATACGGGTTTTCACCGGAGGTGTGATCGGTGATGTCGAGGACGTGCTCGACTCCCTCGATAAGTTCAGTCAAAGTTTTTTCGATTCCTGCGGTGACAGTCGCATTGGCCATTCCGCAACCCTGACAACCGCCGCCAAGTTTGACAAAGACAGTTGATCCTTCGACTCGCACAAGTTCCGCGAAACCACCATGAGCTGCTATCGAAGGGTTAATTCTTTTCACTAATACTTCTTGGACCTGTTCTTCTACGGTCCCAGACAAGTCGAGCGTGGCATTAGGCCCAAGATCTGGACGATTCGGATTACGCAAAACTAAGCCAGGTTGATTCGCGTTAGTGGGCAAATCAAGAGTGGCTCCTTCTAGTTTCGCCACATCTCGACTCGGAACCAGAACTGTGAGTCCCTGCCCAACATGGGTAGGAACATCGTCGGAGTCTGCTTCGCCTAAGACTTCAAACGCTAGGTCGTAGGAGTAGTCGACGCCTTGCGTTCCAACGATCTCAATCCGCAAGGCGAGTTGATCGGCGTCTTCTTCACCGGCACGCAATTCGAGGACTTTTTCTAAAGCTGACTCAGTGACGTTTACGATTTGTCTTTCGGACATTCCTTTATCCTACCGAGGACTGAGACCCGGAACATAGGACAGCTAGGTCTGGGGGGAGTAAGGTCCGGATCCAACCTAGTTCCTATATCGGGAAGATTAATGAGTGAGGATTGATGACATTTCGAGCAGTGCTGTTAACCCAGGAGGAGAAGGCAGTTACGGCTGAGGTCGCGGATTTAGACGATGGCCAGTTGCCTGAAGGAAACGTTTCGGTCGAAGTGTCTTACAGCACTCTGAATTACAAGGACGGGATGATTCTGAATGGCATTGGGCGACTTGTTCGCGACTACCCGCACGTGCCGGGAATTGATTTCTCAGGGGTTGTCAGCGCTTCTAGCGACCCTCGATATTCCGAGGGTGATCGTGTCGTTTTGACCGGATGGAGAGTCGGAGAGGTCCATTGGGGTGGGTACTCCGAAAAGGCTCGAGTTAATGCCGACTGGCTTGTGAAACTCCCCGAGGGAGTTTCAGAACTAGATGCAATGGCCGTTGGTACCGCTGGACTCACTTCAATGTTGGCTATGCAGGCACTGGAGGATCACGGTGTCGGTTCGGCTCCGGTATTAGTGACGGGTGCCGCGGGTGGCGTTGGAAGCGTAGGAATTCACCTGTTGAGCCGGGCAGGTTACGAGGTTGCCGCGTCAACGGGTCGGCCAGAAACAAGTGATTACTTGACCAATCTCGGCGCGTCTCAGATCGTGGCGCGAGATGAGTTAAGTGAGCCACCATCAGGCCCGCTTTCTTCTGAAAGGTGGGGTGGGTGTATTGATGCTGTGGGTGACACGACTCTGGCCCATGTGTTAACTGAGATGCAGTACGGGGCAAGCGTTGCGGCATGCGGCCTTGCTGGCGGCAACGCTCTCGACACAACTGTTATCCCTTTCCTTCTTCGCGGTGTCAACCTGCTAGGTATCGACTCTGTTATGTGTCCATTCGAGAAGCGAGAGTCAGCATGGGCTCGCCTGGACGAGTTACTTGATCGCGAGGTGTTGTCCGAAATGACAACCGTGGTGGGCTTAGAAGAAGTGCCAGCTTTGGGCTCTGAGATCCTCGCCGGCAAAGTCAAGGGTCGTACTGTCGTCGATGTGCGGAATTAGCTGATCCAACCCAACTATTCGGTTCTTAACATAGGAATATGGGGAATACCGTCTTCTAGGAATTCGGGTCCGGTCTGAGAGAAACCAAGGTCGGCGTACCAGTCACGTAGGTACGACTGTGCGGAAAGCACCCAGGGCCCTTCCGTGATACTCATGACATGATGCATTAATCGTTTACTCAGCCCTCTGGACCGGGCATCGATTCTGGTAACGACTCGACCAATCCTGTAACGATTATCTTCGCGAAGCACGCGTAGATATGAGGCAATACCTGCTTCATCGTCTATCCAATAATGGGTCGCTTGAGCGTCGAGATTATCGATTTCGGAATATGCACATTCTTGTTCGACGACGAAGACTTCAACTCGTAAATGCAAGATGCTGTAGAGACGGTCAGTTGAAAGTTCATTGAAGCCTGCGGCCTGTATGTCGCTCATAAAGCAGCAACTAGTGCGGAAAATCCAGCCAACACCATTGCTGCTGACACTATGACCGCTGTCCAATGAACTACTGGGCGCCTATGTCGTAGCGGTCGTAATTCACCGTGTTGGTCGTGAGTGCGTCGGCTCATAGGGGGCAGAGTAGCGGAGCAGCTACGCGCGTCTCTCCATCTCTTCTGATATCTCAAGCCATCTCTGTTCGGTTTTTTTTAGGTGCTCAAGTGTTGCCGCGAACAACTCAGAGATTTCTTGACGAGATTCGTAGGACAGCTCTTTGTCATCAAGCATCGATGCATATTCGTCACGTTGTAGCTCGTATTGTTCGAGTTCCAGTTCGATACCACTGAGAAGGTGTTGCAGCGTTGACATAGATCTTCCCGACGGAGTGTTTTTTTGGGCGCGACTTGGCTCGGTCCGCTTTGGGCTCGGCGGATCTATCTTCGAGTTCTCCCATACCGCCTCCCCCAAACCCAATGGGATGAGGCCTTGCTTGCCGATGGCAGCCACATGTTCAGCGACTCGTTCGAGGAAAACGCGGTCGTGGCTGACTACAACAAGGGCTCCTTGAAAGTCGTCCAGCCAATTTTCGAGTGCTCGAAGCGTGTCTATGTCGAGGTCGTTCGTTGGTTCATCTAGGAGCAGAACGTTGGGTTCCTGAGCGAGAACCGCCAATAGCTGAAGTCGTCGTTGTTCGCCTCCCGAAAGGGTTCCTATGCGAGCCCGGTGGGTAGCGGCTTCGAACCAGAATTGACGCAATAACGCTGACTGGTTGTGGTCCAAACGCGAGCCTGGGCCGGCGATTACTTCCTCAACGGTGAGTTCTTGGTCAAGTGACTCTCCCATTTGATCGAAGTATCCGACGCGAACAGTGGAGCCATATTCCACCGTGCCCTGTTCAGGAGTCACGGAACCGGCAATTAAATTCAAAAAAGTTGACTTACCTGAACCGTTAGGACCGACGATGCCTAGACGCTCATCGGGTGCGAGATGCAGCGATACGTGCCGCAATATGGTTTCTGCTTGGATGGAAACGGACACCTCTTCCAGATCAATCACTTTCTTGCCTAGACGTTGTTGACCGAATGTGTCCAACGCAAGGGCGCGTTCTCTTGCATCATCCTTCTCATCGACACGAAGAGTTTGGTGGGCTATCGCCAATCGCGATTTTGGCTTCCTTCGTCGGGCACGAGCCCCTCTTTGAAGCCATGCTAACTCTTTGCGGGCAAGGGTAAGTCTTGTTGCCTCGTCACGCTCGGCTTTGCGATGTCGTTCGGCTTGGGCCTTTAAATGAGCTTGATATCCTCCACCTGTCACATATGAGCCGTTGGCTGTTAGCTCAACTGTCTTAGTAGCGACTTGCTCAACTAGTTGTCGATCATGGGAAACGAAGATCACGCCGCCAGGAAAGCTCCCAAGGACGGTCTCTAGGTATTCAATTCCCTGGAAATCTAAGTGATTCGTTGGTTCATCAAGAAGAAGCAGGTCAGCGCTTTTATCTTTGAGCGTCATTGCTAGGGCGACGCGCCTTTGTTCACCCCCCGAGAGAATTGAGGCTTGACGCTCTGCGACGTCCGTCAAACCGAAGCGGTCCATAGCCGCTTGGGCTTCCCAACTGTCACCCAACAGCTCGCCCACTGTTCCGTCTCCTAGATTCGGACGTTGCAAAAGCAGAGACAAGCTGAGGTTTTGACGGCGCCGAATAATGCCTTCGTCGGGCTTTTCCATCCCTGCAAGAACGGTGAGAAGGGTCGATTTTCCTGCGCCGTTGACGCCCAGTACGGCAAGTCTCTCTCCTTCTTTGACCGTAAAAGACAAGCCAGAAAAGAGGTCTTTGTTCGGAAATCCCATGGAGATATTACTGACGTCCAAGAGATTCATGATCTAAAGAAGCGACTGTTAGGGGCGGGTCATGTTCGGACAAGCTTCCACTTCAGCCTGCCGTTGTCGTCTTCAAGTCGCACTTCAATAGTGGCTTGGGCGCCGCTGTCCACGCGAGTTGCAACACAATTGAAGGAACTCCCGATCGGAGCAACCAAATATTCGTCGTCACCGCAATCAATCATCACGTCAAAGCCAACTTCGTAGGTCACTTCGCTAGCGAGTAGTGCTTCGGTGTTGACCAGCTGTAGAGGGTGATGTTTGTGGACGTAGTTGTATTGGCCTTGGGCATCGATGATCCGAACTTGAAGTTCGTAGTATTGGCCCGCTACTTCGCTAGCGCAGATGAAGACCGACTCAGGTGTTTCCACGATGTCTTCTGGGCAATCCACTAATCCTAGTTCCACCGGAAGGATGTCACTTCCTGCCTTATCTTGAAGTTCTCGTTCGAGGTGAGTCCGATCTTGCCCTCCACCACACGCCACAGAAAACGCGACGATTGCGAGCAGCGCCCAGATCAATCGTGGTGTTTTTGTTTGCAGCATTAGTTCCTGATCACCTCAGTTCGGTTGTAGTGACACTACTCCCCATCTGCTCAACATATAGAACGCTCCGCGAGGTTCAAATAAACGGCTTCTCTTGGTATCGGCCGAAAACATCTGCGAGCGTGTTCATAATCTCGCCTACCGTGGCCCGAGTTCTTACGGTGTCGATCAGAGGAAGCATCAAGTTTGCATCGGTCTCGGCGGCTCGACTGAGGGCAACCAACGCACTGTCGACGGCTTGTTGGTCTCGGTCGCTCTTCACTGCTTGGAGATTCTTTATCTGCCGTTGTTCGTCTTCGTTGGTTATTTTCAATAACTCGATTTGGTCCTCTTCGTTTCCTTCAGTGAAGTCGTTGACTCCAACCACAATCCGTCGGCCAGCGTTTATTTTCTTTTCGAAGTCGTATGCGGCGTCCGCGATGTTGCCTTGGTACCAACCTTCGTCAATTAACTCGAAGGCTCCTTCAAGCATCGAGTCGCTACCGGCTTGAGCAATATGCGCGAACATCGATTCTGCTTCAGCTTCTAATCGGTCAGTGAGTTCTTCCAAAAACCAGCTGCCCCCCAGCGGGTCGACCACATCGGTCACACCGGTTTCGTGAGCTATGACTTGTTGGGTGCGCAACGCGATACGCGCTGCTTTCTCAGTTGGTAATGCCAGCGCTTCATCCATCGAATTGGTATGAAGGCTTTGCGTACCGCCGAGGACTCCAGCAAGTGCTTCTATTGCGGTCCGCGCGATATTGATTTCAGGCTGTTGTGCTGTCAGAGATACTCCAGCGGTTTGCGTATGGAAGCGAAGCATCATTGATTTGGGGTCCTTAGCCCCGTAGTGCTCTTTCATCCATCGCGCCCAAATCCTTCGAGCAGCTCTGTATTTGGCTATTTCTTCGAAGAAGTCGATATGTGCATTGAAGAAAAAGCTCAGCCTGGGGGCGAATTCGTCAACACCTAGACCGCGTTGCTGCGCTGCTTCTACATAAGCGAAACCATTAGCGAGGGTAAATGCCAGTTCCTGTGCGGCTGTAGACCCTGCTTCTCGAATGTGGTATCCGCTGATTGAGACTGAATTCCAACGTGGCATCTCGTTTCTTGCAAATTCAATGGTGTCTGCAACGAGCCGCATGGAGGGTCGCGGAGGGAAGACCCACTCTTTTTGAGCTTGATATTCCTTAAGAATGTCGTTTTGGAGTGTTCCTCCTAGTCGACTTCTATCTGCACCTTGATCCTCAGCGTTAGCAACAAACATCGCCCATATTGGTGCGGCGGGAGCGTTGATAGTCATCGAGGTTGTGGTCTTTTCGAGATCAATGTCGTTATAGAGCAGGCGCATATCTTCGATGGTGTCCACAGCCACGCCGCAACGTCCAACCTCACCTACCGACAGCACGTCATCGCTATCGAGGCCCATGAGAGTCGGCATGTCAAATGCCGTCGACAAACCCCCGCCGCCGGCTGAGAGGATCTCTTTGAATCTGGTGTTTGTGTCCTCCGGAGTACCAAAACCGGCGAACATTCGCATGGTCCATAGACGGCCTCGGTATCCACTGGGATGCACACCACGCGTATAGGGATACTGTCCAGGCCACCCTATGGAATCAGCGGGGTCACCATCCTTGGGTGCGTATAGAGGGTCAACTGGAAGACCACTCATGGTTTCATAATCAACGTCGCGGATTTTTCCGGCTTCGTATTCTTGTTGCCATTGCTCTCGCGTCACAGTCTTCTCCAATAGGCGCATTGAGATTTGAGCATCATCAGTCTAGGCGGACGGCGTCACGGTGACCTAGATGGTCGATGGGTCCTTGACCAGAACCCAATTTCCATTCCGCAGCTCGTCTAACCGCGTCAGCTGTGAATCTGTGCGCATTTTTTATCGATTGTGCTAGTGGTTGTCCCTTAGCTAGTGAGGCGACGATAGCTGCAGAGAGGGTGTCTCCGGTCCCTCGTACATTTTTGGTTTTGTAGCGTTCTGATTCAATCTTGATGATCTCGCCTTGGTGTGCCATGACGTCAATCATTGAGTTTGCGTTTCGGCGGCCTCCAGTGATTAGAACAACTTCTGGCCCTAAGGCAGCTAACTCGAGTGCCGCTTCACATATCTTGTCGATGTCATCAGTTAGTTCGACTCCTAGTAGATGCATGGCTTCAAGGTGGTTCGGGGTGATGATCAGTGCTTGCGAAATCAATTCTTGGCAAATGCACCGGACAAGATCTGGGTGATAAAGCAATTCGCCGTGTCGGTCAACCATGACCGGGTCTATGACTAACTGCGGTAATACTCCTGCCTCTGCCATCTTCGCTATGAGTTGGATATTTTCCTCAGAAAGCAACAAACCGGTTTTCGTTGCTTTCACATCAAAGTCGTGCAGTACTGCTTCGATTTGAGCCTCCAGTTCTTTTTTCGGTATGGACAGCACAGAGCGAAACTCTTCTGTGTTTTGTGCTGAAACCGCAGTCACCGCACACACTCCGTGCACGGAATGGGCGGCGAACGTCCTTAGGTCTGCTTGAAGTCCTGAACCGCCTCCTGAATCAGAGCCAGCGATTGTTAGCGCTACTGGTGGTTCAGACATGAACTTGTTGTAGCAGATACAACACTATTCCCTTGCCTAGTGTGGGGATATGACGGACCATTCGATGACCGTTGGGATAATTGCCAATCCCGTGTCAGGTAGAGATATTCGCCGCGTAGCTGCGCGTGGAGGAATCTCTAGCGCTGAGGACAAGCGAAATAGAATCGCTCGTGCTGTGATCGGCGCTGTTGCCGGAGGAGCAACTCATATCGTGGCGATGAAGGAACCGTTCGGTATTGCTAGCGGCGCCCTCGCGGATCTACCGGTTGAAGCCGAGTTGGAGATTCTTGACATCGGAGCGCGGGTTGACCCTGCAGACACGACCCGCGCGGCTCTTGCAATGAGGGACCGCGGCATCAACGTCGTGATCACCTTAGGGGGCGACGGCACGAACAGAACTATCGCTCGCGTCTGGCCCGACGTGACGTTAGTGCCTATGTCTACTGGCACAAATAATGTGTTTCCGTCCCTTGTAGAGCCGACGGTAGCTGGAGCGGCGGCTGGGTTAGTAGCTACCGGAAAGACTGATGAAAACCAGGTGGCGCCAAAATCTAAGCTGATTCATTTGGCTATGGCTGATGGTTCTGAGGACGTCGCGCTTATTGATGCTGCAACGCTCGCCAACGATTTTGTTGGAAACCGTATGCCTGTTGACCCAAACAACTTGCGTCAGTTGCTTGTTTCTACGGCAAGGCCAGACACGATAGGGGTGTCATCGGTGGCTGGCCTACATGCGGTGTGCCTTTCTCGAGATGATTACGCGATCCTGGTGACGTGTGGAGAAGGTGGAGCATTGACCAACGCTCCCATAGCACCCGGCTTATATCAGCAGGTTCCGGTTCTTGAAGTGCAACGAATCGATCTCGGTGAAGAGGTCGATCTAAACGGTCCTTCGACTCTCGCTTTTGACGGCGATCGAGAACATCAGATTCATGCGAATGCACCGATTAAGGCCGTGGTTCGTCGCGACGGGCCGAGAGTGGTTGACGTCAGACGCACACTTGAGTTGGGTGCTTCTCAGGGATTTTTTGTTCTTCCCTAAATCATTATCAAGATTTAGTTAATACAGAAATTGGCCATGCCAATACTTGGCATCTGGCTCATATGGTTCGGGCCTCAAACAGCGGATCGGCGTCAAGCTGTCGCATCGAGAGCGGAAGTTCATTTCGGACCCGAAGGTGGAAACTTCGATCGTCGTGAAGGTTGTATGGGTAAGCGGGTCCAGAGGCACGAAACAGAGGGACATGCAGTGCTCGAGCATCGGAGGGTCCAGGGCGATCGTGCTCAACTAGAACTTCGTCGACTGCCTGCCCATGGTCGACAATTCGATACGGTCGTACTACCCCTCCTCGGGTGGCCTTACCTTCGGATGACTTTGCCACCGGAACGACGGGCTCGTAAGTTCCTGATCTCCGCGCAACGGCTACCAATTTGTAGACCATGCCTGCCGTAGCATGACCTGAGCCAACTACCAGTTGGGTTCCCACTCCGTAGCCATCGATGGGGTGATCTGCCAGTTGCGCTATTCGGTACTCGTCGAGGTCTCCCGAAACCACGATGCGGGTTGACGTTGCACCATTATCATCCAGTTTTTTTCGAGCGCGTAGCGCCTCTTCCGCAAGGTCGCCTGAATCGATGCGAATAGCGCCAGGGACGCCACCGAGTCGTTTGGCGGCAGCTAACGCTCGGTCGATGCCCGTGTCTATTTCGTAGGTGTCGACCAACAGCGTGGTTTCGAGTCCGTGAGCCTCTATTTGCGCCTCAAACGCGGCCTCTTCGTCATCATGTGCCAAGGTGAACGCGTGCGCCGACGTTCCTGCAGTTGGCACACCGAAACGTATTCCAGCCTCCATGTTTGACGTGGTGTCAAACCCCACGAGCCATGCCGCTCTAGCTGCGGCAACTGCTGCTTCTTCGTGAGTTCTCCGCCCACCCATTTCGATTAAATGTCGGCCGTTGGCCGCGTCGTGCATACGCGCCGCTGCGGAAGCGACAGCACAGTCGTGATTGAGAACTGATAACACCAAGGTTTCGAGGAGCAAGCCTGCTCCAAAGGAGCAATCAACCCGAAGCACAGGACTGCCCGGGACATAGAGGTCGCCTTCGCGGTAACTCCAAACTTCACCTTCAAATCGGAAGCTTTCCAGGTGTTCCAAGAGTTCCTCGCTGAAACGACCCAACCCGGCAAGGTAGTCAATTTGGTCGGGTGAAAATTGGAAAAGCGCAAGTTGGTCTGCGAGGCGACCTGGTCCAGCGACAACGCCGTAACCGCGCCCTTGAGGTAGTCGTCTGGCAAAAACTTCAAACGTGGCTCGACGAGACGCCACCCCGGATCGCAGGGCAGCGTCGAGCATGGTTAGTTCGTAGAGATCCGTCATTAAGGCTGTGCCCATGACTCCAGCATGCTTCATTCGATGGGTGAAAGGAAAGGGAGTTTCCTTTCGAAGTGTTTCATTTCTCCTGAAGTGGACCGAAAAGACTGTGCTTTGGGCGTTATTGCAGCCACACTCCTGATATGGCATTAAAGACTTCAACTCGGTCAGAAATTGCACCTTTTTATGTGATGGAGGTAATGCGTTCAGCGGCCGAGCAAGAAAAGATGGGTCGTGAGGTCCTTCACCTTGAAGTTGGGCAACCCTCAACACCCGCGCCTATCGGGGCTAGGAGACAAGCGGCAGATGCTATTGAAAATGAAATTCTCGGCTACACGTCTGCTCTGGGTTTAGACACTTTGCGTGAACGAATTAGTTCCCACTATCAGGATTGGTATCACGCTGAAGTACCTGCTTCTCGAATTGCGGTAACTGCTGGGGCGAGTGGGGCATTCACCTTGGCTTTTCTAGCTTGTTTTGAGCCGGGTGACCGTGTTGCGGTGCCAACACCTGGATACCCGTGTTATCGAAACGTCTTGCGCGCTCTTGAAGTTGAGGTCGTCGATATCCCGGTTGGACCTGAAACACGTTTTCAGCCGTCGCCCAGTGATCTTGAGGCAGTGGGCCCATTGCAGGGCTTAGTGGTCGCCAGCCCTTCAAACCCAACTGGCACGATGTTGTTAGAGGAAGAGTTGTTCGATCTGGTCTCTTGGTGTCGCTCCGAAGAAGTCAGGCTTATCTCTGACGAGATTTATCACGGGATCACCTATGGAGATCCCGCCCCCACTGCGGCATCACATTGGGACGAAGCGGTAGTTGTGAATAGTTTCTCCAAATATTTTTCTATGACTGGTTGGCGGGTCGGCTGGCTAGTCCTGCCTCACTATTTAATGTCACCTGTCGAACGTTTAGCTCAAAACGCCTTTATAGCAGCAGCTTCTGTCTCGCAGCATGCGGCGCTTGGGGCATTTGACAGTGAGGAAGAGTTAGAGGCAAATCTTCGACGTTACGCCGAGAATCGGGACATTCTGTTAAAAGGTCTGCCACTCGCCGGCATCAATCAGCTGGCACCTGCAGACGGTGCTTTTTACATTTGGGCAAAGGTCGACCATTTATGTGATGACAGCCAAGAATTGGCGAAAATATGGTTAGACGATCTCGGGATAGCGGTAACTCCGGGAATCGATTTTGATCCCTCTAACGGTCATCAATTTATTCGATTTTCTTTCGCTGGATCTAGCGAAGAGGCGCTTGAAGCTGTGGATAGATTGGGTCAGTGGGTAGCTACACGGTCCTAGGTCATGCGAGCTAGGGCACGGACTCCAATTTTGGTCGTTCTGATCTCATTAATTGTCGGGTCTTGGATTATTTGGGCTGTTGGAGCAATCACTAACTGAATTCAGGTTGTTCAGTACCAGATGTGGGTATCGCTTCGGGGGCGAATCCTCGTTCAATTCACTCTTTGGTTGCGACAGCGTCGGCGCTAGAAACCTTCGAAGCGCGCTACCTCAGAGATCTTCTCCCGTTCACTTACCAGCGTGTTCTCAATCTTGGCATGGTCTGCCCATCCAAGGCTCATGCCGCTTACCAACGACTCGTTGTCTGGAATACCAAGATGACGGATAACAGGTTCCTGGTAAGGCACCCATGCCGCTTGTGGACAGGTATCAAGTCCCAGTCCTTTAGCTGCGAGCATGAGAGTTTGTATATACATGCCAACGTCAGCCCAGTTTCCTCGCTCCAAATACGAGTCAATGGTTATGAATATCCCCACGGGCGCATCAAAGAAAAGAAAATTACGCATAGCTTGCTTTGCGCTGCCCTCTCGATCACCTTTTTCAATGCCAACCAAGTTATAGAGGGACCAACCCACAGCTCGTCGCCGGCTGTTGTGAATATCTTCCCAAACCGACGGGTAGTAGTCGAAATCCTCATAGCTGGCACCTTGGCCGCACTCTGCCATTGCTAAGACGTCATTGGTGATCGCAGTTTTTACTTCGCCAGCACACAAATAAACGTGCCAAGGTTGAGTGTTAGTACCACTAGGTGCACGCTGCGCAATCTCCAAGAGCTCCAAGAGCGTTTCTTTGGGCACCGGATCTGGCTTAAAAGCTCGGATCGATTTACGCTCTTTAATTGCTTCCAGAACATCCATGCTTCAAAACTCCTGTCGGGTCGGCGGAGATCTTATTCTTTGGTTGCGACAGCGTTAGGGGTCACATTCATCTTGGGTTCATATCGTTGGGGTTCGACTTCGTTCTGGCTTCCGGCAAAAAGTTCTCTGAGTTCTTCGCGACATGACATACAGGGGCCATAGAACCTCTCTCGAACAGACCCGGAACAGCGTGGGCAACTAAATTCGGTCTCTTCGTCGGTTGAGGTCACTTGCGCATCATGACACCCCTGGTGCTGTAATTGGGGAATGGAGTCTGGATGACACGGAAACAATTAGTCGATTTCTGTTTGAGTCAGCCTGAAGCTGTTGAAGACTTCCCTTTCGGTGATCATGTTTCCGTGTTCAAGGTGGGGGGAAAGATGTTTGCTTTATTGCCCGTTCAGTCGGATCGTCTCTCGTTAACAGTTAAGTGCGAACCCGAACGAGCAGAGTCGTTAAGACGCAAATATTCAGCTGTGCGAGCCAGCAATTTTCATAAAAAGCATTGGAACAGGGTTTTCCTTGATGGTTCCGTTCCTATGACGGATATCCAAGAATGGATCGAAGACAGCTACGACCTCGTTGTCGACAATCTGCCTAAAGCACTGAAGTTACGTCTTCAAGGTCAAGTCAAGGGCCTGAGTTAGTTTCCTCATAAGGACTTGTGTTTTTGTAGCCGGTGGAGTCAGTGAAAAGACTGGCGCCCTCGTTTGGTAACGAGGGCGCCTGTTTACACCTGAGATGTTGTGCCTGACGAAGGTCAGGGCTTTGTTGCGCGAGGACCGACACGCACATCGTCAGGCGGGATGGTCCGGATTTGGAGTCGCCACCTATTCCTCAATTAAGGAAAGAGGCTTCCTCCCAAGTTGGCAGGCCGCCTCAGCGTCCGACCACCTCCAGAGTCCTCTTAAGTAACGGCATTGTATGGACCACCTCCTTTCTCTGGTGAACAGATGGTGACACATTCACTCAGTGCGAGGGTGGCAGCTACGAATGAAACTTTATTTGCCTAGGTTTCTTGCACAGCGTTTCGAATTGCTTGAGACACTGCCTGGGATCCAAGCGCAGCGACCTGATCGGGAATCGCTGCTATTTCTTGAGTGGCGAGCAAGAAAAGAGCATCGCCATCAACGGCTGTATGTGGCGGGTCAATTGTCCGAGCGATCCCGGTGTGCGATAAGTCAGCGACCCGACAAGCTTCGGCTTTAGTTAGTCGAGCGTTGGTGACTAAACAACCAATAGTCGTATTTGCTTTTTCTTCGCCCGCTTCCCAACCAGCTACTTCTTCGATTGATGCAGCCGGGTAACGAGGATTCTCTGGGGCTGCAGACGATCCCTTAAGCACTGATCCGTCGCTGTTTAGGACATCGCCGAATGCATTTACTGCGACGATTGCTCCCACGACCAGATCTCCAGACTGGACGATGCTTATCCCCTGGCCTCCGGGGGAGGCGTATGCGCGACCTGCTGCTTTCCCAACTGTGCACCCCCTACCTACCCCTATGCGGCCAGAGTCCGGTTCCGCGTTGGTCGCTGCCTCACAGGCCATACGGCCAGCTGTGGGACCTGGTCGAGGGTTATCAGGGCCAATCAAATCGAAGACGACCGCTGCACCCACCACTGGCACTATCGCAGAGGCCAACTCAAGACCTCTGTTGTTTTCCACACACCATTGGACTACGCCGTCTGCGGCCGCTAATCCGAAAACACTGTTGCCACATAGAACAACGGCATGGCATTCCTCTCCCGATCCGGTCGGCCCTAATGCAGCGGCCTCGCGGGTACCTGGAGCGCCACCCCGAACTGCTATCGCGCCTAGCGATCCCTTGGGTGGGAGGATCACCGTGACTCCAGTCGCGTTTTCATCGTCAGTCCAGCATCCGACCATGACCTGTTCAATTCCTAGTGCCATATGTCGCCCTTATGTTTGCGCGCGCATTAGAAATATTACGGTGCCAGAGGGTCATACTATTCATCGACTAGCTAAAGATTTGCGCGCGGACCTACTCCAGGGACCAGTCGGCGCTAGTTCTCCCCAGGGTCGTTTTGAGCGCGGAGCTTCTCTGATTGACGGGAAGCTTCTTTCGAGCAGCGAGGCGTGGGGCAAACATTTGTTTCTCCATTTTTCTGGGGAGCTGATCTTGCACATCCACCTTGGGTTGATAGGGAAGTTCAGGCCACATCCTTTTGACGTTTCGCCTTCTGAAACGGTTCGTCTTCGCTTGGAAGGACAACGGGCTTGGCACCTCACGGGTCCACAAAAATGTGGATTGATCGAAATCGAAGAATTCATTTCGGTAACAGATGCTCTCGGACCGGATCCACTCCGTCGAGGAAGCCGTTGTGAAGACTTCGCTATCGCGTTGGAAAAGAAGAAGACCCCTATTGCTATTGCCTTACTCGACCAGTCTGTCATCGCTGGCATTGGCAACGTCTACAGGGCCGAGTTTCTTTTCTTGCTCGGCATTAATCCCGAACGGCCAGCTTGTGACCTGAAAGCGGGTGAGATAGCTGACCTTTGGGATCTGTCGGTCTCCCAGTTACGTCAAGGAGTTCGGCTGAACCGCATCGTTACCGTGAGTAAAGAGGATGGTGGGAAAACACCTGGACGACTCAAGCGCAAGGATTCTTTGTATGTGTACAAGCGGGAGGATCGACCGTGTCGACGGTGCGGTTCTCCAATCCGGATCGGCGCATTTGCTGGCAGGAGTTGTTGGTGGTGCGATAAATGTCAAAGCAGATGATGAGTAAGTCAACTGCCTATCCGGCACGGATTATTCGGGGCTGTTTAGCGCTTCTGACACACGGGACACCAGGTGGTTGAGCGGGCGTCAATTATTCGGGACCGGAGGACAGAGCCACACTTATGGCAGGGCAGGCCTGATCGTCCGTAGCAATGGAGATAGTCCTGATTGGAACCCGCTCCGTCTAAGTTTCGGTAGTCGCGGAGTGTGGTTCCGCCCTTCTCGATGGCCTGTGAGAAGACCATCTGCAAGCTCTGAAGAAGTCTTTCTGCTTGAGCGCGCGTGATCGATCGAACCGAAGGGTTGATTCCCGCATAGAAGAGCGCTTCATCCGCGTAGATATTCCCGACGCCGGCAATAACTCGCTGACCGAGGAGTTGGGTCTTGATTCTTTGTTTACGACCCTTGGTTCTGCGCCACAAATCTTCGCTGGTTAAATCGGGTGAAAACGGTTCGGGCCCCATGTCTCGAAGAGTGGGTATTTGGGAGTAATCGCCTTTCTTCACCAACGCGATTCGTCCGAATCTCCGAACATCTTTAAAGATGATGGTGTTGTTGTTGTCTAGTACCCACCAGGCTCGCTCATAGTTCGATCCGAAGGATCGTTGATCTTCGGTTTCCACGATCTTTAACTGGCCCGTCATTCCAAGGTGAACTACCAGTTCACTTTGGTCGTCAAGTTCGGCCAATAAATATTTTCCTCGTCTGCGCAGTGTTAGAAATCGTTTTCCTTTGGTTTTACGAGCTGGCAAAAACTTCGCTGATTCATGACTCCCTGCTGAGATGACTGTTCGGTTCAATATTTTTGGGCCGAGCTGGCGACGTATTGTCTCGACTTCAGGAAGCTCAGGCACGTCAGTTATGTCTTATTTCAACTGCGAGGCCCATAACGTCTCTCAGCTTCGACCGCACCTTCGGGGCAATGATCCAAGTACGGGCACCAGTTGCATAGAGGACCAGTCTTGTATGGAAATTGCTGTATATCGATTGCCTGACAGAGGTCATCCCAGGTTTCACGGTGTGAGCTGACTGCTTGTGAAACTGCTTGCGAGTCGATGGGTCGATCTATCGACCCGCTCGTCAAATACATGAGACGAACCTCTGAAACTTCGACTTTTTGCTCGGCTAACGCGGCCGCATACAGCCAAACCTGGGAGAGTTTGTCCTCCACAAATCGGCTACTAGGTGCCTTCCCTGTCTTGTAGTCAACAACTCTTATTCCATCTGAAATTTGCTCGGTCAGATCCACGATTCCAAAAAATGGGACGCCTGCAATTTCAACTGCCAGCTCTTGTTCAGCTCTTAGGACATCGACTCGGGTGGGGTCTTCAATTGCGAAATACTTTTCGATGAGTCTCCACGCCTTCCACCGAAATTCTTTTGCGTCATCGTCAGAGAATGCCAACGCCTGAAAGTCTTCGTCTTCGAGAACCTGGTCCCACAACTCGCGCGCGATCTTTTTGGCTGCATCAATCGATCGGTGATCAGGCTGGAGAGTTAAGAGGTGCTCCAGGATTTCGTGAACAAAGGTCCCTAGAACTGCTGCTTCTCCTTTTGGGTCGGGCAGCTTGTCGATGTATCTCAACTTCCATCGTCGCGGACATTGCCTGAAAGTTGAGGCAGAACTGGGGCTTAGGTGCCGGGGGCGAAACGACTGAGACTCAGATGGAGCGGAAGGCACAGCTTTAATTCTGGACCAAGGGAGGGACGGTGATCGTCGTCATTGATCTTTTCTAGCCATGCGTCGGATGATGAACGCAACGATCGCGAAACCACATAGACCTCCGATGACTGCCATCAACGGCACTCTTCGGTCCAATGGGGGCACCGCCTGGGGTACGGCTTGCAGCGTCGTCTCAGTTTCGTCTTCCGCTGCGCCTGTTACCGTCAAATCTGGTTCGTTCACGCTGGGTGCGCGCGTTTCGGAATCTGGTTTATTGACCGGCAAGTCACCGGGCAACCCAGTAAACGGGTCGCCGCCATTGGGTCGTGGTCGGTTGGGGTCATAGCCAGGCATCACCCCTCCTTCATGTCTCGCTAGTAATGGTCGTTGAACTATGGGGAAGCTCGTCAAGATGTTCGTCAATGACATCCAAGCCTGGGCGACTGTTAAGAGATCCCCACAATGCGTCAAATTGCGAAGCGGCCTCCGCAGCACCTGGTCGTTTACCTAATGCCCGCAGGGTCGTGGATTGTCCCGATGCTTCGGCGACCGCTGCTCTTAACTGGATTTGCGGGAGCAGTAAACCATTAAATCGTTCTTGGAGCTGCTCACACCAATAGCGATTATCTCTGGTTCGTCCAACTCGGTTGACGACGATTCCAGCAAGTTTCGGCCTTCCTAAACGGCCGGCTACTCGCTCAACAGTGTTGTGCATTAGGTCGACGCCATCGGCAGCCCATGCAGCGGGTTCCGTAACAATAACGGTGCGTTCGGCTGCGAACAGTCCGTTAATGGACAGAAGTCCAAGTGAGGGCGGACAGTCGATTATCACGAGATCGTAGTCAATCCCCGCGAGCGCTAGCTGCAGACGGTCTTGAGCTCCCACGGGGTCCGCTGCTAACTGCGCCTCGCGATTGGCTAGCAAGTGGCTACCTGGAATGAGATCGGGTCGCGATTGTTCCTCAGGCCAACGAGATGAACAGATAGCTTCAGCGGCCGAACCAGCTCGAGGCTCCGACATCACATCATCGATTGACGGGGAGCCATTCCAGATTCCCAAGCCACTCGATGCGTTTGCTTGCGGGTCAAGATCGACCACCAGCACGCGGTTACCCGACGCAGCGGCAGCTTCAGCGATGCCGAGAGTGATGGTTGTCTTACCCACTCCTCCCTTTTGGTTCACTATCGCTATTGACTGCATTGTTCACAGGCTAACCCCGCTGGGCAGCGTGATCGGGTAGCTCACGAAAACACGTGACTACCGAATTTCGATTCCACACAAAGCGGCCGCGGCCGCGACACAACTTTCGTGTCGTTGAGATGAGTCGTCAAGAATAGTTCGGGCCGAGTTAAGTAGGAGTTCCCGAGCTCGTGGCGCATTGAGATCATCGTCGAGAGCTTCACGCACTTCGTCCATCAACTGCCCATCGCTGATCGGCTTGGTGATAGCGCACGCCTCAATGAGCAGGTCAAGATCAGTTTGTGCTTTGGGTCCTTCATCATCGAACCATTCGAAATCTGATCGGTAGTGATGGGCCATCAATGCTAGGCGGATTGCTCTAGGGTCAATCTCCTCGCGCAAATCAGAGACAAACACCAAATTGCCTAGTGACTTAGACATCTTTGTTCCCTGATACGCAACTAGACCTGCATGGACCCAATAGCGACTAAAGGGCGATCCGTTAACCGCTTCGCTTTGTGCAATCTCGCATTCATGATGCGGAAAAATTAAGTCACCTCCGCCACCATGAATATCGATTGTCTGTCCTAGTGCATTCATGCACATGGCCGAACACTCGATATGCCATCCGGGGCGACCGATCCCGAAGGGCGAATCCCATTTGGGTTCATCTTCTGCGCTGGGCTGCCACAAAACAAAGTCAAGTGGATTTCGTTGAGCAGGGTTGTCCGGATTTCCACCTCTCTCAGCAGCGAGTTCTTTCATCTCTGTTTCAGTGAGATGTGACAGCTTTCCAAACGAAGGAAAGGTTGTTACATCAAAGTATGTTGTCCCCTCACTCACATAGGTATGGCCGCCATCTTGGAGTTGCTGGATCAGGTCGAGCATGCTGTCTATGGATTCAGTAGCCCGAGGTTCAAAGTTCGCGGGGCGCATATTTAGGGCGTCCATATCTTTCCCAAAGCGTTCCATTTCCTGTTCGGCTAGTTGAAGGAAATCGATTCCAAGTTCCCGCGCCTTGGGCAAGATGCTGTCGTCTACGTCTGTGACATTCCTCACCATCTCCACGGTGTGGCCAAGATCCTCGAGTCTTCGAATAATGAGGTCATAGGTCAGATATGTAGCTGCGTGGCCTAAGTGCGTTGAGTCATAGGGAGTGATGCCACACACGTACATGCGGACGTGATTATCTAGCTCCAGGTCAACCACGGCTTGATGGGCGGTGTCATAAAGACGCATAGTCATCCAAATATCACTTCCTCGACCTGTGAACACACCACTTTCACACTAGGTCGGACACACCCCAGCTAGCACCGATATAGGAGTTGAATATCAGAGCACGGATGTTGATGCAGCTTTGTTGCTGGGTACTCTCAGTCAGGTGAGTGTTTCTGAAGATGACGCTATGTTCGAAACGATCGAACATTTCCGGCAGCGTCGTCGTCTTCCATCAATTGACCATGGACATCTCGCATCGGTGATTGATGAAATTTCTTTGACTGGAAGCGAACCAATTAAATACGTTGCCAATCTTTTCACTCATCATGAAATTGTGTTTGTGGGTCACAATTCCCCATCACGGAAAACAGGAATTTTCATGCAGGAACTTATACCTGCTGTGAATGGAGCCGGTGTAAATCTGCTCGCCGTCGAATGGGCCTGTGTTGATGACCAGTCGTTGCTCGATGAGTTGGTGACAGCACAACAATTTGATGAGGGAATCGCACGTTCGGCCTTATTTCGTTGGGGATTGAGGCATCATTTCGCGTACGTTGAGTATCTCGATGTTCTGAGGGCGGTTTGGGCGATTAATCGAACTCGGCAACCGAACACACCAGCGTTTCGGGTAGTTGCTCTTGACTACGACATAGACGTAAATGCAGTGACAGAGAATGCTGATTTATTGTCGCCATACGCGTGGGAACACTTGCGCGCAAAGGGACCTGCTGCGCGACACATGGCTGATGTTCTTCTTCGTGAGTTCGTTGACAGGGGGCAGAAAGCTTTGGTTTTCAGTCGTACTGCTAATGCCCTGACCCGCCTTAAACGTCGACCCCATTCGCTGCTCGATCGAATCGATACCGAAATTGTTGACGGACGGGTCGTGGGCTGCGGAAATCATGTCTACAGCGCTATAGCCGATCAAGCTACGACTGTTCTGATTCATCAACCATTAACCGCAGATGGAGAACATGGCTTATTCACTCTCCCCGGAGACGGCTATTTGGACGCGGCATTCGCTCACAAAAACAGGCCTCATTTTCCGTTGGCCTTTGACGCGACTAATGGCCTTGTGGGTCGACTCCCATGCTCAACCTCTCTTGATGGGGGCCATATTTCTCAGCTGTCACAGGGGTGGGTGTTCTTGGAGTCGTCGCGGGAAGTACGCGGACCGACTCCTCTGCCAAGATGGGTTACTGAAACAAATCTTGCCGAAGCACGCAGGTGGTCACTTGATCCTCAACTTAGAAGCTCTGATGCCACAGTCCAAGACTTCGAAAACGCAGTCAACAACTCTGCGGCGGCGGCCGAGCTTAGTTGGACTCAAATCGTTTAATACCTGACAGGCATAAGATGAACGACAACAACGAAACCAAGAACGAGCAAACGACAAGTTTGCAATCCGCAGCCGAGCATCTTGTTGAACTGGCGAGCTCAAAACAGCTGGTCTTGTTAGGCGACCAAATTGGCATCAGTCAGCACGTTTCATTCATTGCCCAGCTTTTGCCTGAACTGTACGAAGCTGGAGTTAGGAATCTTGCCTGGGAGTTCACCAACTCGAGAGCTCAACAGCAACTTGACGGCTTGCTATCGAGCGACGAGTGGGACGACGCCGTATGCACAGAGTTGTTTGTTGACCTAATGGGGATCGGTTTTACGTATCGAGAGTATGCGGAGGTCGTGAAGGCAGCATGGTCGTTGAATCAAACTCTCGACTCTGGTGCATCATCGTTCAGAATCATCGGGCTGGGAATTCCTACTTATGTCGAAGACCCTGACCTTCTCGATGGCAGATCGGCTAGTGAATTAGAGCTAAGGAATTGGTGGATGGGTGGGCACTATCGAGACGTGGCTGCATTTCATATGGCAAATACCTTGACTAACGAAATTCTTCGATCAGGTGAGCGGGCGGTTGTGCTGGTCTCTAGCGAGCGTTCGACAACAAGATTTGTTCAGTGGGAAGACGGGTTACCAACGGCAAGTGTCGGCAACCTTCTTTACCGCTGGATGGGAGAGGGAGTTGTGCGAGCGGTGTTTCACGGAGCTATCGCGGACAGCTCGGCAGTGGAGAGAGTCGAGGCATTGGTTGCTGCGGCTCCAGAGAATCCAGAAACATTCGGCATCGCGTTGAACCTTGCAACACTTGGAAATGTTGGGTTGAACGAGGTCGTAGGCTCTGTTGATGGAGTCGATACCTCGCTGAGACTGCGGGATATTGCCGACAGCTATATTTGGATTACCGGCGTCGATGATTGGGAGCCCTGCGAACTGATCGCAGGTGTCGTTACCAGTGAGAATTTTGATCAAATAGAAACTCGCTATCAAGCGCTTGATCCGCGCGCTACGCCTTGGACCCGTACGGAACTCGAGCAAATTCGCATGGAGGGTCAGGCAAAGCTCGCTGACTCGTGGATCAAGCTCCCGGATAAAGAGGAGGCCCCTCCGAAGAGGTCAAGATTTGGGAGGCGGCAGTCGTGAATGAGTTCATTCTTGGGGTCGACCTCGATGGGGTGTGTGGGCAGCACACGGAGATATTTAGAGAAATCGTCGCCAGAGAGCTGAACATCGCCGAAGAATCATTGCCTTTAGAACGCAGTTGGGATTTCAGAGAGTGGGGTTTTGGGCCCGATGATTTCGAGCGCCTTCACCGCATCGCTGTCATGGAACATCGAATGTTTCGAGATATGGAGGTCGTGCCCGGGTGCGCCGAGACCTTGTGGCGTCTGTCAGATGCAGGGATTTGGATACGAATCGTGACTCATCGTCTCTACGTCAACTGGGGGCACGCTGTTGCTATTGCTGACACTGCTCGATGGTTAGATGAAAAGCGCATTCCTTACCGTGATGTTTGTTTCGTAGGTGAAAAACCCGACGTCGCTGCGCATGCTTATGTCGATGACGGACCCCACAACGTCGAGGGTCTACGGGAAGCAGGCCACACCGTTCTCACTTTCGACCAGCCCTACAACCGCCACATCGAAGGACCCAGAGTGTCGTCTTGGGCGGAACTCGAAGACGTGGTGCTGAAATTAGCTGCCGCACATGCAGGATCTGTCACCCAACAGCTCCCCGGCCTAGATGCAGGCTCTCAACGTCTCATAGAAAGAACAGGGGATCACTCGTGAGTGATGCATCCGAACCTATTGACGCTGCGACAGTTGTAGTGGCGAAAGACGGGGCGAATGGTGTCGAAGTTCTGATGCTGCGTCGAAATTCGAAAATCTATTTTGGTGGCATGTGGGTGTTCCCAGGAGGCCGGGTAGACCCCGAGGACCGCCTTGATACTCGAACTGTGAGTGTTTGCGATGACAGTGACGGGCGAGGCTTCTATGCCGCCGCTATTCGCGAGGCTCACGAGGAAGCTGGCATCGACCTAACTGAGGCAACGTTGCATCATTTCGCTCACTGGCTTCCTCCAGCTGTACGCCCTAAGCGATTTTCGACGCAATTTTTTCTCGCTAAAGCCCCTGATAATCTTGACGTGGCGATCGACCATGGTGAAATCACCGAGCATCACTGGATGACGCCTAACGAGGCCCTCTTGCGGCGCTCCGCGGGAGAAATAGAGATCGTGACGCCTACCTTTTGCACACTCAATTGGTTACGAAGCTTCGGATCTGTGGATGAGGCATGTGTCTCTATCCAACATCCCGAGTGTTTTCATACTCACATCAAAGAGGTTGCCGGCGATGACCCAGGGATGGTCGCTTTTTATGACGGCGACGTCGCTTATGAGTCACTTGATCTTGATGCGGAAGGACCCAGAAGGCGTTGTTACATGCTTAAATCCGACTGGTGGTGGGAAGAGCATTCCGGTGATCCTTCTAAGAACAGCTAGGGGCGCCCTTCCAGGGAGTTAATGATCGTGTCCGTGTGGGCGACTGGCGTACTGGGCGGCCCTGATCTCAAATTCTTTCCCGTCGAGAAACGACCGCTTTGTGAGTATTCGCTCGAGTGCTGCGAGCCAACAGGAGTAGTAGTCCCAGCTTTGTTGCTCATCAGATTCCACCGCCTCCCATTCACTAATGGCCTCTATGAGGTATTCGCGGAAATCATTCCAAGTGAAATGTCCTGAGGCAACGAGATCCGCGGCAACCCCGAATGCGCGGCTCTGCCATGGGGCTTCGAAAATGAGTTCTCCGTTGTCGCGTGGTGGTGCTGCGGGCGAACCATCTAGAACTTCAAGATCGGTCATGGATTCAGTGCCTTCGCCACCCCGATCATCGAATCTCGAGTAACTAACGCTGCTAGGTCTTCCATACTCAGACCTTCGCTTCCTGCAGGCTGTTCTGGAAGAACAAGAAAGCGAGTTTCTGAGCTACTGTCCCACACTCGAATTTCCGTATCTGGTTCGAGCGATAAGCCCATTTCTTCAAGGACTTTTCTTGGTTCACGGACAACCCGGGCGCGGTATTCGGGGCTTTTGTACCACGCCGGGGGTAAGCCCAAGAGAGCCCACGGATAACAGGAACAGAGGGTGCAAACCACAACATTGTGGACCCCCGGCTCATTGACTTTGACCTCTACGTGTTCAATTTCAGCGCCACGGATATTTTCTTGTCTAAGCACTTCATCTGCGTCTCTAACAAGTCGGCTTTGGAACTCCGACTCAAGCCAGGCTCTCGCGACTAGACGAGCACCAATCATGGGACCTAAATCATGTTCGAATCGCTCGACGAGGGAATCAATACGAGATCGGTCAACTATCCCCTTCTCGACAAGCAGATCTTCAAGCGCTGCAGTTCTTATCTGTGACGAGCCGGCATTGGTTTCGTGGGTGTGGTCGTGTCTTTCGGTCACTGTGCCTCCGCTTCCAGCTGCAAATAGTTTTCATATAGATCGACATTGATGACGACTTTTTCTTCGGCTCCCTCGCCCCAAAGGTCTCTCGCCTGATAGGCGACGCTTACAACGTGTTGCGGTCGTTCTCCAAGGCCGTGAGCTGTACTATCCGGCAGCACTTCGGCTGGGTGGATCTTGACAACAACGCCTGACACACCTCGTACGTAGTCGGGTAGACGGGTGTGACCTCCTGCCGTGTTACCCGTTGCTACTACTCGGTCCCCTATTCGGAAGCCCGGGTTACGGTCCAGTTCACGTCTGACTGTGCGGTGCTCAGGTACAGGCGCGGATGAATCGGGTGGCAGATCTTTCTCATCTACGGATGCAGGAGATTGCACGCGGTAGCTCGCACTAGTACCTGAAGGTGCTCCCAAACGACCGTCTAACTCTCCGGTCTCGACGTGACCGTATTCCTCCAGAAGGACCTCCATGGCTGACCGCCATCGGCCGTAATATCCGTCAGGGGCGAAATAGTCATCTTCAGCTAGTCGCTCGAGCGCGTATCGAAACTCTCCAGGGCGCACCGCTGTATGCGGGAGCACTTGAAATACCATTCCGAAGACTCGTCTCTCCCACTCCTCATGAAAGGGCTCCTCTTGCGGATCGTAGGGTACGCGTCCCCAGCCAAACGCCCCTCCTAAATCGTGAACTCTTTGCGCTCGATTCATGTTGCTCTCATCTTCCGCCAACGGAACCACCGTCGACGGTGTAAATACCACCATTGACGTAGCTAGCGTCGTCTGAAGCTAAGAACGCAACCAAGGCAGCTACTTCATCTGGCTCGCCATAACGTCCCATTGGGTTGCGCGATGCCAAGTCTTTTCGAATCATTTCAGCCTGGTCACCTCCAAAACCCTGCTCAAGGCTTCTCATCATTCGAGTCTCTATCGGGGAGGGACAGACAGCATTTACTCGGACTCCTTGAGGCACTAATTCAAGCGCGGCAGATTTGGTTAAACCCACAACACCATGTTTGCTCGCGACGTACGCCGATAGTCCCCTAGCACCTAAAAGTCCGGCCGTTGATGCTGTATTTACGATCGAACCGCCACCATTGGTGATCATCGCTGGAGCTGCGTATTTCATTCCGAGCCATACGCCTCGCAAGTTCACGTTGATTACTTGGTCAAAGTCGTCTTCGGGGTACTCCATGAGACTGAGTATTCGTCCTTCGATGCCGGCGTTGTTGAAAAGGACGTCAAGGCGCCCAAATTCGGTGACGCACCGCTCGACATAGGCTGAAACGTCCGATGCCTGGCTACAGTCAGCCGCTTGGAAGATTGCCTTAACTCCGAATGGTTCAGCCTCGGCCACCGCAGCTGCCAGATCGGATCCTTCTAGGTCAACCGCGAGAATTTGGGCGCCTTCCGAGGCGAATCTACGAACCGCTGCAAGACCTATCCCTCCCGCTGCACCAGTGACTACGACGACTTTGTCTTGGAAACGCATGGGCACAGCCTCCCACGGATAAGCAAGCCGCGGGAGATCCTGCAACAATTAGGGGTATGAGCCAAGAAACCAGCCCTGAGTCCATCGTCAACTCCTTTATTGCGAAGATCGAATCGCGCGACCTTGATGCCGCATTGGAACATGTGTCTGACGACTGTTATTACGACAACGTCCCTATTGGAGACATGACAGGTAAAAGCGACATGCATGAGTTTCTCAGCGGTTTGCTGAAAGGCGAAGGTCCGGTGGAGTTCGAGGTAGTCCGTCAAACCTGCACCGGTAACACGGTCATGAATGAACGACTTGACCGTTTCAATACTGCCAGCGGACGAGAGATTGAGCTTCCGGTAATGGGGATCTTTGAAGTCAATGAGGGTTTGATCACATTTTGGAGAGATTATTTCGATAACGGCATGTTTCTTCGACAGATAAAAGGTGACGGCTAAGATAGGTCTTAACAAAGATGAGTGGTCGATCAAACACATCAGATCGACGGGGGTGGACAATGAGCACTACAACCGAATTCCATGATCCACGGGCGCAACCAAAAGCGGTTGCTGAACCGTACGAAATTAGGGTTGATCTGGATGCACCGTTGACAATTGGACTCGTAGCCAATGGTTTTCCGGACAGTGTTCGCTTTTTGGATCACGTTGAAAAAACCCTTGCGCAAGCAGTTCCTTCAGCTTCGTTCGTTCGGTACGACAAAGGTGATGCATCTTCAGTCGTCGGCGGAAAAATGCTCGAAGACATCGAGGCTGAGTGTCAGGCGGTCGTAGCTGCATACGGTCATTGAGGCAGCTGCACCTCTGGCACCGTGCGTGACAGCATTTCGATAGCTCGGCTAGGAATTCCTGCGGTGGCGCTCGTCACCGAAGAGTTTTGGCCTCAAGGTGATTTCTTCGCGACTTCTTCGGGGATGCCTGAAGTTCCTCGAGTGAAATTGCCGCACCCCGTTGCGGGCACTGGTGAAGACAAAATGGCTGAGGTCGCTTCAGACATCACACCATCCATCGTCGAACTTCTTAGTTCCTGAATAGCGCGAATCATCGACGATGAGTTTGCTTGATGCAGCTTCAGAACATGATGCTTTAGAACTACTTCACGATCTCGGTTGCACGGATGGGTTACCGGTGGTGGTCCCAACGGCAGAACGAGTCGCTCGAATGGTTCTTGCGACTGGCTATGAACCAGATCTAGTTCTCGGTGATATGGGTCCAATGCACGGCGCTGCGACAATTGAAAAAGTGGCGACTGCAGCGGTTATGGCCGGATGTACTCCGGATCATGCGCCCGTTGTGGTCGCTGGGGTGAGGGCTGTTTGTCAGCCAGAATTTGATCTGACGGAAATGCAAGCGACTACGCATTGCACTGCTCCGCTGATGATTGTGTGTGGTCCCGCCCGACACGCTTGCGGTGAAATCGCTTCAGGCTTTGGCGCACTGGGTCCTGGACATAGGGCCAACGCGTCTATCGGTCGAGCTCTTCGTCTCGCGATGATCAATATTGGTGGCGCTCGACCGGGTTCTTCCGATATGGCCTTGCACGGACATCCGGGTAAGTTCACGTACTGCATCGCTGAGGATGAGGAGAACAGTCCGTTTCCCGGATTACACACAACCTTCGGCTACGAACCCGACCAAAGTGCGGTCATTATTACCGGAGCAGAAGCACCTCACTCCACGTTCTTTACCGGTGATCGAGATGATCCGAACTCGGTAGAGAGCCTGTTGAACGTCATAGCGATGGTGATGGCGAACCCGGGCAGTAACAACGTTCATCTTCGTGAAGGTGCGATTACGGTAATTATGAATCCTGATCACACCGAAGTCATCAAAAGGGCTGGCTTGAGGCGAGAAGATGTGCAGACAGAACTCGCCAAGCGGGCAACTATTTCGGTTGGGACTATGCGAAGCATAAATCCGACTCTGTTTGCACAAGGGATAACCGCAGATGACAAGGGCCGGTTCAGCGAGGCCGCGGATGAAGATCTCATTCATGTACTGAAAGATCCAAGTCGCATTCTTGTTCTCCAGGCAGGAGGAAGTGGTTTGTACACCATGGTCATGCCTTCATGGTGCGCTGGTCCCCACCGCAACGCCATCGTTCATTCTGAGATTGAATTAGATCAAGCCTGCGAAATCCCGGGCATGACTCTGTAATCGAATCACGCTTGAAAGAAAGGAAGTGGTCGTGATGGAAGATCGACCTCATGGTGGTCTTTGGTTTGAGGAGCTAACTCCTGGACTCGTTATACGTCATCGTTTGCGCCGCACTGTGACCGAGACTGACAACATCATGTTCACGACTATGACCATGAATCCAGCTGCTCTGCATCTCGACTTTGACTACGCAGAGAAGGAGACTCAGTTCGGCCGGCCACTGGTGAATTCAATGTTTACTGCGGCATTAGTTGTAGGGATTTCTGTTCATGAAACTACTCATGGAACTACGGTCGCCAACTTAGGATTCGAGGCAATGAATTTTCCGGCTCCGGTATTTCACGGCGACACGATTCGTGTTGAATCTGAAGTAGTGAGTTCGCGAGAGTCTTCGAGCAAACCTGATCAGGGGATTGTGTTGTTCGAACATCGGGCACACAACCAAGATGATGCCTTGGTCGCCACTATGCGTCGCAACGCCCTGATGTGGAAAAAGCCTGCTTGACACCGAGCCGAAAAAATATTTCTTGGCGAGTCGGAAACTTCAAAGGCTGTGGCTACCGTCAGCCGCTGGTCTCAAGATCGGAGAGTGACCATGTCATATACCGCTCCAACAGATGCTTTTCGTTTCGACGCATACAGGTCAGCTGTGGAAGGGAAAAGGGTATTCATCACAGGAGCGGGTAAAGACGGCGGGATCGGTCAGGCCTTCGCTCTATCAGCCGGACTCAACGGAGCCGCATCGGTAGGCGTCCACTTTCATCGCAGCTATGAGGACGGTTTCGACTTAGTCAATCAACTTCGCGAAGAAGGCGCGAACGCTTTCCCCGTGCAAGCCGACGTCACAAATTTGCGTGACCTTTGGGCCTGTCGGAGCTACGTAATTGAGCAGATGGGCGGCCTTCCTCCTAATCTCGTTATCTGTAATTCGGGGCTGACAGAGTCGGGGTATAGCTTCGGAAGAGCACTAAAGGAAGAAGAGGGCGAACCTAGTGCACTGCGACGTGCCCGAGTTCGTCAACATTTTCTTGACAGCCTGGACGAGTCCCGACTGGTACTCGATACAAAGGTTGATGGGTTCCTCGCATCTACCCACCTTTGGGCTGGGGAAGCGGTGTATTACAACGAACCCATTCAACTGGTGTATGTGTCATCTCGTCAGGCCATTGATCCTGGTCCAGCAGTTCCCGGCTATGCGATAAGTAATTGGGCTGTCCTGCAACTGCCGAAGGTGTTGAAGGTCAACCTCGGTCGCAACTCCGACTTAGTTCAGGCTTTCTCTTTGATGTTTCCGTTTATCAGGACGGGTATGACTGATGAATATGTGAACAACGACCGTGTCTTCGGAAGGTGGCAGAGTCGAATGCTCGAACCTCATGAGATGGCAGAAGCGTTCATGGCGCTTCTGGCTCGCCCGGGCGAAGAAACTGATGACGGAATGTTCGAATTAATGGTCGACACCGGGGACGATAACGATGTCGAACTGACTTGGAGACAGGTCAAATTAAATTTGGCTGAAGAGCAACTTGAGTGGAGCGCCGGAAATCCTCTCAAGTTCTAAACAGTCAGCAACTTGTCTACGGAGAGCCGGCGCCCGCTACAGGCACCTGAACCCTTTCGATTCGTCCTTCTCGTTGGTCTGCGGCGCCACCTCGACCCGATGTTGGCGCAGTGACTAGATACAGGGTTTTACGATCCTCCCCGCCCAACATGCATGCGTAACAGTTGAGGTCCAATTCGAGGTGGTCAGTCACTTCTCCCCCATCAATAACTCTGAAGACCGAGTGGTTGACGGGGTCACCCACCCATATGCCGCCCTCTTCGTCTAAACAAATTCCATCCGGGACTCGTGTACCCAAATCCGCGAACAATCGTCTACCGGTTAAGGAACCATCTGGTTCGACATCAAAAGACAGCAGACGAGAACCATAGGACTCCGCCAACACCAGTTGTTTTCCGTCCGGGCTAATCACTGTGCCATTAGGGAAGTCAAGGCAGTCAGGGCCTGGTCGGGCGGTTCCATCTTGATCGACGATGGCGAGGGTAGCTTGAGCGAATTTCTCACCTTCCTCGAACCCAAAATTACCCACGTAAGCGACGCCATTTGGGCCCACCACCATGTCATTACAGGGTCCGCCCGCAATATGTGAAAGGTCCGCGTGGACAGTTACCTCACCAGCTTCGTCCATTCGCTTGAGTGTTCTATCAAGCATCGACACAAATAACAGATCTCCGTTTGGGAGCCATCCGAGGCCAGATGGTTGGGTCGGAACTTCCAGAATCAACTCCTCTGACCCATTCTCATCTACACGAAAGATCCCATGGCGATAAAAGTCCGAGAACCATAGATGCCCGTCACGCCATCGAGGGCCCTCTCCGAACGCTAAACCTGTCAGCACAATCTCTGTTTCCACTACAACTCCAGATCTCATTCTTTAAAAGTCGAGCTACCGACTACAACGAAGCTAGCGTCCTGAGGCGTGGGAGAACTGAGCCGTCAAGAAGCCCGCCTTCGACTGGTAGTGAACCGCGACGACGCTGATCGAATTTCGGGCGAACTCTGGCATCTAGGAACGCTTGGCATCGAAGAGCAAATAGATGGTGATGATGTGATTCTCTTAGCGGGATTCGATTCGGCTGTAGTAGCTGATGCGGCTGCGACACAGTTGGGACGTTTTGCAATTGTTGAAGAGTTCGGGTCCGGTGACTATTTGGATACTTGGCGAGAGTTCGCAACGGTCTATCGAACAGGCAATCGGCTAGTGGTTAAAGCGCCATGGGTTAGCTACGAACCCGATGGCACCGAGCTCGTTCTTTGGATCGACCCCGGCCGCTCATTCGGTTCTGGAAGTCATCCATCTACTCAACTCGCCTTAGCTGAGTTGGAGCGACTGCTAGAGGGTAATGAATCTGTCCTTGACGTTGGTTGTGGCAGCGGCATTTTGGCTGTTGCTGCTGCTCGTCTGGGAGCCACTCGGGTTCTCGCAATCGATATTGATAACTCAGCTCCTGACGTCACTGCGGGGAACGCTCGAGCTAATGGCGTCGACGAATTCATTGAGGTGTCGACTGACCCTTTGGGCGACGTTACCGAAACCTTCAATGTTGTGGTGGCCAATATGTTGGCCTCAACCCTGATCGAACTCGCGCCGGACTTGATCGGCGCGGTTCGACCTCGCGGCCGATTAGTTATTTCGGGCATATTGGATGTTCAAATGCAATCAGTGGTGGAAGCTCTGCGACCATTCGAACTGTTGACAACCAGAGAACGTGAAGCCGCGGAACAAACCTGGGTTGTTTTAACTTTTGGTTGATGCTGTGTCTTTGCGGACCACCATCTGGCGTTGTATCGGGCCCACGTGTAGGTGACCGACTCGTTCCAGTTCACCGTCGAGTTGCAGATCTGTGAGTACGGGCAGAACGGCTTTAAAGAATGCTCGTAGCTCCCAACGTGCCAAGTGAGTGCCAAGACAAAAATGTGCCCCGTGTCCGAATGCCACGTGTTCATTTGGAGATCGTTGAACATCGAATCGGTAGGGTTCCACGAATTGACGTTCGTCTCGGTTCGCCGACGCATGCCAAATGCCGACGTGTTCGCCCGCTTTGATCAGCTGACCATTGACTTCCGTATCTCGTGTGCAGACTCGGGCAAACTGGATGACGGGTGATGTCCATCGAAGGATTTCTTCGACTGCTGTGTCGATTACCTCATCTTCGTCTCGGTGCTCAGCGAGAAAATCGAGCTCCTCTGAGTGTTCAAGCAAGGCGATCATTCCACCGGTTGCGGCATTTCGAGTTGTCTCGTTGCCAGCAAGAATTAGCACGCGGATGTATCCCAGCAGTTGCTGCGGTGTCAACGGCTCGTTTGCTACTTCTGAACGCAGCAGAATGGATATGAGGTCTGGTCCAGTGCAGCCAGCTAATCGTCGGTCGGCTATCTGCTCGAAGATCCAATTTTCAAATTCGACGAACATTCGACGACGCATCTCTTTCTTGGATTCACCTTCTTGGGCGAATCGCATGAGTGCTGGATCGTCGAAAAGAACCGCTGTCCAAGCGTGGACCTGTTCCCAATCTTGGGGGGAGGCGCCCATCATTTCGCATATCGCCGCGAGGGGGAGTTTCACCGCTAAGTCTTCAACCAAGTCTGCTGTCCCGTGGTTTCGGACCTTGTTGGCGAATTCGGCGGCATACATCTGAGCGTGAAGAGTGAGAGATTCTTCGCGTGACCGCATCGCCTTAGGCGTAAATTCCGGGGCAACGAGGCGGCGCATGTCCCAGTGGACCGGCCTGTCCGTATATATGAAGTCGGGTGGCTCGTCGGGGTCCCACCCTCGTTCAATCATTCGTTCGCGATACCCATCCCAAAATCTTGTATCGCGTTCTGCCAGATCTAGCCGCAATCGACCTTCGCCATTCGCGAAAGTTTCGTTATCCCCCGATACGCGCTTCACGTCCGCATAGCGAGTGATTGACCAAAACGGAGTGATTCCCTCGCGTTCATACCAGTACACCGGGGCCTCGTCACGGAACAAATCCCATTCAGCCCAGGGATAGCCCTCGGTACGGTAACGGTCTAAGTCATGAATGATTGCTTCATCGACGTGCATGATTCTCCCCAATTACAGTCATGGTAATGAGAAAGCGAAGGCTAAGTCGGATCGAATCGACTCGACAGCGTTAAAGTCCCAAGATGGCCAACTCGCCAGTAATTTGGTTTGATCGTTCACCAGATCCAGCCTTACTAGAGTTTCTAGGTGGACAAGCAGAATTTGTGTGGCCGAGATCGGATGATCCTCTCGACGGTCTCGATACGGCCGATGGGGTGATAGCTGGTGCTTCGCTTACTTACGGTCAATCCGTATTGGCTAAAGCACCCAAGCTAAAGGTTGTAGCTCGCGCAGGGATTGGCTTCGACAACGTTGTCCTGACGGACGCTACGTCACTGGGGATAGCGATTTGCAACACGCCTGATGGACCCACTATTTCGACTGCTGAGCATGCCTTGGCGCTGATCCTTTCGGTTTCAAAGGACCTCAACGAAAGTCAAGGACGTCTTCGTCGTCAAGAGGGTAATTACGGTCCACAACACAGGGCCATTGAACTCGATGGGGCGTCACTCGCTTTGATCGGATTAGGCAGAATCGGGTCGCGGGTCGCACAGTTTGCCGTAGCAATGGGAATGCGTGTCACCGCGTACGATCCCTTTGAAGCAGCTGAAAGATTCGAAGACCTTGGAGTTGAACGCGCAAGCAACCTCCACGACGCAGTGTCTTCTGCTCACATTGTTTCCATTCACGCGCCATTGACTCCAGAAACTCGTCATCTCGTTGATGCTGAACTGTTTAGCCAAATGCAAGACGGGGTGTTGATTGTGAATACCGCTCGAGGTGGTCTTATTGACGATCATGCCTTGCTGGCAGCTCTAAATAGCGGAAAGGTAGCGGGAGCCGGTTTAGACGTCACCGAACCAGAGCCGCTTCCATCCGGGCACCCATTGCTAGACCATCAACGTGTTGTTGTCACACCTCATGTCGCGTCTGCAACGAACGAGGGGCGGAAACGCATTTTCGGTATGGCGTTAGAACAGATTCTCTGCGCCCTGGGAGGCATCAAGCCTTCACATATCCTCAATCCGGAAGTTTGGCCAGGTCGAAACTCTGAGCGTGTTGACACCTAACATATCTCGATAACAGATTTTCAGTTCTAAGCTCCTGTACATGACAGACCACGACAAGGGGCCCGCCTGGAGTAACTGGTCCGGAAAACTTTCGGCTCGTCCTAAAAGCGTCGTTCAAGTTGGCAGCGTTGAAGCAATCAGGAGTGAGCTATTGGCGGCGAAAGACGGCGGGTGGACTGTTCGCACCTCCGGCACTGCACACTCGCATTATCCGTTATTGCCCACGAATGGTGTCATTCTCGATACTCGGCCTCTCGCCGGACTTGTCGCCGTCGACAGCGAAAAGATGACTGCAACGTTTCGCGCTGGCACCAAGATTCACGCGTGCGGACGCCCGTTGCTCGACCATGGCATGGGTTTGCTGAACCAAGGCGACATTGATCAACAGTCAATCGGAGGGGCCATAGCGACTGGAACTCACGGAACCGGAGTCGAGCTAGGAAGTTTCTCGAGCGCCGTTACTGAGTTATCGATTCTGTTAGTTGATGGTTCAGTTGTGACTTGCAATCCGGAAAAGGAAGCTGATCTTTTTGAAGCAGCGCGGCTGTCGTTGGGAGCAATAGGGGTCGTATTGGAAGTCACTCTGCGAGTCAGGGAGGCGTACCGTCTCGAAGAACGACAGTGGTTTGAGCCGCTCGAGAGTGTCATGGATCGAATTGAGGAACTCACTTCCGCCACTCGACATTTCGAGTACTTCTGGTGGCCTGGACAAGATCGGGCGGTCTGCAAGTCGATTGATCTAACCGATGAACCATGTCGATATCCGTTAGGAGACGAAGGTCAACGCTTGGCCTGGAGTTTCGAAGTTTTGCCGAACCAACGAGTCAACCCACACACCGAAATGGAGTATTCGATACCCGCTGAACAAGGCCCGGCATGTGTAGCGGAAATTAGGGAACTTCTAGAACGGAAGTTTCCTGATGTCGCTTGGCCCATTGAATATAGGACCGTCGCACCAGACGACGTATGGCTCTCACCTGCACATAAACGTCCTACCGTGACGATTTCTATTCACGAGGATGTAGTTCGCGACGAGACAGCCTATTACCGGTCCGCAGAAGAGATCTTCCGGTCCTACGGGGGCCGGCCCCATTGGGGCAAAGTGCATTATCTAAACGCCGACGAATTGTCGGGAGAGTACGAGCGTTGGTCGGCCTGGTGGCAAATTCGAAACGAGCTCGACCCGACTGAGACACTGTTGAATGAAGACCTTAAGAAGTTACGTTCGCCGTGAGTTCCTCTCAACTAGTTGACCACCTCCCTTCACAACCAAACGCTGACAACTTGCTCGATGGGTTTTTAAACTGGGCGTCAGCAGCCGGTATTGAACTGTACGAAAGCCAGGAAGAAGCCATACTTGAGTTCTTAGCGGGGCAGCATGTGATTCTCACGACGCCAACCGGTTCCGGGAAATCTCTGGTTGGCACCGCAGCACATTTTGATGCTTTGGCCAACTCAAAGCGCTGTTGGTACACCGCCCCCATCAAGGCATTGGTTTCCGAAAAGTTTTTTAGCTTGTGTGGGCAACTGGGAGCCGACAACGTAGGAATGATCACCGGCGACGCGTCAGTGAACCCAGACGCAGCAATTATTTGCTGCACTCAAGAGGTGTTGGCCAATCTTGCGTTGCGTCACGGCTCGGCAGCACCGGTCGATACTGCTGTTATCGACGAATTTCACTACTACTCAGATCGTGACCGAGGCTGGGCTTGGCAGGTTCCACTCCTGGAGTTAACTAACACCCAGTTCTTGTTAATGAGTGCAACTGTTGGGCCAGCGGATTTTTTTCTGCAGGACCTAGAACAACGAACGGGTCGTGCAGCTATTGAGGTCACCTCCACCCAGCGACCCGTTCCCTTGGATTGGGAATATCGAGAGTCAACATTGCTCGAATCAGTTCATGAGCTGATCGAACTCAATCGCGCACCGATTTACATTGTTCACTTCACACAACGTGCGGCCTCCGAACGGGCTCAGGCGCTGACTAGTTTGGATGTGTTATCCCGCTCTGAGAAAGAGCAGTTGCGGGAAGCGATTGGTGACTTCCGGTTCGATTCGCCGTTTGGGAAAGACATCGCACGCTTCGTTAAGGCAGGTATCGGCGTGCATCATGCAGGTCTGTTGCCAAAATATCGGCTGCTCGTTGAACGATTAGCTCAAGATGGTCTTTTGAAACTGATCTGCGGAACCGACACCCTTGGAGTTGGTGTCAATGTCCCAATTCGCACTGTTCTTTTCAGCCAGTTATGCAAATTTGATGGGCACGAAACAGCGATTCTTAGCGTCCGAGACTTTCACCAAATTGCAGGTAGGGCCGGACGCAAAGGATTCGACGATCAGGGATACGTTTGGTGTCAGGCACCCGATCACCACGTTGAAAATCTGAAAGCAACGGCAAAAGCGGGCGACGATCCCAAGAAGCGCAGGAAGATACAACGCAAGAAACCTCCCGAGCGGGGTTACGCCCATTGGGACGAAAAAACTTTCGATCGGCTGCGCTCAGGTCAACCGGAAAGGTTGAACTCCAGTTTCGCTATGTCACATTCAATGCTTTTGAATATGTTAGATAGGCCAGGGGATGGGTGCCGAAGTCTGCGAACCCTTCTCACCACTAACCATGAGTTGCGGCCGCGGCAACGCTTCCACATCAAACAAGCCATCGGCATGTACCGCTCTCTTGTTGCCGCCGGGATCGTTGAGACTCTAGAAGAACCTGACGCCGAGGACCGTCTTGTGCGAGTCAACGTTGATCTACAAGCCGAGTTTGATTTAACCGGTACTCTTTCGCCATTTGTTTTTGATGCTGTAGAGCTATTGGATTCCACAGATCTGAGTTATGCCCTTGATGTCGTAACCGTCGTTGAATCCGTTCTGGAAAATCCGACCATTATCTTGGCCCGCCAGGCCGATAAGGCACGCGACGAGTTGTTTGCTGAGCTGAAGCGCGAAGGAGTCGAGTACGAGGAACGTATAGCTCGCCTTGATGAGGTCGAATGGCCTAAGCCTTTAAGGGAGTTTTTGTATTCAACTTTTGACGCTTGGGCTACTCACCACCCTTGGATTGGGCAAGAAAATCTTCGACCGAAGTCAATTGTTCGCGACATGTACGAGCGGGCTATGACGTTTCGCGAGTACGTCAACTTTTATGGCGTTAAGGGTTCTGAAGGAGTACTCCTTCGCTACTTGACTGACGCTTACAAGGGATTAATCAAGACAGTTCCGGACACTTCTTGGACTGAGGATTTAAGTGATGTGAGCGAGTGGCTACAAACTTTGGTTCGTCAGGTTGACAGCAGCCTGATTGATGAGTGGGAGCGCTTACAGAACCCAGAAGATGTGTCCGTCGAAGTACGCCCCCAAACCCTCGACATCACTACTCAGGTTCAAGCCTTCAATGTCATGATCCGCAATGGCGCTTTTCGGTGGCTGCAAATGTTCGCTAGTGCAGATTATGTGGGTTTGGCGCAGGATGCTGACGGAGAGTTAACGGATCCGGAATTATTAGAGCAAGTAGTAGCACCCTATTGGCAGGAATTTGATCGCGTTTTGATCGATGCGGATGCTCGTTCCAAGATTTGGGTGAGTATCGAAACACCAGAGGGAACCAGTTGCGGGGTTGAACAAATCATTTGTGACCCCCAGGGATTCAACGAGTGGCGTATCAGGGGTTTTGTTGACCTTGAAGAGTCTCGCTCAGTAGGTGAAGCGGTCATGAAGCTGACCGAAATTGTGTCGCTATGAGCAGTGCTTGGCACTCAGATAATGACCACGTATATGCATAGAGCAATGATGGACAGCCCAACTAGCCACCCAAAAATGCGATATTTCGCTGGTCCGGGCCAATCATCATTCACGACGGTAGACGGTAGTTGGGGGCCTCTTTGGTGATCATGATGTCGTGTGGGTGACTTTCGCGTAAGGCTGAAGCGGTGATCTTGACGAAACGAGTTTTCGTTCTCATCTCATTGATGTTTTCGGTTCCGCAATAGCCCATGGCTTGCCGCAATCCACCAACTAGTTGGTGGAGCACATTAGAAATAGGTCCCTTGTAGGCAACTCTTCCCTCTATGCCCTCCGGCACAAGCAGATCTTCGTCACGAAGATCCTGGAAATATCGATCTTTCGAGAAGCTGCGGCCCTTCATGGCACCAATTGAACCCATGCCCCGATATTCCTTGAATCGTTCGCCCTGGTAAAGCACAACTTCGCCCGGGCTTTCATCTACACCAGCGAGAAGTCCTCCTACCATGGCGCATTCAGCTCCAGCTGCTATCGCTTTTGCGAGATCTCCCGAAAATTGCATACCGCCGTCAGCAATAACAGGCACATCGAATTCAGCTGCGGCACTAGCGCAGTCATAAACAGCTGTGATCTGAGGTACGCCTACTCCTGCCACGACCCGCGTGGTGCAGATCGAGCCTGGTCCGATCCCAACTTTGATGCCATCGGCTCCAGCATTAATCAAGGCTCGGGTAGCGTCCCCTGTGGCTACATTTCCAGCTACAACTTCGACTGAATAGTTAGCTTTGACCTTGGCAACCATTTCGATGACATCTCGACTGTGGCCGTGGGCTGTGTCGATGACAAGTACATCCACACCTCGTTCGACTAGTGCTGCGACTCGATCGTCTACCGCGCCGCCAACTCCAACTGCCGCCGCGACTAACAGACGCCCGCGTGCGTCTTTCGCTGAGTCGGGGTACTGGATCTTTTTTTCTATGTCTTTAACGGTGATTAAACCGATCAATCGGTATTCGTCATCGACAATAGGTAATTTCTCGATTCGATGTTTCCCCAACACAATTTGAGCTTCTTCGAGTGTGGTGCCTTCTCGGGCAGTAACTAGGCCTTCAGAAGTCATAACTTCTGAAATGTCGCGCCCATAGTCAGTTTCGAATCGGAGATCTCGGTTAGTGAGGATGCCGACGAGCTTTTGTTTTTCGTCAGTGATGGGCACACCACTGATTTTGAATCTGCCCATTAGCTCTTCCGCTTGGGCCAACGTCGCATGAGGAGGCAGCGTGATGGGCTCCACAATCATTCCGGACTCGGATCGCTTCACCTTGTCGACTTCGTTGGCTTGTTCCTCGATATCAAGGTTTCGATGGATGACACCGATCCCACCGTGACGCGCCATTGCAATCGCCAGGCGGGCTTCTGTGACTGTATCCATCGCCGCGCTTGCAAGTGGAATGTTTAGGTTGATGTTCTTAGTGAAGCGACACTTTGTGTCCACTGCATCGGGTAACACTTCAGACGCTGCGGGGAGAAGCAGCACGTCATCAAAGGTCAATCCCTCTATCGCAAATTTTTCGTCCTCGGCGGGAAAGGAAAATCGAGAGGAAGTCATGAGGAACGATACCTCGGGTTCCTTAGTAACGGGTGCACTGGTCGTCTACCGTATGCGCTACGACAGGAGCGGCATGGCTGACTTTCAACAACAAGGGTCTATTACCACGCTGCATCGCTTGGTTGACGGCGATAGTGCGGAAGTCTCAAGATTTTTTGCCGAACGCGACGTGGGCAAACGAGTCGCTTTGATTTTGCCTTGTCTCATTAGCGAGTTCCGCGGTACGGCGCTACCTCGAATAATTGATCAAATCTCTGAGCTTGAGTGGTTGGGAAGAATAATCGTTGGGGTAGACGGGGCCGACCGGGACTCTTTTGAGGCCGCTCGAGCACTCATTACGCAACTCCCCCAACCGACTACCACCGTTTGGAACGACGACGACGCGATGAAAGCACTTGATCGGAATTTGGGCATCGCGGCGGGCAGCGGTAAGGGGCGAAACTTGTGGCGGAGTGTTGGGGTGGCCGCAGGTTTCGGCGAGGTTGACACCATCGTTGTGCATGATGCTGATATTTCGACCTACGAATCTTCTTTCATAGCCAGGCTGGCTCGACCGATAGTTGATGATCGGTTGGGGTTTGACTTTGTTAAGGGTTTTTATCCTCGGTTCGATAGCGAAGGTTTGAATGGGCGAGTTACTCGCCTGTTGGTTGGGCCACTACTCGAATCGCTAATCTCGTCGGAACCCGATAATGAGGACCTTCGGTATCTAGCGTCTTTTAGGTATCCATTAGCTGGTGAATTCGCTTCACGGATTTCAGTCGCGCAATCAATACCTATGCCTGAGCATTGGGGTGTCGATATTTCTTTACTCGTCGCCGTGAAAGCTTTAGGCGCTGCCATTGCGCAAACAGATCTCACTGACCGCTACGACCACAAACATCAATTGCTGTCGGCAGATAACGCTCAGTTGGGCCTGCACAGGATGGCTGGGGACGTTATTGGCACCCTGCTGTCAATCGCTGGTACTGACGTCATCGACGCGAATATGTTCGACGAGAAGCTTCAGCATGCAGCATCTGCTCATCGTGCAAACGCAATTAGCAATGGCATTCCCGCGAACGAAGGTCAAGAGTTGGTAGCGGGGAAGCTATTTTCACAATTAATTCGAGAAAGCCGGGCTGTTCTGCCTCCCGACCTTCCTTCCTGGGATCAACTGTGTTGCGATTTTCCCGATTGCATTCAGGATCTGGCTGGAATTGTGGATAGCCAAAACACTTCCCCTGGCGCGATCAGCAGTTCCCCATAAATTTCTTCTCCCGATAACAAGTCAATACTTGGATCGTTGACATTCATGGTCACGTCAACGAAACCCATGTTGGCGATAACTCGAACAGATGATGCCTCCTCACCGCGGACAATTCCCAGTAGGGGACTTTCAAGGTTCAGTATTTGTTGAGTTGCTTCGGGATGGAACGCAGGTATCTCTCGGCGGACACTCAATCTTCGAAGCAGTTCATCTCGGGCCGTTTTTCGTTCACCGACCAGCCCTGCTTTGCGGGAAGTTACCGTTTGTTTGGGCCTGTTAAGAGTGCGGTTATCGCCTTGGTTCTCCGCGGCCTTTGTGTTGTTTGGTTCACCGTCCACCGCCGGTAGATAAAAAGTGGGTATGCCGCGCAAACTAGCGAGAACAGTGTGCGCGGTTAGTAGACGATCGACCCCCAGCAGGGATGCTGCCGAGACGTTTACCTCATAGGGAAGAATGTCATCCCCATGACTTCGACCGGACCAAGTGCCCTCAGCTTGGAGCGAGGCGTCCACTAAAATCTGGATCTCATCCTCGTTTAAGATTCCTTCGGCTGGTCGTAATCCGATGCCGTCGTGACTAGATAAAAAGTTGAGCAAGGTGGTGCGTTCAGGTGGCTGTTCCGCTTCACGTAACCAATCTGCGAGCCTGGTGCTAGAGCCGACCGTTAAAGCGTGAGTGAGCAACGGAGCAAGAGTGAAGTTGTAGGCAACATGTGCCTGTTGACCATCGCGTAGATAGGAGAGATTTTCATCGTGGGGCACGTTGGTTTCCGTAATCAGGACGGCGTTTGGGTTTCGCCAAGTCAGGAGGTCCCTAAGTAACCGAACTAATTCGTGAGTTTCTTCGAGGTGGACGCAACTAGTGCCGACATGTTTTTGCACGTAAGCCACTGCATCAAGGCGGAACCATCGAATCCCCGCGCGGAGCAGGGCGTCAATAACTCTCAGCATCTCTAGTAGAACCTCTGGTTCCTCCCAGTCCAAATCAACTTGGTCGGGACCGAAGGTGCACCACAAGTACTTTATTCCGGTGGTGGTTTCGCAAGGAACCAACAGATCTGAGGTCCGGGGCCTTACGACGGCTGACACATCGTCATCAAGTGATGCGGTCTTCAAACAACTTCGCCCTGATTCGATGTCCGCTCGGAATTCTTCGACCCAACGATGTGAGGAACTGACGTGATTGAGTACCAGATCTGCCATGACTTGGTGAGTGGACGAAATGGAGCTGATGTTGGCCCAACTACCAAATCGGTCGTCGACGACACGGTGGTCAATGACGGCGAATCCTCTATCCGAGCTAGAGGGATAGAAGGGGAGGATGTGAATGGTCGAAAACACCTGGCCCATTTCTTGCAAGATATTTTCGAGAACTGCCAGCGGAGCGCGATCGCCGTCGGCGATTTGATCCGGATAGCAGATCAGCACTGCGTCTCGTTCCGACCATTTTGTTGAGTCGGCAGCGGGTTCAGGCTCCCCCAATGCGTCCTTACACTGCGTCAACAGCTTGTCTGTATCACGGTGGGGGTATAGCCGGTCCAGACGGTCTAAAATTTGTTGTTCTAAGGACATAACGGCGGAGCGCCGATCTCTAGCTCAATTCTTGAAGATCGGTTAAGACCGTCGAGGCATGTTCGGCAAGATCAGGCTTATCAGCAAAGTCATACACCTTCGCTATGACCCCATCGGGATCAATTAAAAAGCTCGCCCGACGCGGCCACCCAGCGAAGTCATTGTCGGGTGCACGCGTCACTCCGTACAACTCCCCCACGGTCCGTTCTGGGTCCGACAGCAATAGAAATGGAAAGTCCTCTTTATCTGCGAAGGCCTTCTGCTCTTCAACCGTGTCGAAGGAAGCGCCCAAGACCACAATGTCTGCCGCTTCAAACTCTGAGGCTCGGTCACGGAGCCCCTGTCCTTGAATCGTTCAACCAGGAGTCGCTGCTTTGGGGTACCACCAGAGCAAAATCCACTTTCCGGCATAATCACCGAGAGACACTTCCTTCGCATCTTGATCGAGCAAAGTAAAGGGCGGCGCCGAAATTCCAGCCTCAAGCATTCAAATCCTCCAAGGTTCGCCCCTGAAGAATACGGAAATTACCATCAAGAGCAACGTTATTTTCGGTTTCATTCAATCGGACATAGTGTTAGCCCATGCATCCACTCTCAATGATGACCGCAGAGGAACTCGAAACCTGTGTCGCTGTGTTGCGTGACGCCGGCAAAATTGATGACAGCTCCACCTTCCATGGTTGCTGTATTTATGAACCACCGAAAGATGAGGTTGCTGGTTGGCAGCACGGCGATACAACGGATCGTCGACTGGACTTGGTGATTCGGCATTCTGGTGAAGTCTTTGAGGCCCGAGTATCAGTAACTCGCCGCGAAGTTGATCGTTGGGAAGCGGTTCCAGGCGTTGTACCGAGAGTCGGATTCGTTGAATTGTTCAAGGTAATGGAGGCATGCAGAAACGACCCAACTTTTCAAGAGGCTCTTACCCAACGAGGTATTACTGACTCGTCGACAGTTCAAATAGACCCGTGGCCAACCGGGGACTACGGATTCGATTTTGAAAACGGTCGACGGGTGCAACGCTGCATCGCCTTTCACCGGCCAAGCCCTAACGACAACGGCTACGCATTTCCTATAGACGGTCTAATGGTTCATGTGGACGTCGACAGTTTGGAAGTGTTGCACGTCGAAGATTTTGGAGAGTGGCCGCTCGCTACCGAACGCGGCAACTATGACGTTGAATCGGTGGTCGAGGACTATGGGCCACTCAGAGACGACTTGAAGCCAGTGGAAATCACTCAACCTGAGGGCACTAGTTTCTCTGTTCAAGACAACGAAATCACCTGGCAAAAATGGCGCTTCAGGATGGTCGTTGATGACACCGAAGGTTTGGTCCTGCATCGTGTGACCTACACCCAAGATGGGGTGGAACGTCCCATAATCGATCGGGCTTCGTTGGCTGAAATGGTGGTTCCTTACGGTGACACTCGCCCAAGTCAAACGTTTAAACACGCGCTGGACTCAGGTGAGTACGGCTTGGGGATGACGGCCAATTCATTAACGCTGGGCTGTGATTGTTTAGGAGAAATTTTTTACTTGGATGCCGTTCAGATGCTCGATGATGGGAGCGTCGTTACTACCGGCAACGCAATCTGCATTCACGAAGAAGACTTCGGTATCGGCTGGAAACACACGGACATGTTGACAGGCGATGTCGAGGTTCGTAGGTCTCGGCGACTGGTGGTAAGCACTATTTCGACAGTGGGAAATTATGAGTACGGGTTTTTCTGGTACTTCCACCTGGACGGTTCCATCAAGCTTGAGATCAAACTGACCGGCATATTGACTACTCGAGCGCACGTCGATGGTGACGACCTGACTTTTGCTCGCCAAGTCGCTCCCAACGTTGCAGGGCCAATTCATCAACATATTTTCTGTGTGCGGCTCGATATGGCGATCGACGGCAACACGAATAATGTCGTTGAGGTCAACACCGAGCCTTTACCTTCTGGCCCCGACAATCCTCACAACACAGCGTTTGCCGCACGGGAAACCGTTCTCGCTAGTGAGCATTCCGCTATGAGGAAGACGAATTCGGCTAGCAGTCGATATTGGAGAATCGAGAGTTCCGAGAAAACAAATCGGCTCGGGCGTCCTACCGCATACCGACTGTTGCCATCTGCAACGGCAACCATGTTCGCATCTGAGGATTCTCCTCATGCTCAGCGAGCCATGTTCGCAAAACACAATCTGTGGGTCACGCCAACAGTGCAAGCTGAAAGGTACGCGGCGGGTGACTACCCCACTCAAAGAAACGCTGGGGAAGGGTTGCCGTCATTCACTTCTGATGACCGCTCCATAACTGACACTGATGTGACTCTATGGCATAGCTTCGGGCTCACTCACGATGTTCGTGTTGAGGACTATCCAGTTATGCCTACCGAATACGCTGGATTCATGCTGGTTCCGGATGGATTTTTCGACAGGAATCCCGCTATTGACGTAGCGCCCTCCGAGGCGGGTCATTGTCATTGATGTGGAGTTGTTCTCGGAAGCTAGAACGGCGAACATAGGGCTGTGAAAACAACTTTGGAGGGCTGTTGTGCGAGTTATTTCTGATCCGCTGCTACGCGCAGAATCTATGCACAAGACAAAATTGGCTTTTGTTTGCGGTGACCGGACGAGGACCTTCGAAGAGTTCGTAGATCGGTGTCGACGAGTGGGGTCGGTTCTTGATCTGCTTGGAGTGGGCACTGGTGATCGCGTCGGTTTGTTGGCAGCCAACTCTGATGTCTACGCCGAGTTGTATTGCGGTGTACCTGCATCTGGGCGGGCGATTGTTCCCCTTAACAGCCGTTGGGCTGTACCTGAGTTGGCGTACGCCTTAGAGGACGCCGGCGCCAAAATTTTGATTGCCGATCAAGTCGCAGGCGAACTCGCCGAGTGCGTCGATCGAGTGATCTCTTTCGATGAATATGAGCAGCTACTTCAGGAAAGTTCACCTAAGGAGTTCGCTGACACTAGCGAAGCAGATCTCGCTGGCCTGTTTTATACCGGTGGTACGACAGGTAAGAGCAAGGGCGTCATGCTCACGCATCGCAACCTCATCGCGAACACATTGCATAGCCAAATAACTATGCCTCTAGGCGCAGACGACACCTATTTGGTCGTTGCGCCAATGTTTCATGCGGCTGGCTCTAACTCTGTCCTTCAGTGTCTAGCGTTGGGTGTCTGTCAGGTCGTCGTACCTGCATTTGAGCCAAACTTGTGTCTTGATCTGATTGAGAAGTACCGATGTTCAGCGACGCTGGCCGTTCCCACCATGGTAGCGGCGCTTGTCGAAGCCCAATCTGCGAATCCTAGAGACACGTCAAGTGTTACTTTGATTTGCCATGGAGCATCACCGATTGCGACGCAGGTACTTAAGCGTGCTCATGAGGAGTTCCCTGACGCAGAGTTGCTCCATCTCTACGGGGCGACTGAGACTGCTCCTTTGGTCACGGGCCTACGGCACGAAGAAAACCTCATAGGAACAAGCCGCGGCAAATCAGTAGGACATCCCTCGCTAGGAGTGTCAGTGCGCATCGATGCGCCTGCGGGAGAAGCCGGAGAAGTTCTGGTGCAAGGACCCAATGTCATGCAGGGGTATTGGAACAAGCCCGAACAGACCGCCGCCGCTCTTCAAAATGGTTGGTATCGAACTGGAGACATTGGCTATTTGGACGATGAGGGATTCCTATATCTGGTTGATCGGGCAAAGGACATGATCATTTCAGGTGGAGAGAATGTGTATTGCTCAGAGGTCGAAGAAGTGATTTACCAAAATCCGAAGGTTCTTGAGGCGACTGTATTTGGAGTTCCTAATGAACAGTGGGGTGAGCAGGTACATGCAGTTGTCGTGCCACGAGACGAGAGTCTCACCTCTGAGGAATTAATCGAATTTTGTAGAGAATCGTTGGGGGGATACAAGCTGCCTCGATCGGTTGAGTTTCGCTCAGAGGAACTTCCAAAATCTGGTCCCGGCAAAGTCCTAAAACGCGAATTGCGAGCCCCATATTGGGAAGGGAAAGACAGGTCGATCAACTGATCCGGTTTCCATGATTGGAAGTCGCTTCATCGGATGAATAAATCAACAAAACATTGTCGTCGTTTGTGACCGTAGTGTCCGTGGCAATAGCTCACGTTCCAAATAACGCCGACACGAAAGGAATTATGAAACTCGCATTGATGCTCGGCTACTCCGGCGGCAAGCTTCAGTTACCAATGGAACAAATCAAATTGGCTGAAGCTTTGGGTTACCACTCGGTGTGGACAGCTGAAGCCTACGGGTCCGACGCCATGACCCCCCTCGCATACATTGCGGCCCACACAGAGCGAATAAAGCTGGGTACTGGAATCATTCAGCTGGCAGGCAGGGCCCCCGCTATGGCTGCTATGCAAGCACAAACTATCGATGCGTTAGCCGGCGGCAACCGAATGATCGTTGGGCTCGGTGTGTCGGGCCCTCAGATTGTAGAGGGTTGGTACGGCCAGCCCTGGGGCAAGCCGTATTGGCGGCTACGCGATTACATCCAAATTATGCGGAAGATATTTGAACGCGAACAGCCCGTCACACATGACGGTTCGGAGTATCAGCTGCCGTTCACTGGTGAAGGCACTACCGGTCTAGGGAAGCCCTTGACGTCTATTTTGCACACAAACACCGACCTGCCGATTTGGTTGGGAAGTGGCTCAGAAGCGACTGTCAAACTGACCGCGGAGTTGTGCGATGGCTGGTTGCCAATGCACTTTGTGCCTGGACGTATGAATCATTTTCGCCCGTGGATCGAGGAAGGTTTCGAACGAGCTAAACGTCGCGGGGTTGACAAGAACTGGCAGGATTTCGAGATCATTGGTCAATGTCCGGTACAGATCACTGACGACGTGACTTCTGTGTTCCGAAAAGCAAAGGACAACATTGCTTTGTACACAGGCGGCATGGGCCACAAGGATGTCAATTTTCATAATCAACACATGGTTCAGAGAGGTTATCCAGATGTCGCTGAGCGGGTCCAAGAGCTGTATCTGGCTGGCCGTAAAGAAGAGGCCGCCGAGTCAATTCCTGATGAATACGTTGACGAGGCAGGCCTTTACGGCTCTCCGGATCGGATACGGCAAAGGTTTTTGCAATGGTCTGATAGCGGTCTGACTGGGTTAAACATCAACACTGGTCAAGAAGAAGCGATTCGGTTAATGGCCGATCTAGCTGGCACCAGTAAGCAGTAGTAGGAACTAGGTCGTGGAATCAGCAGCTTTTAGCTTGGGTGACAATTTGGCTCATCCAGTTACCGGAGAGTCGTTATCAGAGTCTGAGCGGCATCGGCAGTTAATTCAGTATTCGGTGTGGGCAGCTGAGTCTGGTTTTGATGCGGTGCACATTGGTGAGCATCACTTCAACGATTACATGTTGAGTTCCCCACCTGTGGTCTTATCGGCAATCGGTGAACGTGTCCCCGATCTCATTTTGTCGACCGCCGTGACCCTGGTACCTACGTTGGATCCTGTGAGAGCCACTGAGGATTACTCCACGCTAGATAATCTCTTCCCGGGGAGAGTTGAGATAGTTGCCGGTCGAGGAAACTTTTTCAGCCGTAGCTACCCGGCATTCGGTTTGGATGTGAGAGACGCTCGAGACATATTTGAAGAGAAACTTGAACTTTTCCAACTTCTTCTTCGAGAAAAGAATGTGACGTGGTCTGGGAAGTTTCGGGGTCCACTGGAGAATGTAACTGTTAGGCCCCGACCTACGAGCGAGTTGCCTATTTGGATCGGCGCGGGCTCGCCTGCTTCTGCGTTGCTAGCTGCAAAATTAGGTTGCCGATTAATGCTTCCGTCGGTTTTTGGTCATCCGAAAATGTTTGTCCCGATCGTTGAGCAATACAAAGAGGCGTGGGAAGAAGCCGGACGCGGCGCGGATGACATTGTCATTGGATCGTGCTGTCACGCGTTTGCCGGATCAGACCATGCCGATATGAGAGAGCGATTTGCTCCTCGGTACGGTCATTATTGGAATTTCGTTGACCAATTGATCAGCGACAACACGGGTGGCAAAGTTCAGATGCCGTTTGACTTGGAAACTTTCCTAGCTGGGCCAGCGGTGGCGGGGAGTTCTCAAGAATGCATAGACCGCATGGGAGAGCTCCATCAATTGCTCGGTCATAACCGTCAGTTGTTTATGTTTGATTTGGGTGGGGTGTCCGACAGCGAGTTAGAGGAAACAGTTCGGCGCTTCGGGGAAGAGGTCCTGCCTCACCTCCCCGATTAGCTACTAACGGGACCAGTTAGCGATGTGTTCTGGAGTCGCAATACCGTCTTTGAGCTGAGGGTCTGGAATCGGTTCGCCTACTTTGATGCCAAGCGGCAGAACTCCAGCCCAGGTATCCAACAAATAATCTTCTTCGTCATCAATGGGTTGACCGGTTCGGATTTTTGAAGATGCTTCGCTGATCGCCATGGATAACACCAACGTTCCCTTTACTTCCTTGTCATGATGAGGACGAGTAGCCTCAACACGTCCTGGAATGACATGGTCGCTAATGACATCAAGAGCCCTGGTTTTCTCGTCAAAGTCGTCGACAATGGAGGCTTCACCCATCAGTACAACGGAGCGATAGTTCATTGAGTGGTGCATTAAAGATCGAGCTACCACCAGGCCATCGATCAGGCTGACTGTGACACATAGTTGAGCGCTACGGCCGTCGCGAAGGAGCCGACTTGCAGGGGAACCGTGGAGATACAGCGTCTGGTCTTCGCGTCCGTAGATCATTGGAATTACAACCGGCCCCTCGGCGGTAACTAACCCGACGTGTGCCATCAGACCTTCATCCAAAATCGAGTTCACGGTGTCACTGTCATAGGAGCCCCTGTCGGGCATTCGCCGAACGGTGACTCGTTGTGATGGGGCACTATCATCTGAACTCATCGGCAAACGATAACTCAGTTGGATACGGTGACATTGATGATTGAAGATCCTGTTGAACATTTCTTCGCGAGCGACGAATCTCGATTGCTCGCCTTACCGACTCTTGATGCTCTGGAAGAACAAGCGGAGAACGCCGATCGAACGCGGTCCGTCGCCAGCAATGTAATCGAAAGTTTGCGAGGCAGCGATGTGATGCGGATGGCAGCGACGAGCGAACTAGGAGGCGTTGAATCTTCAATCCTTGCTATGGGTCGAGAACTTGAAGCTGTCGCAGCGCGGTGCCCCTCGACTGCTTGGTGTTTGTGGAATCATCTCGCAGTGTTCCATTTGTTCGTGGGCACGTTAGGGCCAGAACATCAAGGTTTTCTGGAAGAGATAGTTCGTGAAGGCCGGTGGGTCAGCTTCCCAGCCGGGGCCGGTAGCGGGGTTTACGGTCGGATAGAAGGCAACGAAGCGATTCTTAATGGGAAAGCGACGTTCGGGACGGGCAGCCGATACGCGGACTATTGCGGTGTGGTGTTTGCCGTAGTTGGTGAAGATGGTGAGCCCGTTCGTCCGATGGACCTGCGTTTTTCGATTGTTTCCACCTCAGTCGAGGGTTTGAAGATAGATCCCACCTGGGACGGCTCTGGTCTTCGAGCTTCAGCTACTGATGATCTCCATTACAGCGAAGTGCGAGTTTCATTAGATCGTTGCGTCAAATGGTACGGCGCTAACCGGGCGGAGTCGCTTAGAACAGTTCCGGTGATCAATCATCGATATCGGGAAGACTGGGTTGGTATTTCTGATCTGTGGCTTGGTTGGATGGCTTGCGGAATCGTGCGTCGAGCCCTCCAAGAAGTTGCCTCCGGTACTCGCGAACGGAGAGTCATCATGGGCGGGAAAATGGTTGAGAAAGCAACTGCTCAAATAAATATTGGGCGAGCGGCCGCTCTACTTTCTTCAGCTCGAGCTGCAGTCGAAAATGCCTGCAACGAATTAGATCAACGGGTGACGGCGGGGATTGTTCCTGACGAAGCGGATTACCTGCGTCAAATGTCTGTCGTGTCGATGAGCGTTGAACAGCTAGCGGAAGCTATGCGGTTGTTGGAACGAACCCAGGGAGGTAATGGCCTACGAGAGGGCGGGACTTTTGAGCGGAGGTACCGTGATTTCCGAGCGATGCCGTTACATATCAATGTTCATCAAGATCGAGTTACGCACCAATTAGGTCGGTTTGTTCTTGATATAGAGCGCGACCCTTTCTAACTAGTTTTAGCCGACACGCCCTACAACATCGGATCTACGCTGTACGAAGGTCCGGCAGAGCGGGGTGAAAGATATGAGCTTTGACATTGTCGTAAAAGACGGCTTTATTTTCGATGGGAGTGGTGCGCCAAGAGTTCGAGGTGACCTGGCCATCACTGATGGTCAGGTGGTCGAGATCGGCAGAGTGAACCACCGCGACGCGGATACCGTTATCGACGGTACAGGTATGCATGTAGCACCAGGATTCGTGGATCTGCATACCCACTATGACGCTCAGGTGTTTTGGGACCCCTATTGCACCTTGTCTGGGTGGCACGGAATTACCTCTGTTGCCATTGGGAATTGCGGATTCGGATTCGCACCTGTTGCCCCTGACATGAGGGAATACGCCATGAAATCGATGGTGCGGGTCGAAGCAATCCCCTATGAATCAATGGCCCAAGGGATGCCATGGGATTGGGTGACCTTCCCGGAGTATCTCAATAGTTTGGATCGCACACCCAAGGCGATGAACATCTTGCCGTACGTGCCAGTCGGACCGATGCTTCTCGAAGTTCTAGGCGTCGACGATGCGAAAGCTGGCCGTATGCCGACTGACGCGGAACACGAAAAGCTTGCGAATTTGTTGCGAGAAGCGATGGATGCTGGTGGTTGCGGATGGTCAGCGCAGCGTCTTCCTCCCACCGGTCCAGCAGCGGTGCAACGCGACTGGGACGGAACGCCGATGCCTACCGACATGATGAATGATGAAACGGCGCGAGTTTTGGCGCAAGTTTTAGCGGAACGCAACCAAGGCGTTGTTCAAATGACGTTGACTACTGACGACATAAAACACGATCTTGCACATTTGGAGGAGATTGCTTCGATAAGCGGGCGTCCTCTATTACACAATGTGGTTCAGGCTTTTGAAGACAAACCACACGTTCATCGACGTCAGATCGAATGGCTTGAGCGCTGTCGAGAGCGCGGGATTCCCGTCTACGGACAGGGAGTTACAAGTGACGCTGGGTTCACATTCACTCTCGAAGATTGGAATCTCTACGACGACTCAGAGGCGTGGATGGAGGCGTGCATGGGTACGAAAGAGGAACGTTTAGCTAAATTCGCTGATCCTTCCCGTCGCCAAGCGCTCAAAGATAATCTTCCTTCAACAGCTACTGCGCCTATCGGTACGGTAACCATTCTTTCCCCTCGTTCGGACAGCACCGAACAGTTCCGAGAGATGTCGGTATCTCAGGCCGCCGAACTGAGCGGTAAGGACGAAGTGGACATCATGCTTGATATTGCCGTCGAAGATGGTCTCGACACTCTGTTCTTTGTCGCTCCACCCCAGGGAAACAGTGAGTTGTTGCAGGACATCGTTAGCTATCCTCACATGCTGTTTGGGGTTTCTGACGGAGGGGCTCATACGAAGTTCCTAACAGCGGGCCGTTACCCGACAGAAACACTGACCGAACAGGTGAGAGATAACGGGTGGGTGTCATATGAAGAAGCGCATCGACGATTGTCAGCTCTTCCGGCTCAACTTGCTGGCTTTCGGGACCGCGGTGTGCTTCGTCCAGGGTGTCCCGCTGACGTAGTCGTCTACGATCCCGAGAATCTCAAAGTGCTTCCGATGGAAGTGGTTCACGATCTTCCCGGCGGAGAGTGGCGTCGAATCCAGAAAGCTTCCGGGTATCGAAATGTGATAGTTAACGGCCAAATCACGATCGAAGACGACGAGCAAACGGAGACCTACAGCGGCAAACTCTTACGCCACGGGAAGTAGTAAAGACAGCCGCCATTGGGGCAGAAAGGATTCAGAGCTTCAGTTCATACCTAGTAATTGTGCTGCTCGCTCGGCTCGCTCTGCCACAGAATCTCGCATTCGGTCCAGATCTATTTCTTCGTCTTGTTCACCTTGTTGACCGCCTAAATAGCGGGCGTAGACGCCTTCGCCGATGCAGGCTAAGCGCCATTGTGCAAAAGCTCTGTAGTAGTTAATTGACGCTATGTCAGATTCCATTTGTTGAACATAAAGTTCGGCTAAATCATCCTGATTCATAAAGCCGGGAAGTCCGGTGCTTTCTGCGTCTCCGGTGGGATCGACTTCTTGAGGGTCGTGCCAATAACCAAGGAGCCCTCCTAGGTCAGCCATTGGTTCACCCAATGTGCAGAGCTCCCAATCCAGTACGGCGATGACTTCTCCTTTTGAGTCGACCATGCAATTCGATAGTCGGTAGTCGCCGTGAGCGATAGTCGTTGGGTTCGGTTCAGGCATCCGCGACAATAACTCCGATGCGACGGCATCCACTATTGGAAGTTCTCTTGTACGCGAACTTTCCCATTGGCCGGTCCATCGCTTAACTTGCCGTTCTACGTATCCACTTCTTTTAGCTAGATCGCCAAGGCCGACCTGATCAATGTCGACTTGGTGCAACGCAACCAATGTTTGGATAAGAGATCGCGACATTGTCTGTCTAGCGGCTGGGTCCATGGTGGATGCAATGTCTATATCGCGCACAACGATGCCATCAACAAACTCCATGACATAAAAGTCGCGTCCATTGACAGTTTCGTCTTGACACAAACCAACCATTCGCGGGACGGGGACATCGCTGTCACGCAGCGAGTCCATAAGCCGATATTCGCGTGCCATGTCATGAGCGGAGGGCAGCAGCGGACCCATAGGCGGTCGACGCAGAACAAATCGCGGATGCCCAGCGTCGGCCACCGTGAAGGTCATATTTGATCTGCCGCCAGCAATAAGTTCATAGGTCAGTGGTCCTTCAAAATCAGCATGTTCACTAATCCAGGAGGTAACACTGCTGACATTTATGACGTCTGACGGTATTTCGGGCACAGCAGCTATCTATCAGAATTCATTCGTCGCGCGCGTTGTCTTCAACCAAAAAGCTCGGTGAACGCTTTTCTTTGATTGCCCGCATCGCCTCTCGATGATCAGCAGATTTCAAGCTTGCAAGATGATTGTCTTGCGCTTCTTGGAGGTCAGGCGCAGCACCCGCCAAATTATCGATCGCTAGCTTGGTTAATTTGACTGCGTTGGGTGATAGTTCAGCAATCGTGGCACACAATTCTTTGACTCGGGAATCCAGTTCACTTTGGTTGACGACTTCAGTCAGATAACCCACTCGGAGTAACTCATCTGCAGTAATTGTTTCCGACGTGAGGAAAATGCGTTTAGTGGCCGCCGCTCCCACTCGTTGAACGAACCGTTGCAGTCCGGTGGCGTAGTACTGAATTCCTATGCGGGCAGCGGGCATTCCCAAAACAATTTCTTGGCTTCCAACTCTCAGGTCGCAGGCAATCGCCAGGTCCGTGCCGCCTCCATGGACATTTCCTCCGAGGACCGCAATCGTCGGCACCTTAACCTCGGCTAATGCGTCGCAAACATCCCCAAAGTCAAATTGTGGTCGTTCGCCTTCTGCTAACGCTCCGAGGTGATAACCCGAACACCACGACGGTCCTTCAGCCTCCAACGTGACTACCCGGACGGAGGGGTTGTTCTGTATTTGCTGTAAATGACTGATGATCTGTTCGAGATCTGCTGGCTCTAAGCGGTTTCTTTTGTCGGGGCGTTGCAAAACCAGTCGCGCTCGGTGACCGATCACTTCCAACTTTGGAACGTCGCCCGCGCCGTGAAGTCCCATGAGCTACTCGAACACCAGAATGGATCTACCGGCAACTCTGCCGTTCTCAAGATCTTCCACGGCTACTCCAATATCGTCGATGGAGTACCTCTGAGTCACTAATGAGTCGAGGTCAAGAATTCCATCGCGGTGCCATTCGATGAATCGGGGCAAGTCTTCTCCTGGTTCACAGGACCCACCGAGGCTGCAGATGTAGCCTCGTTCGCCCATAAACATGTGCCTGCTGTCAAGTTCTATGGGTGTTTGAGGTACTCCAACCAAGACGGCGGTACCGCCCTTGCTCTGGCCAAATTCTCCACTTCGCACCATTTCGGATATCTGTTTCATCGTTGAGGCATGTCCAATGCAGTCGAATGCATAGTCAACGCCGCTTACCGGTTGACGCAAAATGTCGAATTGGCCTTCAACTGGAGTCAGTTCTTTGATTGCTGCAACGGCGTCATCATTGGATGCGTTTACGCCATGAGTTGCACCAAACTTCTTTGCAAATTCCAGTTTTGTGTCATCGAGGTCAACTGCGATTATGGGGTCAGCACCTAGGTGCGCTGCGGCAGCCACCGCCGACAGACCAACACCTCCAACACCGATGATGGCGACGCTGTCCCCTGCCTGGACTTGGGCTGTGTGAAGCACTGCGCCTGCGCCAGTAATAACAGCGCATCCAATGATGCTGTCGCTTTCGCGGTCAATGTCGTCAGGTACCTTCACAACGTACATTTCGTCCGCGATGGTGTGAGTGGCCCACGTGAACACATTGATGCTGGTCGCTGTACGGCCGTCTGGTAGTTCCAACGCCGTGGATCCTCCTTGCCGTCGAGCCTGCTGTTGGTTTTTCGGCACCCAGGTCACCATTACGGTGTCTCCGGGCTTTAGGTCCATTACTGACTCCCCTACGGCTTCGACTTCACCTGTTGACTCGTGGCCGAGTATGGCCGGTGCCTGCCGAGGGTTGTGAATGGTGTGCAGTTGGCTGTGGCAAATTCCTGACGCGAATTGACGCACAACTACTTGGTTCGGTCCGGGGTCCGGGAGGGTCACATCCACCACTTCTAACGCTTGACCCTGTTCTTGTGGAACAACTACTACCCGAGCTTCGGTCGGCATTAATAATCCCCCTTTTCCTCTGCTTTAAGAGTTACGTCCGGCGTGAACGGTCATCGAATGTAGACCTTAGGTGGGAATTCGCAGTGGGCGCCCGTCTATGTCAGGGCGACTATCTGTAGATAGCCAAAGTTGAGTGGGTTCTGAGTCACTCCAGATGTTGACGAGAGCCATCGGGCGGGCATCCAATATTCCCCCAGTTGCGAAATCAACGGTTCCAGAAAAAACGATCTGATTTCCATTTGCGCATCGCATTACCGCTACGGCGTGGTCTAGTTCGCCTAGATGCACACCGATCCTCAGCTTGCGGTCACGGTCGTTAATTTCGCGTTGAATTCGCCATTGGGCAACGATGGCTTGTTCCATAGCTACACCGACGTCGTCAAAAGACGCCACTATTGGCAGCTCGTAGTCGATCAGCGTTGCCCCGCCAGCTGAGAGTATTTCTTCCAGGAAATTTTGAGGGTCTTCGCCTTGAGGCTCACCGTCGACTTCGTAATCGATACACACATATGTTTGTCCCTCTTTCGAGGGGTCTCTCGGGAGACGGGGTACGTCGGCAGTAATCAATTTGGCGCTGCAATTTTTCCTAGAAAATCCAAAACTGCTGTTACGAAAATGTCGTTTCGGTCTCCCGCCACCATGTGAGCTGCTTCACCGACGTTTGCGTATTCAGAATGTGGGACGAGTTCCAAGTATGCCTGAGCGCCTTCCTCGGATAAGACGTCACTTAGGCCACCACGGACGAGAAGAGACGGGCAGTCAACGTTCCGGGCAGCTTCCTCTTGACGAGGCACACGGTCTTTGAGTGAGCGTTTACGACGCATGAATTCAGGATCCCAATGCCACCGATAACGTCCATCTGGCCACAATCGAACATTCTTGGCGAGACCGTCGAGCGTACGAGGCCGCGTTCGGTGCGGCTGGTAGTTGGCAATAGCGTCAGCTACCTCTTCCAGTGAAGAGAAGCCATCAGGTGCTTGACCCATGAAGTCTCTGATTTTTCGTACGCCGCCTGCCTCAATCCGCGGAGCGGTGTCGACGAGAACTAAGGCGGCGGCATTAACTCGACCTTCACCAACGGCAGTCAAAGAGGTGCCACCACCCATAGATGCGCCTACCAGTATTGGGCTTTGTTCGAAGCTGTCGACAACGGCAACTAGGTCTTCAACGAGGGCGTCGTTGGAGTAATCGCCATCGGGCGCCCAGTCACTGTCACCATGTCCGCGCGCGTCTAGGCTCACTGCCAAATAGCCAGCTTCAGCAAGTTTTTGTCCTGCGCCCTTCCACGCATGGCGGGTCTGCCCTCCACCATGTTGAAGAATGACCAGTGGTCCTTCCGTACCGTAGATGTCAGCCGCTACTTGTAAACCCCCCGATGCGGCAATCATTTTATGAGGCTTAGGAGCCCCATCAAGAGGAGCGCCCCGTTCAGCCTTGATCACGCTATCCCCTATTCCGACCTTCAGCTTTCGCGTCCGCTTGAGCTGCTCGTCTTTGGTCACCAGCTGCCGCTAACGCTTCGCGATTTGTGTCATCAACCTTCATGAAATGTTCGCGCCAGTCGTCGTTACTGTCGGCATCCCAAACAAAGGGCGTTTGTACTGTCGTGCGCGGTTCCCAAGCACGTTCTAGGAGGTCTAAAGCCATGCCCGTGATCGTCATTTGCATTTCAACATCATCGGGCTTTCCTACCGGGTTCCCCAGAGGAAAGTCGGTGTATACAAAACGGCTTACCCCGCACTCTTCAACTATGTCTCGGGCGCTACCCATCACTACAGTCGGCAGTCCAGCTTCTTCAAGGTGTCTTGCAACCAGACTCACGGTCTGGTGACAAACCGGTCAAAGCGGCACGAGAATAACGGCATCGAGTTCATCTTCCTGAGCGAACTCAAGAATCTGTGGTGCGTCTCTGCGACTAGTCCTTCGGTGACTGTAGTCAGTCGGAACTCCATAGAAACGTTCTGCTAAGGATCCGATTCTTCCTTGTTGGGCAAGTTCGCGAAGGCGGTTTATCGGTAAATAAGTGTCAAGATCGTCGGTATGAGTGGTGTCTTTGTCCCAGAAAAGATCTTTGTTGTAGAGACCGCCAAGCGCGTCATCGCAACGAGCTGCGTAGGGTTCTTTCGTTGCCGAGCCCGCTACGGCATTTTTGTCGACTTTTCTTTCAAAGAAGGAAGTAGTGACGAGCCCGATCCGACACTCGTTTAAGGGTTTCGTGAGTGGCGTGAAGGGGACATCATGGTTATACGACCACTGGTATGCCTGGGGGTAACCCTGAGCACCGTAGTAGTTCCGTGATTTGTCTATGTAGCTGACATGGGAACGGTGGGTGCGTCGATCAGCAGGCATATTTCTCTCCCTGGTTAGGACAACACTCTTGATGGTAGGCGCAGAAAAGGGTTCGCGCCCAAATAGCGAACTACGGTCTCACCAAAGACACATCGGAGAGCACAATGACAGTTGAGATGCCCCCTAGGCCGCATCGCGGATGGACCTTTGACGAAGTACCTGTTGGTAAACGCTGGAGTACTTCAAGGAGAACAGTAACGGAGACCGACCTGATGGTGTATGCGACTCAATTCGGGTTTGTTGAAGGTTTATTTCTTGATGCCACGGGCTCTGAGCGTGCTGGCTATTCAGGTCGATTGGTTCCAGGAAGCCTCGTGATGTCTATCGCCGAGGGACTCATTATTTCTGGGGGCGCTATCGCTGGAACGGGCATCGCATACCTAGGAGCCGAGGTCCAGGTCAAAGGGCCTACCTTTGTCAATGACACTTTGCAGGTGATTGCGGAGGTAACTGAAGCGAGAATGACCTCTTCAGGAGATCGAGGCATTGTCACTACACGAAACGAGGTTTTCAACCAGGACGAACTGTTAGTCATGGTGTACACCCCTACTCGAATGATCCGCAGTGAGCACGTCGACGACTAGCGTTTCTCTGATTGAAATGGAGAGGTCATGAACTCACGCCGAGCTGGCATGCGGGTCACAATCGACGAAGCGATCGACGCTATCCCCGAAGGAAGCCTTGTTTATGTGGCCCAGGGGTCCGGTTGTCCATACGGACTTTTGACTGCGATTGACCAACACCGTGAACAATTTCAGCGTTTGCAGTTTGTATCGGCGTTCTTGTTGGAACGACCTGCCCCTGTAGACCACTTAGGTGAACCATTTAGTTGGCTCTCTTTACAACCAACTGGCGGGATGCGGGATGTACTGGATCACGAAGATTTTGGGATCATTCCCGGTCGTTACTCAGACCTTGACGGAATATGCAGCCCTAACGGCCCGCTGCCCGCTGACATTGTTGTGTGTCAGGTAAGTCCCCCAGACAAGGAAGGCAATTGCAGTCTGGGAACTGGCGTCGGAGGCCACGTATCGCTGTTGAAAGAAGCTCCACTTGTGATTGGGCAAATCAACAACGAGATGCCACACGTTTACGGGGAGGGTGAATGCTCTACCCGCGATTTTGACTTCTTAGTGTCAATAGATGAACCGTTACCGGAGCTGCAACCAGCTGTTGTAGACACAGTGTCAGCAGCTATAGCCGACTTCATTGAACCATTTATCCCCGATGGATCGACGTTGCAATTCGGGATCGGGGCGGTACCTGACGCTGTTCTTTCTAGTTTGCGGGGCCGAAAGGATCTCGGGCTACATGGCGGGATGATCAATGATGCCTGTCTCGAATTGATTGAATGCGGCGCGGTCAACAATCTTCATAAAGGGTGCGACGAAGGAGTGTCAGTAGCAGCGGAGATTATGGGTACGAGAAAACTTTATGATTGGGTCAATCGGAATCCCTTAGTGAAATTGGCTCGAGGAGCTCACACTCACGGTATTCCAGGAATGGCTTCCGTTCAGAAGTTTGTTGCTTTGCAGTCAACAGTGGAGATGGCCCTAGACGGTTCTGCCAATAGCGAATTCGCGTCGGGTCGATTTATTTCGGGTCCTGGTGGGGCACCTGACTTTGCGTTCGGAGCCTCTATCGCTACTGGCGGACGGTCCATAATCGCGATGCCTTCTACAGCTGCTAAAGGATCGGTGTCGCGAATCGTTCAACAGTTAACTGCGGGAGCGCCTACAACCCTTCCTAGTTATTTGGCGGACATTGTCGTTACCGAACATGGCGCTGTTGAGTTGAGGGGTAGGTCTCTAGCGGAAAGAGCTGAGCTGTTGATCAGCATTGCTCACCCTGATCATAGGGATGCTTTGGCAGAGATCTGATTCCTCACCAGCGCCTGGTTAGTGCCGTTTAGAGCCGGCGATACGTGGGAGTTTGGCCACTGCTGCCGTATGCCATGCCCGCCATGCGATGCAAGTTACGGGAATTGTGCATTCGTCCAATGAGTCGAGGTCCGCTCGCTAGAAGGCCGCCATCCACGATGTGTTCCTGACCTGTGATAAACGCAGAATCGGTACTAGCAAGAAAGAGAGCCATTCCTGCTATATCGGAGCCTTCTCCACGTTTCGACAGCGGTTGAATTTCGGCGATAACTTCCTCCGCTTGTTCTTCGTTACCGCTATGCATCAGCGGGGTAAAGATAACTCCGGGGCAGATTGCGTTTACTCGAATGTCATGTGGAGCCAACTCCACCGCTGTTGTTTTCGACAAACTCACTACAGCGGCTTTAGCGGCAGAGTACGCCTGAGGTCCAGCGCCGCCGCCCATGCCCGCTATCGAGGCCGTATTAATTATGGACCCACCTTGACCTTGGTCAATCATGATCCGAGCTGCATGTTTGGTTCCCAAAAAGATCGATCGAACCAATATGTGAAACGTCTTGTCCCAGTCATCTACCTCTAGTTCGGTGATGGGGCCGAAGGCACCGCCAATGCCTGCGTTATTGAACACGACGTCTAAACGACCGTATGCATCAACCGCTAGCTCGGTCATTGCCGCTACATCATCTTCGACAGACACATCTGTGACTGTGAAGCTGACCTTGCCTTCATATCCTTCGGCATTCAGTTCCTCGACGACAGTGCGGCCATTCTCAGCGTTCAGGTCGCCGACCACAACTGAGGCACCCTCTTCTAAGAATCTACGAACTGTGGCTAAGCCCATTCCACTAGCCCCGCCGGTCACAATTGCCACTTTCGATTCAAGCGCTCCACTCATGATCTTTCCCCTATCTGACTTTGCAGTGTCATTGTCGCCCAACCGCGGGGCTTCGTGCTCGCTATTCGCACTACGGTCACTTTATGGATCTAAATCTGACTGGCAAAAAAGTCATGGTTACGGGCGGCTCAAGGGGCATTGGTTTGGGTTGCGCTGTTGCGTTGGCACGCGAAGGCTGCGACGTGCATCTCGCTTCGCGGAGTCAAGAAAGTCTTGATGCAGCAGTGTCAGCGGTTCTTAAAGCGAATCCGGATGTAACGGTGGTATCGCATTCGGTCGATTTGTCTAAATCTCAAGACCAGTCGGCTTTGGTGTCAGCGGCAGGGGAAGTTGACATTTGGATTAACAACGCCGGGGCTATACCGGCTGGGGATATCGCAACTATTGACGAGCAAACCTGGCGAACGGCTTGGGATTTGAAAGTGTTCGGTTACATCAATTTGTGCAGAGAGGTCTACGGACTGATGGTCGAACGTGGGAGCGGTGTGATCATTAACGTGATTGGCGCGGCGGCCGTAAGACCTCAACCAACCTACATTGCAGGGGCTGTTGGCAATTCCGGTCTGGTCGGCCTCACAACAGCGCTGGGGAGTAGGAGCCTCAACCATGGCGTTCGGGTGTTAGCCATTAATCCGGGTCTGATTGTGACCGACCGTATGGGTGACATTTTAAAACGTGAAGCTATTGATCAATTTGGAGATGCAGACCGCTGGGAAGAACTTATTCCTGAGGATCCCGCTCCAGGCTCAGTTGAGCAGTGCGCAGACGTAGTTACTTTTTTAGCTTCGGTGCGCGCTAGCCATATAAGTGGAACTACTTTGACTGTGGATGGTGGTGCTTCAGCTAGGTAGGGCTGCTCTCTGAAAGAATGTCCATAGTTTGGAGGAGGACCATGGCTACGACGATTCAACGTGAAGGGCTACCAGATCAGCAAATGCACGAGGTGCATAGGATCGAGTGTGACGGCGCTATTGACGCGGACGGTCATATTCTTGAGCCGCCCGATCTTTGGGATGAATATCTGGAATCCAAGTACAAAGATCGCGCCCTGAGGATTCGTGTCGATGAGAACGGGCTTGAGGAACTGGAAATCGGCGGGCAACGAAGCACAATGAGTCGTCGGGGTTTCCCTGCGACCTTAGGAGCGATGGGTGCGCCTGATCTCGCAGATATTCAACGCAACCCTGATCGAACTTATCTTCACGAGGCCCCATTTGGTTCGATGGATCCGGACCAGCGGTTGGAAGTGTTAGATGCCGAGAATCTTGATGCAGCGGTGATTTACACGACGGTGGGTTTGTTGTGGGAAGCGGAGTTGGAGGATCCGGAGTTGAGTCAGGCTTATACGCGCGCTTACAACCGATGGGTCGTCGATTTCTGTCGAGATAGCGGCGGTCGGCTGGTGCCTTCAGCACATCTGTCGTTGAGTGACCCTGAAGCGGCTGCAGCTGAACTTCGGCGCGCTGTGAACGATGGGGCGAAGGGTTGTTATGTTGCTCCATTTACCCATAACGCGACTCCATTGGGTCATCCCGACAACGACGTCGTCTTTGCTACTGCTCAAGAACTTGATGTTCCGTTCGCGATACACCCAACGTTTGAACCGCAGTGGACTAAGGGCAGTCGTATGGGCGCTTGGGAGAACGTTAAACAGTTGCGGTTGACTGCCTCTGTTACCGCCTCTGATGGCGTCCGACACCAGTTCACCACCATGTTTGACTATGGGGTATTTGACAAATTTCCCGAGTTGAAAGTCTTAGTGCTTGAGTCCGGTGGCGGGTGGATTGGTTATTGGTTGGACCGAATCGACGCGGTGTACGCGCACACGTTCGTTGGCACACGAGTGCCCCTTGAGTTGAAACCCAGCGAATACTTCATGCGGCAGATCTGGATCAGCTGTGATCCTGATGAGCGAACTATTCCGTCATTGGCTGAACGTTTTGGATATGACCGGTTCATGTGGGCATCGGACTTTCCGCATGCGGATCACACTCCTGAATATGTTCACGACCTCAACGAACTTGTAAATATGTTTCCTGAACAACATCGACGAGCCTTTATTGGTGATAACACTCGGACCCTATTTGGGCTGTAAAGACCTGGTCCTTAGCAGGAGATAATTAACACTCCGGATCGGGCTTTGGGAAAGAAGTATGTCGATTTAGGTGGCATCACTAGATTCGCATCGGCGATGTCGAACACGTCTTCGAGTTCGGCTGGAGCCAACCGAATTGTTGCCGGAGTGCTATCTATGCCTGCTCCTGAGGGGCGGTAGGAAAGTCTGGGGTCGTCGGCTTCATGGATACCAAATAGTTCGGGAAGTACGACTGAGTGAACGAACTCTGAATCTAAGCCGCTGGGTTCTTTGCGTTCCGCCCAAAACCAGTCGTCTCCAAACCGGACCCTTAGGACACCTTTATCTACCGGTTTCGTGGATTCCGATTCTGATGACCCTCGGACATCACACCATTTCGTAAGCGCATCAATTGTTTTGCGAGGCAAAAACTCAATTTCGTCGATGTCGCGGTCGAAACTTCCGATGTGTAGTTCGGAGGGCGGCACGTACGCAACTAGAAGTTCCCTGAAATTTGCTTCTCGCGCTGCAGCTATTCGGTGGTGGCCGTCGACGATATACAGGTCTTCTAGATCTGTCTCAAGCTGGGAGTTAATTTCCCAGAGGCTTATTTGGGTACCGTCTGCGGCGGCAAAGCTCGTGACAGTTTCTGTTGCCTCCGATTCTTCCAAGAGTCGAAGGTCGAGATCATCGGAACGTGAGGTAATCACTACCGGGCTGGACATCGAACGCACCTGCCTGAAGTGAGCGGCGAGGGCTTGTACCCGACCAGGGTGCACAGCCTCATGTGGTTGTGGTTCAACCTCGGCCAAATTGATCGCTCCAATAATCGATCTTTGGGTGACTCCGTCCGCTTCTATTTTCTGCAGAAAGAGACGTTCTTTGTCTTGTTCTCTGTACGCCCCAGCGGAAATCAGTTCGTTGAGGGCGGCGTTACCTTCGGTGGCGAGGCGAAGGTGTTCTGAGGGGTGCTCATGACTAGCGTCGGCCGACCTGGTGACGTGAAGAAAGGAGTGGGGATGTTGCTCTAAATGTTGTTTCCGCTGCTCGGAAGTGAGCCCGTCATAGGGCGGCGGGACCACAGCAGGTGCCCAGCTATCGTCAATCACCGCGGCTGTAATCGGTCGGATCACTTCGTGCACCCCTCGCAGAGAGACGAAACTAGTCCAGGTTGCGTACCGTCGGAAACCCCAGATGGGTCCAAATCACCACTATGAGTGAAATTATCCCACATATAGTGATGACATTGCCAGTTCCGATCGAAGATGCCGCCCATCCAAGTCCCAACGCCCCCAGGGGCATCAGACCTGCTTGAACCAATAAGTACAGGGCCATAACTCTTCCCATGAGGTCCTTGGGAGTATTCGATTGGATGAGTCCTTGATTCATTGTGATGTACACGCCCCCCGCTAGACCCATAAGAAAGAACAGAGGGATCAGAACGCGAAAAGAGGAGGCTTGACCCATACACGCCACAATCGCGGAGCCGCACATCATCGCCCGCTGAAATTTTCCGCCTTTCCGCTTCATGTCGCCCCGACGCATGACGATGACCGACGTAATGGCGATACCCAATGCCATGACGGCCAAGAGGTAGGCCATGTCGCCGCTGTCGCGGAGAAGTTCTTCCTTTAGTTTTGCCTGCATCGTCACCATGACGGCGGTGTTGACACTGAGCGCTGCAACAGCGAGCAACAAGAACAAGACTCGCAATCTGATGTCACTCACTACATGTCGAAGAGCTGAAGCTGTTTCTTGTAGCAGGCGGCGCCTCGGTGCTTCTTTAACCTCGGGCGTTCGCATGCGTCGAACCACCAATAACCCCAGGACCAGCATGATGACCTGCACTCCATACACGCCTTCAAAGTCATATAGGTCACCGGCAATCTTGACCAAGGGTGCCGAGAGAATCATGCTGGTGGTCATCGCTAAAGCGTTTAAGGCCACCGCGTTCATCAACAGGCGGTCAGGGACCAGTAGCGGGATCAACGCTTGTCGCACCGGCTGCCCAAAAGCTTGGGCGACCCCCGAAAGGACAGACAGAATCAGGACCCACGGGTAGTTGAGTTGACCCATGATCAATAAGAGCAGCGTCGCCGCAACGACAACTAGTAAACACAACTGACTTCGCATCAACAAAACCCGGCCGTTGACTCGGTCAGCAAGCGCACCCGCCTGCATGACAATGAACGCCATCGGAATTCCAAGCATAAAAACTGCCAACCCCTGGCGAGTCTCATTTCCGCCGAAACCGTCGAGGACAAGCCATCCAACCGCGAAGCGTTGGGCATTGCCCACAAACATGTATATGAGGTTGTTTAGCCAGAGACGTTTGTAATCGGAGACGGACAGCGCATTCGCTATTTCATGCCCTGCCAGGTCGTCTGACTCGTCGCTCACGTCGGAATCGCTCACTTGGGGATTCTGCTGCAGATGGGGCGCCCAAACCTGATTGGCGACAATCTCTTTGTTAACTGTTTCACCTCAGATGCGTCGGTCTCGGGTCAGCGAGACGACCCAAAGGTGACTGGGCTCGCAGTCCACCATCAACCACTATGGCCTCCCCACTCACAAATGAGGACTCATCGCTGGCGAGCCACAGGGCTGCGCTAGCTATCTCCTCGGGCCGACCTAGACGACCTATCGCATGCGCATTCAAGTTCCTTTCGAGAGCTACCGGATCCTGCATCATTCGTTGAACTGGTGGAGTCTCAATGGTCCCCGGACACACGGCATTGACTCTGATGCCGTCGGCGGCATGGTCGGTACTCATTGCTCGCGTCAAGTTAATGACCGCTGCTTTGCTAGCGGCGTAAACAACAGCGCCTCCGTCTCCGTGCAACCCGGAAATGGATGCGGTGTTGATGATTGAGCCGCCACCCGATGCCAGCATGGCGGGTATCGCGAACTTCCCTCCGAGGTACACCGATCGCACGTTGACTGCCATGACAAGGTCCCAGTCGTCGACGTCTAGTTCTAAGACGGTGCCGGGTCTGAGTGTTCCCGCGTTGTTGAACATGACATCAAGACGTCCGAACTCAGTGACAGCGGAATCCACTAACGCTGCGACCGAGTCGGCTTCTGCGACGTCGACCTCTATCGCCACTGCGTGGCCACCGTTATCGTTTATGTCCGCAGCAACCGTTTCGGCCTTGCCTAGGCGAGTGTCTGCAACAACAACTGCAGCTCCCTCCTGGGCAAAGCGTCGCGATGTAGCTTCACCGATTCCAGAAGCTCCACCAGTCACGATCGTTACTTTGTTATTTAAGAGCATTGCGCCACCTCTGGAAGTTAAGACGGCGCGAACTTAGCGGCAGTAAGGTCCCTCTCGCGAGAAAAACCAAAGGAGGTCGCTGTGGCAAGCCCTGAATATCATCGAATACGAGAGATCATCGCTTCGAGACGGAATACGAGTGGCCGTCCGGTCAACATTGAGAAGTTCAGAGCCAACATGGAATCAACTGCCCGAGGTCTCCCTCCAGGTGTCGATGGAACGATGGTCGACGCAGACGGTGTTACTGCTGAACTTCAAGCAGTTAGCGACGCCGCGAAAGAAAAACTTGTTATCTATTTTCACGGTGGCGGGTACATAGGAGGGTCTATCGCTTCCCACCGAAATCTGACCGGTCACCTCGCTCTGCAATCAAACTTGCGTGTCCTATCTGTTGAATATCGACTGGCGCCTGAACATCCGCACCCTGCGCCAGTAGAAGACGCTGTTACTACTTACCAATGGGCGTTGTCACAGGGGTACCAAGCAACGGACATCGTTCTAGCCGGTGACTCTGCGGGCGGCGGTCTAACTGCAGGATGTTTGGTATCTCTGCGTGAACAACAGCTGCCTCTCCCAGCAGCGGGAGTTTTGATCTCTCCCTGGCTAGACATGTCGTTGAGTGGCGACAGTATGGTCACTAACGACGACAATGACGCTTCTATTTCGGCTATCTCGATGCCTCGGACTCGAGAGCTTTTCGTTACCGAGGACCAAATCAGTGATCCTCTCGCCTCCCCGCTGGAGGCTCAACTCGCTGGCCTACCCCCATTGTTGATACACGTCGGCGATGAAGAGGTTCTGTTGTCGGACAGTCAGAGATTCACTGAGAAGGCAAATGCTGCGGGAGTGAGCGTTGACCTACAGGTATGGCCTGAAATGTTTCATGTCTGGCACGCATGTGTCGGCTTGTTCGAAGAAGCAACCGCAGCTATCGATAACATCGCTGAATTCATTCATCAAAGATTCGAAGCACCTAACGAGTGACGCTCGGCGACGCCAGCTAGGCGGGGGGTGTCGTTCGAATCACCCCACTGTTCAACAAAGCCGAGTAGGTGTCGTTGTCCAGTTCTGCTAACTGCAGCGCCGCGAAATCATTGTGTTGGCCCATAGTGGCTGCGGGTCGGCGCATCGTTGCGGGCGTCAGGGCGAGGCGCGCCGCGAAACGCGGCCAAACATGAGTTCCTGCTTCAGGGTGTGCAAGTGGAACAAAGAATTGGGTGCTTGCGAGTTGTGGGTCGTTCACTACGTCTGCTGCGTCAAAGACCGCTCCAGCGGGCACACCGGCTGCTTGGAGTTCCATCATGAGCGAAAAGTCATTTCGTTGTGCAGTAAACGCTGCTAACCGCGCATCGATGGCGTCGTGGTCTCGCCATCGTTGAGCAGCGTCTAGTTCTTCAAGGTCGCTCCATCCGGTCACTTTGCACAGAGCAGCCCAGCAGTCGTCGTCAACGACAGATATTGCTATCCAACGGTCGTCTCCTTGGCATTTGTATACGCCTTGAGGGGCACGTCCAGGTCGTCGATTTCCTAGTCGTTGAGGTGGTTCGTCAACCTGGGCGGCTACGACATGTCGACCGATCATGTTGATTGCCGCTTCGACCTGCGCGACTTCGACTGTTTGTCCAGTTATCCCACAACATTGACGATCAAGTAACGCGACGATGGTCGCAGCAGCGGCATGCAGCCCTGCTGTTGGGTCCGGCCAAGCAATCCCGCATTTCCAGGGGATATCGTCACGGTATCCGGTAAGCCATGTGTGGCCTGCGTGGCCATCAATCGTCGGCCCGTACGCTACCCAATCCTTATACGGCCCCGTTCTTCCATAGCCGGGCATGGTGACATATGTCAGGTCAGGGTTGTGTTGTTTGAGTTCAGTTTCGTCGAGTCCAAAGTTCGGCATGACTCGCGGCGCGTAGTTTTCGATTACTACGTCAACTTTCGGAAGCATTCGCACAAAGAAATCGCGGCCTGCGGGTTTGTCTAACTCAATAACGGTCGACATCTTGTTATTTGCGTACTTGTTATGGAAACCGGTGCGGTTCCAAGGTCGTTCACCTGCGTGGTCATCTGGAAAGAAATGAGTTGAGTTGACGTAACTTTGGGGAACTTCAAGAGGGGTGCGGGTCCAAGGCACCTCAGTCATCAATACTTCTGCACCTAAATCGGCGAGCACTCGTGCGGCTAAAGGTCCCGCCCACACTCTGGTCATGTCCAGTACCCGCAGTCCTGTCAACGGTCCATCGGCAAGATGGGTGACGGGTTCATCACTCGACGCGAACATTCCGCTTCGCTTCTTGGGTCCAAGTTCCCACTTGTGGTGGCTTAGCCGGAATGGAGGTCCTGGGCTCTTAACTCCATCTGTAGTTTCGTCCCAAAAGTCTCGTTCCTCGAAGTGGGGGTCCTCGAGAAGATCGTCGATATCGGAAATGGGTGCTACCGGGAGACGCAGCGCTTGAAACAGGTCAACTAAATCGTCTCTTGGTTGTGTTTTCAGGTAGGGAATCAGGTGACTATCCAACAGTTCTTGGTTTGTCATGACGTCATAGATTGTGTCGACTTCTTCATGGTCGAGCAGAGTTACTAAACCTGTGACTTCAAGGAGCCGTTCCATCTGATCGCTCTGACTGATCGCTAAACCAATCCAACCATCAGCGCATTCGTAAGCACCGATTGGTGTTCCTGGGCCGCTGTACCGGTTTCCCATGCGATTCAAAATGGAACCGGTGTGGGTGTAACGAAGGAGGCTGAATTGGTGGAGCGCAGCTATAACTTCTTGGTGCGAGGTCTCTACAAGTTGACCGCGACCTGTTCGAGCCCGAGTCATCAAAGCAGCTAAAGCACCAATGAATCCGGTGACGCCTGCAGCCATATGAACCAAATCTGGGACCCCGTTGAGCGGTTCCCGTTTGGGGTCACCACTGAGTCTGAGGTGACCTCCAATAGCTGCGTCTACGAGATCTGTTGACTTCCAATCGGCGTATGGTCCTGTCCCCGCGAAGGGTGTAATTCGAAGAACAATTTGGTCCGGGCGAAGGGGTTCCAGTGGCGTATCGAGAGGACCTGAGCCGGACGACTGAATGATGACATCTGCTTGTGTTGACAGGTCACTGTCGCCAACATGTTTCGAAGCATCGAAAAAGAGTGTCTGCGAGGGTGTGTGATCACTCCCCAGTACATGAACTTCGCTGCCGTAATCGGCGAACAATTTCGCTGCATAGGAGCCAGCAACAGACGTTCCGATTTCCATAACGAGAAGAGATTCGAGTGCGGTCACTGTCATTGGAATCAGTTCACGCCAGCCAGCGGTTTGTACCCAGTTGGAGTAACTCTTACGAGTAGATCAGCGCTCATGCCTGCTGCTACTGGCGATACGACGGTCATCGTCTTAGCTTGCCGCTCAGTAACAACTTCTTGGCACGAAATCGGCCGCGAAGTCGCGGCGTTAATCCATTCGTCTGGATTGACGGGGACCACTGGGGAATCCGACGACAATGTGACTGCAATATTCCGTTCGATGAGCGATGAAAGCGGCCACAACCAAGTTTGTTCAACGGGCGACAAGTTCTCGACATATTTATTGAGCCGACGAGTAAGAAACGAAGGTTGGGTGCAAACCGTTGCCCCAGTCAACGCAACTCGATCGAGTTGTTCGGGTAATGCAAGTGAGCAATGTTCAAGCCGGTCCGATACCGGTCCCGGACATGGTGAGGCTTCCAGAGCCTGGAGCGCTTCTTCGAGCGTGTCGATGTCCATGACGTGAATCGCTACTGGAAATCCGGCTTCGTGAGCTGCTCGAACCAACTGCTTCGAGTTCTGTTGTAACTCTACGTCGGGCATTACTTTGGCGTGGCCGATTTCGACGTCACCGTAGGTGTCACCGAATCGAAGTCCGTCAAGGCGATCTGCTCCGATCATCACTGTCATCTGGGGGCCGTTGCATTCTTTCTTGATTTCGGCCAGCAGCTTGACGGAATCAATGTCGTTGGTGTGCGTGGCGTCGGTCAATGCCACAAGTCCAAGATCACGCCATTCATCGAAAACAGTTTGAGCAATTCGTTTCAAGTCGCTGATCTCTATGCTCGGGACTTGACGCAGTATGTCTTCGCGTTCCACTAACAGTCCTTCTAGATAGTGGTCGGCGTTCAGAATCGCAGCAGCTGCGGTGTTGATAACAGCGACGTGCCCCGTTCGATCGTGCACCACTATGGGACATTTTCCTGTCACTTCGTCTAGTTCGGTTCGAGTTGGGTGCCGCCTTTCGGTCAACAAGCTGGGTTCATAGCCCCATGCTCTAATCCAGCCGTTGTCGCCAGGCGAAGCTGCATCCACCAATTGGAGTAGATCACCGATAGTCCTCGCTTCAGATAGGTCCTGTGAGCAGTGGACTGCCAAAGTCGATAGCAGGTGAAGGTGATCGTCGCGCCAGCCGGGTTGCAGGTACTCGTCAGGGCCAAGTTCGACAACGTCATCTGCGTCTACGACACCGCTATCGATTTCGCAGACAACACCGTCTCGTAGCAACAGATTCGAAGCTATGAAACCTTTGTCATCGAAGGTGTGGACCTTTCCTCTCACGAGGAGCGAGGTCATCGGTTTTAGATACCGAGCTCTTCGAGCATCGGAATTAAATCTCTTCTGAGCAGTTTGCCGGTTGAGGTTCTAGGCAACTCTTCCATTAGTTCCACCGCTTCGGGTCTTTTGAATGGAGCGAGCTTTTCTTTTGCGAAAGCAACGAGGTCTTCGCCGGTTACTCCGCTTCCTTCTCGCACAACTGCTGCTGCGACGACACGCTCACCCCATTCTTCAGAGGCGACTCCCACAACTGCACATTCCAGAACAGCACTGTTTTCGTAGAGGACCGCTTCGACTTCATCGGGAGACACGTTTTCGCCACCTCGAATGATCATGTCACCCGTTCGTCCTCCCAGGAACAGATAGTCGTCTTCGTCGAGGTAGCCGAGGTCGCCCGTGTGAACCCAACCTTCGTCGTCAACCGTCACACGCGTTTTTTCTTCGTTACCCCAGTAACCGTCCATTGCTCGGAACGTACGAAGTTGTACTTCTCCGAGGGTGCCCGCCTCGACGGGGTTTCCGTCTTCGTCAACCACTCGGACTTCTACGTCGTCGAGTACCTGGCCGACCGAAGACAGGCGTTTCAGTTTCAACGCTTGTTCTTCTTCAGTGCCTTCAACTCGATGGTCGTCGGGATCTAACACCGCGACCGTTGAGGTGGTTTCGGTTTGACCGTAGGCACCTGCGAAAGAGACGTTGGGTGGGAATTCGCCGATCGCTCTTCGAATAACAGAGGGGGGCATCGGGGCTGCGCCGTAGGTGATCGCCTCCATGCCAACAAACGCGTCAGCTGTGAAATTGGGGGCTTCCATAACTCTGCCCAGCATCGTGGGAACCAAGAACGCGTGAGTGACCGAATGTCTCTGGACTATGTCGATCCAAGCTGATGCTTCGAACTGAGGTAGCAGCACGACGACACGTCCGCTGTACAAAGCGTTTAGCATCGAGGTCACGCCGGCGATGTGATACAGCGGCGCTGCTAAAGCCATTCTGCCGATATCTTCGCCTGTGGCCGCGTCGTTGGTACCCATCACATAACCAGTGATTGCGCCATTGGTGAGCTTCACGCCCTTGGGAAGGGATGTGGTTCCGCTGGTGTAGAGCAGTGCACACAGCCCGTCAGGGTCGACGTCTTCTGGAACGGGCAGCTCGAATGCTTCGTCTCGCGCCTGGGTGTAGGAATCCTCCTCGTCGAGCATGAATACTTGTTCGACGCTCTCGGGCCTATTTTCGTCAACTAGATCGCGGTAACGACTTTCGGTGAAGAGAACCTTCACTCCGCTGTCTGACATGAGGTGAGCTGCTTCTTCGGCGCCAGCTCGGAAGTTCATTGGAACAACGGTCGCGCCGACAAAAGCGGCGCCAAAAATTGCCTCGACACATTCAACACTGTTGGTAGCAAATACGCCGACGCGATCACCCGGCTCCACTCCCAGAGTTGTGAGTAATCCAGCTGTTTTGCTCACATTCTCCAGCAGTTCGCCATATGTGACCTCACGCGCAGCGCCGCCACTTGCCTCAGTTGAGGTGTCGATAAGGATGATCTGCTCTCCGGCTATCGAGGCCGGCATAAATAGCAACATTCCGAGATTCACGGTTTCCCCCTGTTCTCCTCAGGAATAATCGCGGATGAAGGTACCCGCGCGCCAGATATATGCAATGTTTCCTTGAACTAGCCAACCTGACCAAGCAGGTAGATGCGAGTTATTCTGCATTTATGGCAAACGACATTGAATTTTGGGTTGACCCTATATGACCGTGGTGTTGGGTGACGGCTCGTTGGGTCGTCGATGAAGTTGCAGCCGAACGCGATCTTTCGATCACATGGCAACCGATTAGTCTTTTGTTTAAGAATGAGCCCCCTGAGGACACTCCTTATTACGAGTCCACATCGAAAACACACAAGATGTTGCGTGTTATGGAAGCGGTGAAAGCCGCCGGGCAAGAAAACAAAGTTTTTGATCTTTACTGGGAGTTCGGTAGTCGAATCCACCACGACGGTGATCGGGATTTCGATATTGCTGATGCGTTAGCAACTGTGGGCCTAGCGGCAAGCTACGCCGAAGCAGCTAGCGACGAGAAGTGGGATATACCCATCAGAGAGAAAATGGATGACGGTTTGTCGCTGGTAGGTGACGACGTTGGAACGCCAATAATCGCCTGGAACCGAAGTGATGGTGATCGCGTCGCGTTATTTGGTCCCGTTATCACTCGGGTTCCACAAAAGGAAGACGCCCTGAAACTGTGGGACGCTATGACCATGCTCGGCGATGTCGACGGATTTTGGGAATTGAAGAAAACCCGTACGGAGCGACCTGAGTTCGGAGACCGGCCGACGTGAACCCTCAAGTATTCACCGATCTAAAGGTTATCGATACCGATAGTCACTGGTCAGAACCTTATGACCTGTGGACGAGCAGGGCCCCAGCTAAATGGCAGGACCGTGTTCCGCAGATGGTTGAACGAAACGGCAAAAGACGTTGGTGGTTCGATGGGGACATTCCTATCGGTCTTCCAATCGCTTCTTCAGTCATCGACCCAGATGGCGAGAAGATCACTGGCACCGCTTTCTTTGAGATGGACAATGAGGTGGTACACCGCGCAAGTTTCGACGCGGAAGCTCGGGTTGCGATGCTTGATCATTTGGGCATTCACGCTCAGATCATGTATCCGAACGTCGCAGGATTCGGAAATCAGAATTTTCTTAAGTCACCTGATGAAACGTTGCGGCTCTTAAGCGTCGAGATCTATAACGATGCTCTTGCCGAGTTCCAAGCAGACACAGGCGAGAGGGTTTTCGGTATGGCTTTGTTGCCTTGGTGGAACCTTGACGCCGCGGTACGAGAAATAGAGCGAGCTCACGCGAATGGGCTGCGGGGAATAGTGACTTGCACTAACCCTGAAGAAGCCGGGCTTCCTGACATGGGAACAAACCATTGGGATCCGATTTGGCAGACGTGTTCAGATCTGCAAATGCCGGTGAACTTTCACATCGGTTCTTCCAAAGGCAACATGGATTTCTTTGGGAGAGCTCCGTGGCCTTCGTTCGGTGAGGAACGAAAACTTGCTGTTGGTTCAGCGAATTTGTTTATGGGGAACGCTCGCACCGTCGGCAACCTCATTTATTCGGGTATTCCAGAACGTTTCCCACATCTCAAATTCGTTTCCGTTGAAAGCGGAGTCGGTTGGCTTCCGTTTTTTCTTGAAATGCTCGATCATCAACTGACTGAAACAGCACCGAACGAATTAGCGGATTTGTCGCTGTTGCCGTCGGAGTATTTTCGACGCCAGTTTTTTGGTTGTTTTTGGTTTGAGAGATCAACGATTAAACCAACGGTTGATTTTTTGGGTAGTGAGTGTCTGTTATTTGAAACTGATTTTCCTCACCCAACCTGCCTATATCCACGAGATGACGTCAGTCTCATGGACGCACTAGAGGGTCTGAACGAACTTGATATTCGCCGCCTGCTTCAAGACAACGCCGCCAAGCTCTATCGAATAGACGTTTCCAAATAACCTTTTGTGTTGTTGGTTAACGGTGGGTGACTTGTTTGAGGTTGTCGATGTGAGCGCCGAGTTCTGATGCTGCTCGCATCATTCCAAGTCTCCACGAGATCGCTCCTTGGAATGGGTTCATTACCCAGATGTCGATAGCGCCGGAGTTTGAGATCTCTTCGGTGAAACGCAGGCTGCGGGTTCGACCTTTGAATCGCATGGTCACCCCTACCGATCCGTCTTTCATGGTGACGGGCTCGTCCATTCCTAGGCCGGCGTTTCGGCCTTCTATGACGGCGGTGCGTGCTTGTTGTCTCAATATGGCGGTGTTCATGTCGGAGGCGACATTAACCGCCAAAAGGGCTTTACCTTTTCATTTCCCAAGATTTTCCATTTTAGTTTGGGTTCTAAAGGCCGCTGTTACCGCGTTGTGGATTGTGGCGCAAAGGTTGCAAGTTGTTTCCTCGGGTATGATCCGCAGTGTCAAAGAAGACTAAGAAAGCCGGGCGGGTAACACCAAAGGGAACGAGGCCTGCGGGATATGTTCCCAAACAAGCTTCAAAGAAGGGTGCCTGTCCCTGCTGCGATTGTGGATCGTATTGCTAGCTGAAAATCCACCACAACATTCTGGCTAAGCCTCATTGCAGTGGTCGAGGTTAATTACGTTTCTATGTGGGTACTGCACCGCTTGATCATTCGAGTGTTCTGCTATTTGAGTTGACTTAACGGTCGTTAAAAAGCCACTATGCAGCTAACTTCAGAGCTATGGCTAATGCATCAAATAGCCCACTAGCTGGGATCAAAGTCGTCGAAATCACGTCCATTTATTCGGGGCCAATGGCCGGGATGATGTTGGGTGAACTGGGCGCCCATGTTGTGAAGGTAGAAAGTCCGGGTAGCCCTGATCCCGTGCGGGCCAGCGGCTTGGGTCCCGGACCCGACGGCGTCAACAGCATTTTTTATTCTCTGAACCGCGGAAAACAGTTCTGCGCCATTGACGCGAAAACCGACAAGGGCCGCGAACTGCTTTTTGATCTTGCAGCAAGCGCAGACGTGTTTATCCACAACATGCGCCCCGGCAAAGCCGAAAGTTTGGGTTTGAGCTACGAAGCTCTCTCAGCAGTCAACCCTGGCATCATCTGTGGCGCAATTAGCGGGCATGGACCCGATGGACCCGAAGCTCACCTCCCGGCCTATGACTATGTAATGCAAGCAAAGTTGGGGATGGTCGACCACCAACGAGACCGAGAAGGTCGCGGTGATCTCGTTCGACAGGTCGTCGTTGATAAAACTTCCGCTAATGCACTCGTGCAAGGCATCCTCGCAGCGTTATACATGCGCGAAAAGACTGGGCGTGGACAACAAGTGGAAATACCAATGGTTGCTGCGGGACTCGCTTTTCTTTGGCCAGATGGACTTGCTGCGGCTCACGCAGAACTCAATCCCGCAATTCCATTGGAACAAATGCCACCGTGGTTGGAGTCCGCTCCGGGATCTTTCCTAGTTGTGTTGGAGACAACTGACGGTGAAATCGCAACCGGCATCCTTTTACCTCCTTGGGATGGTCTTTGTTTGGCGTTGGAACGAACGGACTGGATAACAGATGAACGTTTTTCGGAGGCGTTGGGACGCGTACTCAACTTGCCTGAGTTGATCGCTGAGGTCAGCGCCGAAGTCGCTAAATACTCGACCGAGGAAGTGTTGGCACGTTTCGAAGAACACGACTTCGCAGCAGGGAAGGTCGTAACTCGACGTGAAGTTCATGAAGATCCAACGGTTAAACATCTGGGTTTAATTAGTGAGCAGGCTGCTCCGGGGTTGGGTCAGGTCAGACAACCCGCCCCAATGTGGATGTTCAGCGACGCTGACACTGAGATAACAACAAGTTTGAATTCGACCGGTGGCGATTCGCGAGAAGTACTCGCCGAACTAGGTATCTCCAGCGACGAGTTCGATCAGCTCGAAGAAGATGGCATTGTTTTCGTCGCTACGAGCGAATGACAACGAGGCTGTAACGCTTAGATCATCTGCCACCGTTTTTCAGGGCTACCCGACATCTTTGGGCTATACCCAAACTTTCACTAAGTGGAAGCCAACTGCCGTTCGAGTTCTAACCCGGCGTTAAGGGGTAGGTCGTTTGCTGCGGCCAGGCATCTGCGGAGCTTCGCCGCTATTGATGGTTCAATAGCTGCCAGCTGCATTGCGAGATGCTCAACAGTTTGGTCGAGTTCTTCTGAGTGAACAATTTGAGTAACAATTCCAAGTTCCAATGCTTCTGCCACATCAATGTCTCGCCCTGTCAAAATCAGTGGCGAAGCTGCGTGAGGGCCTAACACTCGAGTCAAGCTCTGTGTTCCTCCCGCCGCTGGCAACATGCCCAGTTTGGTTTCGGGTAGGCCGAGAGTCGCGTCGGCGGCAGCGATGCGTATATCGCATAGCAAAGCCATCTCCAGACCAGATCCCATTGCGTACCCCTTTAACGAAGCAACGGTAGGAATTGGGAGGCCGAGCAGCGGCAGCCACGGGTCCCGGTCCCATCTAATTCTGCGTGCTTCAAAAATCGACGAAGCTGAGCCGAATTCGGAAAGGTCTGCCCCTGCGCTGAAATGTGGTCCTTCTGCTTGGAGGATAAGTGCTCGGGCAGCAGGGTTGTCTCGGGTCGCGGTGAACGCTTCAATTAAACCATCTCTCATCTCTAAGTCATAAATGTTGAGTGGCGGACTAGAGATCTTGACCGTTGCTATACCGGAATCCGAAAAAGAGAGCGTTACTTTGTCAGTCATGACAGTCCTCTAAACGCCGCGGCGGACCGGTCCAGGGAGATCCGACAGAATTGGGGGGCGTCTCTCATAGCTTGACTCAACGCAACCGCGCAGGCTTCTAGTCCTGCGATCGGGTCAAGGTAAGAGAATGCTGGTGTTAGCGGTTCCCCTACGTGCCACCCCAAACCCGAAGCTGCGTGGACACCTGTTCCATAAGCAACCCAGTCACTTTCGGGACTGTGTGAAGCGAACGCGGTAATTGAAAGCACAGCGATGTCGGGGTTGATTGAGGTGAGTTTTTCGCAGGTGATACCAAGATTTTCGTTCGCTCTCGGTGACAGCGATGTGACCACTAGGTCAGCGGAGCGGACAAGTTGATGAAATTCGCCTCCCTCGGAACAGTAACGAAGGTCAATGTCGGCGAATTCTTTGGACCGATTGAGTTCAACGAACATCGGTGCGTTCCCTGAACCATCATCACCGTCTCCGTAGCGAAGACCATCGGGTCGAGAAGACGGTTCGATCTTGATTACCGAAGCTCCGCCTCTAGCGAGAAGCTCCGTGCATAGAGGCCCTGCCCACATCGACGTCAAATCGATGACCTTTAAAGTTCTCGGTTCAACAAAATCTGTGCAATCGCCAAGATCGTTGGGGGGTAAAAGGGAAGGGTGTTTACGGTACGGGGTGACTGGAAGTCTCCACACCTGTGCTCTTCGTGCTATTGATTCGGGATCTTCGTCTCCTTCGACGACGTCTTTAAATCTGCCCCATGTAGCGCCGTCGTCGGGTCCTAAATCTAGGCACAAGAACCCATCGCCCCAGCTTGTTGCAGGGTCGGGTCGAGTCGGGTTGTCTACCAGTCGCTCTGGCATCTCGACCCACTTCTCAACACCGTCTAGGACGTCGTTATTCATTCGTTTTGCGATGATCGCAGCGAGTTCCGATCCTCTGTCGTTGAGATTTTCGGGTAGCCAGTAGCCGTTCATCGTCCGGAAAAGTCGGGGGGTCGTTTTGCGAAAAAAGCTGCTAAGCCTTCAGCTCGGTCTTCGGTGGCGGCCAATTGGTGGTTCAGGTCACCTTCAAGACGAAGTCCATCTCGCAAAGGCAGTTCACTTCCGCGGTGAATTGCTTCTTTGGTCAGTTCTAATGCTAAGGGTCCGCGGGTTAAGAGCATGTCGGCAATGCTGGTCGCTTCGCCCAGTGCCTCATCAGCTATAGCGTGAATTAATCCCCACTGTTGGGCGGTTTGTGAGTCAACTTCTGTTCCTAAGAACAGCATCGATGCGGCACGGCCGGCCGTGATTGCTCGGGGTAGGCGTTGAGTACCACCCCAAGCTGGAAGCGAGCCGTGTATCGAATCGCTGAGCGAATACCGACTTTGGGGGGTTCCTATTCGTATGTCACATGCGAGGGCGACTTCTAATCCTGCGGATGAACATTGACCCGATAGTGACGCTACTAGTGGGATACGTAGCCTAGAGAGAGCAGCCGCTGGGTCGGGCGAAACTGCGAAACGATCAAAATCCTCAGCTACGCCAGAACAGAAGTCTTCATTGCGAGACGCAATTACTACGGCCCGAATATTGCGATCTTCTTGAAGTCTTTCGCAGGCTTGCGTGATATCTAACGCCGTGCGCGTCTCAAAGAGTCCGCCGGGCAGGGTCATAGTGACAATACGCCCCTGAGCGGAGGAGGCAACAGTGACCGAGTCGGCCTGCAGAGCAGCCCTCCCTTTTCGTTAGATGTCGACGAATTAGTCGGCGGACTTTGTTTTCTTTGGCTCTTGCAGCTGCATGTCTTTGCCATTGCACTGCAATGTGATGTCACCTGGCTTAGTGACTAACACTTCAATTCCGGTGTCTTCGTCCTGGTAGCGCTTGCCGACCTTCAGACCTTCACCGCCGGCACTGTGTGTTATGTCGCCCTCTCCGCCTTTAGTCACGATGACTTGAACGCCACCATCAAAGTCGAGACGGTCACCTGCTTTGGTTGACACTGTGTGTACCCCCATGTCGATGGAACTTTCAGAGAAAACTACCGTACATCAAGTTACTTTTTCGTACCTCATTGAGAACAGAGCCGCGAGAATGGGGATATGAAGACGGCTGTAGTCATTGGCGGTACCGGTCCAACCGGGCCATATGTTGTGAACGGGCTAATAGACCGGGGCTTTCAGGTCACGATTCTTCACACCGGACGTCACGAAACCGATCTCATTGGTCCCGAAGTGGAACATATTCATACTGATCCTTTTAACGTCACTCAAACCTCCGAGGACATAGGAAACAGAACCTTTGATCTCGCTGTTGTGATGTACGGGCGATTAAGGGACCTTGCGCAGTTACTTCAGGGAAAAGTCGATCACTTTGTTTCCATAGGCGGGGTCGGTGTGTATCAGGGTTTCGCAAACCCTGATGACTTATTCCCAGAGGGAATGCCCGTGCCACTTGCACGAGACGCTGATCTAGTAGACGATCAGGAATCGTTTGTGAAATTACGTCGGATTCGCGAAACAGAAGAGGCAGTCTTTGAGACTCACCCAGAAGCTATACATCTGCGGTACCCCCAGTTATATGGACCACGTCAGCTACTTCCTCGTGAGTGGCCCATAGTTCGTCGCGCTCTGGACCGTCGACCATTTCTCTTTGTCCCCGATGGTGGTCTAACGGTGAAGAGCCAAGCGTGGGTTGAGAACGCAGCCCATGCCACTTTGCTGGCAGTTGACCGACCATCAGCCGCCGTCGGGAATATTTATAACGTTTCAGACGAGCATCTTTTCAGCATTCGCCAGATCTCCGAAATCGTCGCAGATGAGCTCGGTCATAGTTGGGAAATAGTGTCACTTCCACAGGAAGTAGCGACATCCACACGCCCATTGTTAACGAGCTGGTCAAGTTCTCATAGGGTGCTCGATATTCGAGACACAATTTCCGACTTGGGTTATCGGGACGTCGTGGACCCGGAGTTAGCTTGGCGTCAAGCTGCTCGCTGGCTTGCTGAGCACCCGCTCGAGCCAGGCGGTGAGCTCGAGAGGCGCCTTCAGGATCCATTTGATTACGCTGCTGAGGACTTGCAATACGACGTTTGGGTTGAGTGTCGGCAACGTCTCGCTGCGATCAATTGGTCTACCGCGCCCGGCTACTCGTCTGCGTACGTTGGGCGTTTGCCTAACCCTGCAAATGATTAACCCAAAACACCTTTATCTCGCAGATCCTGAATTTCTGGGAGGCCCAACTGTAGGAGGGATGACAGGATCTCGTCAGTGTGTTGACCGAGCATTGGAGCAGGGGTTCTCACCCCGTTGCCGCCCGCGCTGAGCAGCCACGGAATGCCGGTGTGTGCCATTTTGCCAATTAAGGGATGCTCAAGCCGTTCAATGAATCCTCGATCGTTGAGATGAGGGTCTAACTCCAATTCTTGAGCGTCAAGCGATGGCATAGCTGGGACGCCTACCTCTTGTAACAGCTCGGTGACTTGCCATTTATCGCGACTCGCCGTCCAGTTTTCTATTAAAGAGTCAAGTTCGTCTTCGTTGCTTTTTCTGGCGGCCTGAGAGGAAAACTGTTCTGTCTCAAGACCCAGGAGTGTTGCCATCTGCTCCCATTGTTTATCAGAGGAGCAACAGATCGCTACCCACTCATCTTCTCCTTGACATCGGTAAAGGTTGTGGGGGGCCATAATCGGGTCTCGGTTGCCGCACAGGTCCGGCTGTGTGCCGGTAAGGATTTGTTGTGTCCAGCCTTCAATTGCACTCGACGCTGTGGCTTCCCATAACGAAGTGTCAATGAATTGCCCTTCACCAGTTCGCCGTCGCGCAATTAGTGCAGCTACAAGAAGGTGCGCTGTAGCTATTCCTGCTGCGGGGTCTCCTAAGGAAACGCCTACTTCTTCTGGTTGACCGCCCTCGTATCCGGTCATTGACGAGAGTCCTGATAACGGTGCGGTGGTGGGACCGTAGCCAAGGTAGTGCCGGTAGGGCCCGTAATTGCCATATCCGCTGATTGCACCAACTATCACGTCTGGCCGCGCTTTGGCTAAGTCGTCATACCCAAGACCGAATTTTTCCATGACACCAGTTGCGTAGTTCGACACAACCAGATCACAGCTAACGGCGATCTCTTTAGCCAACGCTTGGCCTTGAGGGGTGGAGAGATCCAAAGTAATGCTTTTCTTTCCTTGGCCCCACTGATTGAAGTAGCCATTGCTGTCGACGGACTCCTCGTGATTGATTGAAAAAATCGGGAGTCGACGTCCTAGGTCCGGTGCTTGTCGAGATTCAACTTTGATGACTTCGGCTCCGAGGTGAGCGAGGTGCATCGTACAAAACGGGCCTGCCCAGACCCAGGTGAAGTCAGCTACTGTCACCCCCTCAAGGGGCAGTGATCGCGGACTTTCGGTTACCAAGTCCTTCCCTCGGGGTTGTTCGAACTTTGCGTCCTGATCAGCTCCTAGGTCAGGGGCTGGTTGACGGATCGACCACCAAGGTTTTGACAAACGAGCTACGGGTCCGGGAAGGGTAATAGTTCCTAGACCAGGCTGATCGACCTCCACGAGGAAACCTCGTTCGCGTAGGTGGGGGTCATCCAACATTTGTTGGATGGTGTTTACCGGAGCGAAGCCAATGCGGTTCCCCTGACCCAGATGGAACAGGTCCATAACCCGTTGCGGCGCAGCCCACTCCCCTAGCCACATGTGAAGTAAATCTTCTGCTTCGAATCGTCCGGCTTGAGTGTCGAAAATTTCCATTTCTGCCCACTCTGGAGAACCCATTACTTCTTTAAGTCGCGCCCATTGGTCATCTTCCACACAAACGATGAAAATTCTGCCGTCCGCTACTTCGAAGATGCGCCAAGGGTTCAGGATTCTTGTTCCGGCTCTACCGGGTATCTCGCCCAGATAGGTCCAACTAATGAAACCTGCCTCAAGCATGCTTGAGATGTAGGACATCCCAGCTAGATCAAGGTGCTCTCCCTTGCCGGTGCACAGCGCTTGATCAAGTGCTGCTAGGCCGATTGTCGCAGCAGCAAATCCAATCTGAAATCCTGCTTGCTGGCCTGCCGGTTTCAGTGGTGGAAGTTCAGGTTCATCGGAACAGCCCGGTGTCAACCACCCCCATCCGCCTCCGTGAATGAGTTGGAGATCTTCGGCACACCAACCCGAGTACGGTCCCGTACGACCGAACGGAGTAACCGAGACTGTCACCAGTGCCGGATGAGCTTTAGCTAATTCGTTCTCGTGTAACCCGATCTGGTTCGCTGCTTCTGGGCTGAGATCGTGAACGAGAAGGTCAGCATCACCGAGCAGGTCGTGCAGTCGAGCAACGTCGCTTGCCTCTCCAAAGTCAGCTACCACGCTGCGCTTGTTGAGGTTGAGGTGGGTAAATAGACCGCTTTGCGAAGGGTCGGGTTGGTTTGGGTAGGGGCCACGATGTCGGGAAAGATCTCCTTGTGGAGGTTCTACCTTGATGACATCAGCTCCCAAATCTGCAATTAGCCGGGTCGCCCATGGAACGGCAATCATTTGACCAACTTCAACTACCCGGATTCCCTCGAGCCCTTTCATTTCCCCCATCCGTCTTCAAACTTATGCGTCGGTCAAGCATGCCTCATGGCGACGATTTGTGCACAAAGCGACGCTTGTTCTGTGAATGTGCTGCACTGTCTATAGGAGCACTGAAGGGAAAAAAATGGAGAACCGAACCTACGAAGAACGTCACAACGCAGCCCTTGAGATTTTTGATGCCTTCATGGGCGGCACGGTCGCCGAGCCCGAACGCGGAGCGAGAGCTTTTCGTCGCCAACACGGAGCACTAGGGAGTTTCGCTTTCGATGTCGTCATGGGTGACGTATGGTCCCGACCTCAGCTAAGCCGTCGCGACCGCAGCCTGATCGTCATTTCTGTTTTAGCAACGATCGGCAGCACAGAAGAGCTGTCGCTGCATACGCAGGTAGGTCTTAACAACGGGCTAACACGAAGCGAAATTGAGGAGCTGATCATTCATGTCGCTGCATACGCAGGTTTCCCTATGGCTATGCAGGCAAGTCGCGTGGTTACCGACCGTTTCTGTCAAATAGACGGCGTTGACCGCCTGCCCGAACGGTCAGGAGCTGAAGAATTAGATGATGACCAACGACGCATTCGAGCCCACGATGTTCGCAAATCGTTGACGGGCGGGCGTTGCGCAGATGACATTAGCGACGATTTCGCAGCAATGGTCGATCATCTCGGTGATGTCGGGGAGATCGCCTACCACTGGGCTTTCGGCGATTTGTGGGCACGAGACGAATTAAATCGTCGTGATCGAAGCCTCGTTGTCATATCCATACTCACAGTGTTGAGCAGGATCGACGAGTTGGCGTTCCATGTCCCGGCTGGGCTAAATCACGGCCTGGATAGAGAAGAAATTGAAGAGATCATGGTTCAAATGACTATTTACGGCGGGATTCCACGAGCGGTTGAAGGAATCCGTGCCGCTAAACAAGCATTTGAAAAGATCGATGCACGAAACTCCAAAAATTGAACGTGCGGTGCCTAGCTAACCGAAATTTCCAAAGCGCGCTTGGGCATCAGCGGTCTTTATAGCCCGGGTTGATGCGTCTCCGTCAAATTCAGATAGATCTCCTAAGCGGCTGAGCTGGCTGTAGCCACGCATCTGATATTTAGACATTTGTACAGACATTGCAGGTAAAGAAAGAATTCTCTCGGTCCACCTATCGACCGCAGAGTCCAGTTCTTTTTCGTCTTCTACAACTTCGTGAACAAGACCCCAGGCTTGCGCTGTAATTCCATCTACTCGTTGGGAAGTCAGTACCATCTGCCGGGCGCGAGCTGCCCCAATTTCGTGAATAAGACGCGGAGTGGCACCCCAAGGAAGAGGCACACCAAGCTCGACCTCCGGCACATAGAACAGCGCGTCTGATGTCGACACTCTGAAATCACACGAGGTAGCGAAGCAGCAGCCTCCGCCTATTGCGTGACCATGCACTCGCGCGATAGTTACAAGTTCGCAATCTTCGATAGCTCTCGCCGCGCGTCGACCCAACTGTCCCAGATACCTGGCTTCTAAATCGTTCGCCGGCTCGGACAGCACTTCTTTTCTATCTGCGCCGGCACAGAAAGACTTTCCTCTTCCTCCAAGCACTGCTAGACGGAACTCTGATTGGCTATTAAGCGCAATAAATAGATCGCCTACTTCTTGAACCATCTGTTGATTGTGGGCGTTACGAGATTCGGGGCGATTGAACCATATGCGTAACACTTCGCCGTCAGGTTCAAGCTCAAGCGTGTGCAGGTCAAGTTGAAGGGCCATGAACATAGTCTTGCCCACAGTTGCGTCCAAGGGTCAAACAGGTTCGTTATCTAATTCAGATACCTCAGCCAAATCTTCTTTTCGTGATCTCGCAGCAAATAGCGGAGCGGAATAACCCAGAGCAGCGATAACAGCTGCAAAGATAAATGTTGCTCTCAGTCTTCCTAGGGACAGATCTGTACCGGCGAATGCCAACATTGATTGGATTCCGAGAATCATGCCCATCCACATCACTGTTTGGTTCATGCCGTTAGCGATACCTAGGTCAGCGTCTTCGACTGAGTTCGCAACCATTGTCTGGTAGGCGGGGGAACCGATACCTGCTGAGACTCCCGACAAAACCAACCCAACGATAATGAACGCCAAACCAAAGTTCGCTGGCTCGCTGCCGAAGGCGAAGGCGATCATCGAGCAGATCATCGCGGTTGACCCAATAACCATGGGGAATCGCATGCCTGTTTTGGTCACCAAGGAGCCGCCTAGAGGCGACGCTATGGCAAAAACACCAGGGCGAGGGACCATCAGCAGTGCAGCGGCGCCCACCGAATATCCATAGGGGCCCTGCAAAACGCTGGGAATCACGACAAACGCACCCATATAGGCGAATTGGTTGCACGCCGCTGACCCAAGTGGAAGCGCAAACGTTGGTTTTGAGAACAGACGTATATCCAAAAGCGGCGAGGCAACTCGCTTTTCCCAAATTACGAACAGCACATAGAGCGGCAAACTTGACAGGAACATCAGCCAGACGGGAAGGTCTGTCAGCACCGACGCTCCACTACTTGTGACCTTGGGTATGCGGGTTATGGCAAGAAGTATGAGAAGGGTCGCAGAAGCTAGGAAGATAGCGCCGAGCCAATCGATAGCGGATCGTTCTCCTTTTGGAATGGGCTTCACGACAACAATTGCAAGCACTGTTGCGATAAGTCCGATCACGCCAAAGATCGCGAAGACAGATCTCCATCCCAGAATGTCCAGTAGGGGGCCGCCCGCGACAACTCCGATAGTCGGCGCCCCAGTCATAGCGAACTGAAACCACCCCACGGCCTTCGCTCGCTCTTCAATACCAAACGCGTGCATTAACAACGCCATGCCACTAGGCATCAGAAGAGCTCCGCTTACCCCAAAGAGAACTCGAACTGCGATGAAGGTACCAATGTTCCAGACCCAATAATTCATGATCATGGTCACGGTCATTCCAACCAGACCCCAAATAAAGGTGTTGCGATGACCGTATATATCTCCCAATTTACCTCCGGCTGGAGTACCGACAGCCATGGCGAGCATCAAGCCTGTGAGCACCCAACCGGCGTTTGCTGTTGTGGTGTTCAAATCGGTAGCGATGGTGGGGAGAGCTGCCGTTACTAATGTCATCAGAGAACCAAACCCCAGAACCGACAGTCCAATCACCCAGAGCAACACCCATCGATATTGAAATCCAGAGCGTGAATCTTGCAGGGCATGATCTCGTGGTTCGACGCGCCAAACGTTTGGTTGCACGGCAGACGGGTTGAGGCTCACTTCCTACAAGTATGTAGGTCTCAAGCCATTTTTCTACATAATCTTAGATTTTTGATTTTTCTTAGATTTCTGGCTCGATTACCGGGTGAGCCGTTGGTCTTCGAGCATCGCTCGCGACTGGTTGACGGCGATCTCTCCCATCTCGGGGTGGGTAAGAATCCAGAACTTCTCGTTAACGATGGCGTCTAGAACCATTGGACCTACTTCGGCAGGGTCCATTCCGGTTGCAAGGGTGCGCGTCAGAAAATCCCAAAATTTTTGACCTTGTTCCGAGTCGGTATGTTGGGCCGCATCATCAGGATCCCTATTTCTTTCACTATCCACGATGTTGGTGTTAATAGGTCCGGGACAAAGCACCGATGCCCGAACCTTGGAATCTCGCCATCGAAGATCGCGCTCTAAGGAGGCCATTAGGGCAACGACACCATGCTTCGCCACGTTGTATGCACCAAGTGATGCTCCGGCATATAGGCCTGCCATTGAAGCAGTCGAGTTAATGTGCCCCTCACCTTGTTCCTCAATAAGAGGTAGGAACGTCTCGACTCCGTAAATCGGACCCCAAAGGTCTATATCTAGAGTCCATTTCCAGTCCGCTATCGAAGTATTTCCTACCGGTGCCCCAACTCCGACACCAGCGTTGTTGCACAGCACGTGCACGGCCCCAAACTTTTGCAGGGTTCGTTCGGCTAGAGCTTGGACCTCCTCCAGCTTCGATACATCAGTTCGCACCCCAATGACGTCATGCCCTGCTTCGTTCAACTCAGTGGTGACCTGCTTAAGGACGTCATCTTCTATATCAGCCAAAACCACTTTCATTCCTGAGTTGGCAAAGGTGTGGGCCATTGCGAGACCCATACCACTTGCCGCTCCGGTCACGACCGCTACTTTGCCGTCAACTTCCATGTCGCACGCTCCGAATATTGTTAGTTACAAGATTGAAGAATCAGGAGAAGTCGATAACGGTTCTAGCTCCGACCTTCTGGCGCATTTGTTCGTAACCCTCGTTGATTTGGTCGAGGTGGATATGGCTGGAAATCATCTCGTCGAGCATCAAACGCCCGTCGAGATACATGTCGACATATCTCGGCATATCAACGCGGAACGAGTTAGATCCCATCATGGAACCTTGCAGTCGCTTTTCCATCATGAAGACTTCATAACCGGGAATTTCGATTTTCTCACCGAAGGGCATCATTCCCACAATGACGGTTGTTCCACCCAATTTGGATGCGGACCACGCTTGCTCGCATGTTGCTTTAAGACCAATGCACTCGAAGGCATAGTCAACCCCTCCTTTGGTCATTTCGTGAATCGCGGCGACAGCGTCAGTTTCAGATCCGTTTACTGTGTCAGTCGCGCCTACCGAACGTGCTGTTTCTAATTTGTCGTCGGTTACGTCAACGGAGATGATTCGTCCGGCTCCAGCAATTCGGGCCCCTTGCACTGCTGAAAGGCCTATGCCTCCGGCACCGAAGACGGCAACAGTTGATCCTGGTTCTATCTTCGCAGTTTTGAAGACAGCCCCCACTCCGGTGGTAACGCCGCAGCCAATGAGCGCCGCTCGATCCAGCGGCATGTCTTCGCGTATCGCGACTACTGCGTTTTGATGAACCAGCATTTCTTCAGCAAAACCGCCAAGTCGAGCAAATTGGGTGACCGCAGTGCCGTCACTTTTGGATAGTCGCGGTGTGGCATCGTCCGATCGGCTCACTGCTGCGTTATTGCGGCATAGGTTCGGCCTACCAGTCAGGCAAAGGTCGCAGTTGCCGCAGAACACTGAAAGGCAGGTGATCACGTGATCACCTGGTTTTACGTACGCAACGTCGTCACCCACTGCTTGAACAACTCCCGCACTTTCATGGCCCATGACGGCCGGTAGCTGAGTTTGCCAGGCGGCGTCCATAAAGTGGAGATCGCTGTGGCATAAGCCGGCGTTAACAACTTGGACGAGCACTTCGTTCGGTCCGGGCTTATCGATTGAAATATCTTCGATCTCTAGTTCACCTGGAATCTGATTTAAAACAGCTGCCTTCATTATGTTCGTCCCCTCTCGAAAGCGTGTCTTGGATCGTAGTCAAGGTGGAGCCTTCTGCATAGCGGAAAGTGCGGTATACGTGCTCTATTTGGCAGTTCAGAGTCTGCTGGTTCTACTCCGTCGCAGCTGCATCAACTGATCTTCCCATCGCGAGAAGCTCCGGGTGAGTAAAAACCCAGAGAATTAGCAACACAAGTCCAGTGGATGCCATCACCACGACAGCGGCGGGTGCCCCATAGATTTCGGCTATCTCGCCCAACAAAAATGTGCCTATTGGTAAGGCGCCAATAGCCATGCTGAGTAAACCCATTGCTCTACCCCGCATGTCGCTGCCCACAGTTGTGAGCACCAACGTTGACTGTGTAGCTCCGAAGAACCCTGACCCGGTAGCCGCTATGAATAGCGCTCCCGCAGCCATCGGGACTGAGTTACTAGTCGCAAACGGCATAAGCATCAGCATTCCGAACGCAACACCACCGATGTAGGCCCTTCCTCGATGTTTGGGTTCCCACATGCCGATGATGAACGAGCCAGTCATCATGCCAAATCCAGTCATCGCAGCGATAAGACCTACTTGGCTAGGGCTCGCTCCGATGCGATCTCCAATTCGTTGTACAGCGGGAAAGTAAGAGAACAAAAAGAAATTCGCGAGAAATGTAACGCCCAAGATGCTGAGCAGAGCACGATTTGTTCGAACTAACGCCAAGCCAGCCTTGAGTTCCGCCACAGTGGAAGATTCAGTCTTGGGTGCAGCAACGTCGGTGAAACTAGTGCGGGGTACCCATTTCAAACTGATGAAACCAACTAGGAGTAAAACCGAGACAACTAAGAAGGCTTCACCGATGCCAAGGCGTTGAGCCACGCCGCCACCAATCAAATTCCCCACAGCTACACCACTCGCCAGAGTGAACGATTCGTATGCCATCGCATTATCAATTTTTTTGGTTCCAACAATTTCGAAGACGAGTGCCCGTCGGCTGGTCATGTCACCGACCCATCCGATCCCCGCAAACATCAGAAATGGGTAGATCATCCAAACGGACAGCTGTTCGGTAACTTCCAACAATCCAATTACCGCAACTATGGGAATCAGTACAGCTAACTGCCATTGAATGGTTCGTAATCGGTCAAAGCGGTCGGCAAAAACACCGCCTAGGGCTCCACCAAAAAGAAGTGGTGCCCACATCGTGGTACCCGTTAGCTGCACCATGCGAGGTGAATCGGTTACCTCATTGATCCAAAATGCAGATAAGAACGCAATGCCCCATCGTGCCCAGTGCCAACACATGCCGGCAAATAGCAGCGGAAAAAACCCTTGAACAGTGATCGCGCTTCTATCGCGACGTGAACCAGATAAAACCGAGCGAGATTTGCCCATTGTCGGATCATACGTTTAGGCAAATCAGAATGCTCGGCCCTTTAGGTGGCGCGTAGCATGCACGTGATGACGTCGAAATCGAGGGTATGTATTATTCCCGGTGACGGGGCCGCTCCCGAAGCGATGCTGGCTTCGCTTCGGGTCCTTGATGCTCTTGCCCTACCGATCGAATGTGATGCGGTGCCTCCAGGAAGCGAACTACTGGATTTGTCTATTGCGGAACGAGAGGCGCTGATTCGAGAGCGGGTCGATAATGCAGACACTGCTTTATTTGGCTCAAGTGATGGGACAACTCCCGGCGCACAATATTTGCGATGGGGAAAACTAACTTTCGCTAACGTTCGGCCGATTCGTTGGCGCCCAGGTTTTCACTCTCCGTTACAAGACCCGACCGAGATCGACTACGTGATCGTCCGAGAAAATCTCGAGGATATGTACGTCGGTGTGATGGGAGAGGCTAAAGATCTAATAGATGCCGGACTGACCGATCCCAGGTCTCGACTGCCGTTGGATGCTAGCGAGGGACGGTTCGCGGCAAAAATTATTACCCGGCCCGGAACCGAACAAGTAGCTAGGTTCGCTTGCGAGCTAGCGCTCCAACGGAGCGGGCGGCTGACGGTTTCCGCCAAAACGAACATGCTGCCCGCTACAGACCGATGGTTCTGCGAAATTGCAAAGGAGATATCTGAGGAGTACGCCGGGGTTGAATATGAGGAGTTCATCGTGGATGACATGGCGCATCGTCTAGTGGTCCGTCCGCAAGACATTGATGTTCTTCTTTTACCCAACCTTTATGGCGACATCCTTTCTGATTTGGGAGCGGGCACCATAGGTGGTCTCGGACTGGCGCCATCTGGCTGTTACGGGCATGAGTTCGCGTATTTCGAATCTGCGCACGGAACTGCACCAGATCTAGCGGGGAAAGGAACTATTAACCCCACCGCGACCTTGCTTTCAGCTGCGATGATGCTTCGCCATTTACATCTCAAAGACGCTGCTGATCGTCTAGAAAGAGCCCTAGAACATGTTTATCTCTCAAACTCGGATCTAACACCAGATCAGGGAGGCGAAGCCACTACCGAGAGATTCGCTGAAGCTGTGATAGGAGCACTGTGACCAACGCCGACGATCATTCGCCGAGAGGAATCCCAAACGACCTTCCCACTGACGGTCAGCCCGATGGTCCCGTCAGTTTCTATTTGGAACAACTGCGCCCGTGGGGGATCGCCGCTTACTCCGCTGCGGGCATGTCCCCCGCAGACGCCGCTACCGTCGTTGATAACCAACTCTGGTCGGACTTACGTGGCGTCGACACCCACGGCTTTCAACGAGTTAGTTGGTACATCAATTGGTTCCGCGATGGTTCAACCGACCCTAAGGCCCAACTAGAGATAGTGACTGAAACCCCTGCAGTCGTAGTGGCCGACGGCAGCCACGGGCTAGGGCAACTTGTCATCACTCGATTCATGGAACATCTCATTACTGTTGCTTCAGACAGCGGAATGGTTGTCGGAGTGATCCGGAATTCAAATGATTGGGGTTGTGGCGCCAATTATCCGTATATGGCTGCGCAAGCTGGCTTTGTCTGTTTTGGCACGACGACCAGCGTTCCGAATCTCGCGCCGTTTGGAAGTCGTCGGAAATTATTTGGCAACAATCCAATCGTGTGGACATTCCCTCGGCGAGATCAGCCTCCAATCGTTCTTGACATGGCGATGACTCCTGTAGCTCTCGGAAAGGTGCTCCGAGCCCGTTCCGAAGGCAACGACATACCTGAATCATGGGGATTTTTAGACCGTGACGGCAACCCCACGATCGATCCGGACGTAGCAATGAAGGGAATTGTTCCGGCGATCGGCGGCTACAAGGGCATAGGAATGATCACCGCATCAAACATCCTTGCCGGTATCTTGTCGGGCTCTGCCCACACCGGAGAGGTTGCCGTCGGACATCGCGGGCAATTCTTTCTGCTCATGGACCCCAACATATTTAGAGAAAAAGACGACTATTACGATGACATCGAAAACATGGTCGACCAAATCCGCGCAGCGGGAGAAGAAGATGCTCTACCCGGGCAGCAGGTGTATCTGCCCGGAGAGATAGAACAGCAAACTATGGACCTTCGTTCTCAGCAGGGCGTTGTTTCTTATCCTGGCTCAGTGGTCAGAGCATTACGCCAAGTGGGCGACGATGTTGGTGTGCCGTTTGACTGCGACATCGTCACTTAGCACTCCATTAATCGTCGTCTCGAGAGCGCTGGTGGGCTGGAAGCGGAAGTTGAATCGGGGCCAACAACTCCATATCGATATCAAGCAGCGTGGGTCCTGAGCGGTCGAGGGCGCGTTGTAAGGCCGGCTCGAATTGGTCTACACCTTCAACCCGCTCGGCATCGACCCCCATACCTTCGGCGACGGCGACGAAATCCACTCTCGGTAACTCTGTCCCATTCTTGCGGCCCAGCACATTGTCTTGAATGATCCGCAGGATGTTGTAACCCGAGTCGTTGAATACCAGGACAATTACTGGAATTTGGTGTTCCGCGCAGGCTGACAATTCACCGATCGATAGTTGCAGGCCACCGTCGCCCTGCACTAGTAGTGCGTGGGTTTCGCTTCCAATTGCTGCTCCCATCGCGAGCGGCAACCCGGGGCCTATGGCGACTGCTGCGGGCCTTAAGGACGTGCGGCTCCGAACGATTTGAAGTAACCGATTACCCCACGTGTATCCAGGTACCGTGGAATCTCGAACCACCGGGCACGCATCGGGCAACAGGCGCCTAATAATCGAGACAATTTGGCTATGGTCCGCTCCGATTTCTTCTTGAATTGCTTGTTCGTCAGCAGTTCTAATTTTGCGGCACCTGTCAACAAATTGTTCGTCGACGTTTCCGTTATCTATCCGGTTGAGCATTCCCTGCAATGCAAGTTTCGCATCGCCGACGACAGACACAGCAGCCGAATAGTTTCTTCCAATAACTTCTGGGTCGACGTCAACGTGGATCAAGTTCTCAGGCATGGGAAGAGTCCAAACCCGAGTCGCGTAGTTCTGAAATCGTGTCCCGACAGCAAACACGAGGTCAGCATCTTCGAAAATTTCCATGCCAAGCAGTCGGTCTGTTCTGAATCCGAGGCTTAACTCGTGTACTTCCGGTATGGATCCTCGACCTTCGATGGTGGTGACCACCGGCGCGCCCAGACGCTCGGCCAACGCCGTGAGTTCATTCGCTGCTCCTGAGATATTTACACCTCCGCCCGCCCATATAACTGGCCGCTCGGCCTGTTGGAGTAGCGCGGCAGCTTGATCCAACAAATTTTCGTCCGGGCTTAGCCGTTCTGTGTGCGGTGAACCAACTATCTGCACTTCAGCAATTCGATATTGAAGATCAATGGGAATTTCCACCGCGCCAGGCTGGGGCCTGCCTCGTCTTATGTCGTCCACAACACCGGCAATGTCTTTGCTGATGTCTTCGGTATAACGAACTGACGCGACTGACCGGCACACGCTCCGGAGCATGTCTGGCTGTTTCTCGTATTCGTGCAGAAAGCCTTTGGCCTTGCCTCTGAACCGTGACTCAATTTGGCCCGTGATCATAAGCAATTGAGAAGATACAAACGCTGCTTCGTATATTCCCGCAATTGCATTCACAGCTCCAGGTCCGGTGGACGTCAAAATTACGCCCAAGCCTCCGGTGACTCGCGAGTAGGCATCAGCTGCATGCGCAGCGGCCTGCTCATGACGAACATTTGTCACTTCGATGTCTGGGTGAAGCGAAAGAGCATCGTAAATCGGCAAGTTGTGTACGCTTACAATTCCGAAGACTCTCGTGACTCCAAGGGATGAGAGCGTCTCAGCGACCGCTTGGCCGCCCGTAATCATGGCCATAGAGGCACGGTAGCCCCCTTATCTGGTTTTGGACAGCAACGATGTCAGTACTTCTTGCGTCGGGGGTCGTTAACAATGAGCGATTCCAATTCTATGCGTCCGTCTTTGTGGGTCAGGGATAGATCCCTGTTCGGCGTAGGCTTGAATCCGATATGTCTTCAGAGCTCTCAGTCATCGAATCTCGAATTCGAAACGCAGGCGAACTGTCAGGCATCGACGCCGATTTAGTTGAACTAATCGTTAAACCAATTCGTGTTCTCGAAATGAGTTTGATTCTTGAGCACGACAACGGAAAAAGGTCTCTCTTTCCTGCTTGGAGAGCACATCACTCTGATGTCTTAGCTGTGGACGGCATGAAGGGCGGATTTCGAATAGCTCCCGACGTTGACCGAAATGAAACGGTTGCTTTGTCTGCCGGGATGACTCTTAAAACTGCCCTCGTAGGGCTTCCACTCGGCGGCGCAAAGGGAGGTATTTGCGCTGATCCAAGCACTCTGACGTCTAGGGAAATAGATCGTTTAGTGCGACTCTATGCACGCGAACTAAACCCACATTTGGGGGAAACCGGAAATCTAACCGACATCCCAGCCCCAGATCTGAATACAAACCCTCACCACATGGCAATCTTTGCAGACGAGATCTCTCGTATTCGCGGTGGACTCGTCGCCGGTTGCGTAACTGGCAAACCGGTCGAACTTGGCGGACTTCCCGGTCGACTGTCATCAACGGGCTTCGGGGTAGTCGCTTTAGCCCAGTTGGCAGCCGGTGGCTTAGACGGACAACTAATCGCACAAGAGGGATTTGGCAATGTCGGCCGTTACGCAGCTCGCACAGCACATGAGCTAGGTGCAACATACATAGCTATTTACGACATAGGTCTTGGCGGGTGTTTGTATCAAGCATCAGGCATAGACATCCCGGCTCTTTCAGAAATAGTCGATGAACACGGGTCTGAAGCATTCAAGGTCTACGCGTCCCAACACGGCGGCAGTTCAGGAGATTTCGCCTGGAGAGACGAACACTTGTCCGCCGGCGGAACACTTGACTTGTTCTTACCTTGCGCCGCATCACAAACCGTTACGGGTGAGGCAGCAAAAAAAATGGTGGAAATGGGACTCAAGTATGTTTCAGAAGGAGCCAACAACCCCACGACTCCAGAGGCTGACACTCAGTTCTTAGAGGCGGGTGTCACCTTGATCCCAGATGTGTTAGCTAACGCAGGCGGAGTTGCAGGGTCATACATGGAGATGAGCAAGGCTGCTTCCATGACGATTCCAACCGAAAAAGAGACGCTTGAAGCAGTCCGTGGGATCCTCACTTCTGCATGGGAGCAGGTGATGGCAGCTTGCGATAGCTACGAAACTCCTAATCTTCGATTGGCCGGTGATGCTTTAGCTGTCTCTAAGATCGCAGCTGCACATCAAATCCGTGGCTGGTGACATCTAACCGGTATTTGAGCCGCAAATAATTACGACACAATTCTCATCTTCGGTCAGTTCAGCTTGGCCAGATAACACTGCGGCATACCCTGCGGCAGCAGCGGGCTCAGCAATGACATTGAAGTCATTGTTCAACTGCAATTGAGCTTCCCTTACTTGCTCGTCACTGACTACGTGGCTCTCGGCTCCAGAAGCCACAAGGGCCTGCCATGCGATATTTCCGAGTCGACGCGCACCTAAGGAATCAGCAGCAACCCCTGAAACCTCGACATCTATGAGTTCTCCAGCAATTAGCGATCGGGCAAAGGTTTGGGTTCCTTCGGTTTCCACCACTATTAGGCGCTTTGAGGTTCCCCACCAGGTTGCAAGTCCGGCGGAAAGCCCCCCACCACCGCATGCAACGACGATCGTGGTGACGTCTGGGACTTGTTCATCTATCTCCATCGCTAGGGTGCCCGCGCCCAGAACAACTTCCGTCTGATCGTAAGCATGCAGTTCCACACAGTGCCGTCCTTGTTTGAAGGCACGAGCAGCATGAAGCGTTTCTTGGTACTCGTTGCCCTCAACGTGCACGACCGCACCGTACCCATTGAGCTTCTCTAACTTTGAAGGTGAAATAATGGAGGGAACAAAGATGTTTGCGGTATAACCCAACTCTTGGGCTGCCCATGCAACGGCTGCTCCATGATTGCCACCGGAGGCCGCAACTACACCATCAGCGCCAATGGTCGAACAGAGCATCGCGTTCATCGCTCCGCGGGCTTTAAAAGAACCGCTGCGTTGCGCACCTTCGAGCTTTAGGGTCAAAGAGGGATCGATACGGTGGGTGTCAGTGCGAACAACTTTGTCTGCTATCCGCTGAGCTGCACGCCGAATTTCATCCCTGTTCAAATTCACGCCTCAGGCCAACTGTCGTTGGCAACAAACTTCTGGACCCTATCGACATATTCAGTTCGGTCGTAAACACCGTAGAGAGCATGCTTCATACGCACTGGATCGCCGAAAAAGAAACGTTCATACAAGGCTTGTCGGCCGCCAAAGCCTGAGATTGTCATATCCCACGCAAGCCGGAACAGGCGCAGTCTTTCTTCAGCTGATCCATTTTTACCTTGCAAGAACTTGCCGATGTCACTGCTCCTTTCACCCTCCCAATCAGCTTGGCTAGGCACCATTATCAAACCGCTGGACGAGCACAACTGCAAGATTTCAATAAGCCGTTTGTGTACCGCCGGGTAGTGATTACGAGCTGCATCCAGTGGGCCGCGCGCTGGTGTCATCACCCCATATTCGTTGACGCTTGCTTCTTCTTCTGAAGCGATTTTTAGTGCCTTCATGATTTCCAGAGTGACGATGACTTCCGCGACCATTTCCTGAACATGTGGATAGTGACCCGTTCCGATCATGTCGACGATCGACTGTAATGTCCCCAGAATTGCTTCGGTCTTGGCAATTTTGAGATTGACAACTTGGTGCGCCATGTGCAGAACGGCGCCAGTTCGCGCGTAGGCCTGGTTGGCCAGATCGATGTCTTTGATGAGGAAGACTCGATCCCAGGGAACCATGACATCATCGAAAATGACCATTGCGTCCAATTCATCAAAGCGTGACCCCAAGGGATGGTCGACATGGCTTCGCCCTTGATCTAATGGCTCCCGGCATTGAAACCGCAATCCTGGAGTGTCGTTAGGGACAGAGAATCCCAATGCGTATGGACGCATCTCTTCTCCCCCTTGAATCACTGTCGAGGGAAAGATGAGAATCTCATCTGATATCGGCAGGGTTGCCAACATGCGAGCACCTCTGACCAAAATGCCCTCAGAAGTCTCCTCAACTAGCCCAAGAGCGATGTAGGGATCATCTAGTTCGTTGGCCTGTTTCGATTTGTCGATCTGTGGGTTTGTGAGGGCGTGAGTAAGAGCAAGATCGTTCTCTCGAACGTACTCAAAATAGTTTTTGATGTTCTGTCCAAAGCGTTGGTCTACCTGTTCGAAATAGTCGCCTGCCATGCCCGCTGCCATTACGTTCACGTTCATATAGTCAGGGGACCGTCCCATATGCCCCAAGCTCGCATCTGCCCATACCTTGTGCATCTGTGAGCGTTGACGCAGATCATCCTTCGTTTCGGGTACTACGAAGCTGCGGCCAACTCTGTCACCCGAGGACGGTGATTTAACGGTCATGGTGTCAACGAGGTCATCGCGATACTGGAGATCGTAAAGCGCTGCTAAGGAGCGAACTGCGTTTCGGGTCTTGGGGTGTTGCGTGGGGTCTTCAACAAATTGACCGTCTAGCCAGAGATTAGGGGGGCGGCTTTGTAGCCGATCGATGACTTCTTTGCCTGTTCTTGCGGGCATGTCCGCTCCTAGCTCCCACTCTCATATGTTCGATTATAGAATTCCAGGTTCTATTATCGATTATAGTTCATTACCTATGGCGGCCAAATCAGCTACAGATACAAGTCGATCTCAAACCCTGGATAGAGGGCTCAGAGCGTTGAATGCCATAGCTACTGCGACAGTTCCGATGACGATCGACGAATTGTCTTCCAGACTCGGTTTAGGCCGTTCTGTCACCTATCGAATTATTCGCACCCTCGAAGATCACAGGTTGGTAAGGCGAGACACTTCGGGACGACTAACTGGGGATACACAACTCGTCGCTCTCGCCGGGAGCGTGCGCAACGATTTACAGTCGACAGCAGCTCCGATACTTTCTGATCTGGCCAATGATTTAGAAATGACCGCGTTCCTCGTTGTTTCCGACGGCCACGAGGCGGTCACTGTTCAGGTTGTGGAACCGACTTACACCACCGCACATGTTGCGTACCGTCCCGGTACTCGACACTCTCTTGAGCGCGGCGCCCCGGGCATTGCCTTGCTCGCAGGGGATGGTCCTCTGCAAGACGAACGTCCAGAAGTTCAGGTAGCTCGCGAGTCGGGTTGGGCATATTCAGAAGGAGAAGTTATAGACGGAATGGCATCGGTTGCCGCCCCTGTCAGAACAACTGGTGGAAGCACAACAGCGGCTCTCGCTGTCGTTCACCTCTCGTTAAGTCTCGATTCAGCAGTTGTTGCGCCACTAGTCACAAACGCGGCGACACAACTGGGGCTTGCGTTGTCTTACTTCGACGGTTAGACGCTGTAAACCAACGGGAAATGTTTATCGTCGCCTGGATATTCTCCGCTTTCGACACTGGTGTCGTCGTCAGTCACAGTTGGATCGCTACCGGGGTGCGGGTACCAGGTCACATCGTCGCCAAGCCACCTAGTTGACAACGCCGCGCGCCTTTTGGTTCCAGCGTTGCCAGGGGCACCGTGCAATATCCACGCTGAGAAGAAGATCGCGTCACCAGGTTGAACATCGAAGCCAACGATGTCGTACTCATCTCGCGCGGCTGCAACATCAGGCGCCGGTTCTCCCTCGAAATCACTCGTCCAGTTCTTTGCGCCATCGAAAGCTTCAGGCGCAAAGTACGAGCCCCATTCGTGAGATCCGCGCACGAACTCAAGTGAGCTTTCGTCCACGGTTAGTCCACTCACCGATACCCAAGCTGAACATATTTGCTTACCCAAAAACGGCCAATAGGGAATATCTTGATGCCACGGGGTCGGGGCTTCGGTATGGGGCTCTTTCACAAGTAAATGATCGAAGTAGAGCCGTGTGGTGTTCGAGTTCATAAGAGCCGCAGCCATGTGAGCCACACCCGAATCATGCACATAACCATTGACGAGGGGATCGGTCTTCCAGCGGTACCTGCTGGTAAAGAGACGGTTCTCTGTGGCTCCCGGGTTGGTATCAGTCACCCACTCCCCCGGTTCGCTCAATTCTTTGTCGGCCATGTCTGCGATCGCCTGAAGCCACTTAGCAGAGATCGCCCCAGGAATTTTGACTACGCCGTCTTTAAGGAAGACCTCTCGAATCTCATTAGTCACCTTCGGGTGAGTTGCAGCCATAACATCAGCCCCGTTGTAGAAGATACAGACAGCATAATTTCTGCCCAAAAACTGTCGATAGAAAGGTCGAGTCCTTCCGGAGGTTACATTGAGCCAGTTACCTCACCGAGATTGGAATGAACAATTGAAGGTTGGCTTTATCGGACTCGGCAATGTCGGGGCCAAATTAGCGGGGAGTGTTCTCCGCAATGGATTTGACCTAACAGTTAGAGACTTGGACTCCTCCAAGACATCTGAATTCATCCGGGCAGGAGCATCTCACGCTCAATCACCTCAAGAAGTTGCCCGAAGCTGCGATGTAGTGATCACGTGCCTTCCGAGTCCCACTATTTGCGCATCGGTTATGGAAGACGATGATGGGGTACTCGCTGGGCTTTCGGAGGGGAAAATATGGGTCGAGATGAGCACCACTGATCAGCAGGAAGTGCTCCGTCTTGCTCAAAAAGTACAAGACCTTGGCGGTTCTGCTGCTGATTGCCCGGTTTCAGGGGGCTGCCACAGAGCAGCGACGGGCAACATAGCAATTCTGTCTGGGTGCGAGAGGGAGGTGTTTGACCGAATTCTGCCCTTGTTGCAAGCAATGGGCAGGCAGGTACTGCACACAGGCGACATAGGATCTGCGTCAATTCTCAAGGTGGTTACGAACTACCTGGCCACCGCGAACCTTGCGTCCATATGCGAAGCGTTGGTAACCACCAAAGCATCAGGTCTCGACCTCGCGACGGCCTATGAAGCAATCAGAATTAGCTCTGGTAATTCGTTCGTGCATGAAACTGAAAGTCAGGTGATCCTGAACGGGAGCCGGGACATTAATTTCACGATGGATTTGGTGCTCAAAGACATCTCGTTATTTCAAGAAATCGCCGAACGCCACCATGTGCCACTTGAAATTTCCCCTTTGTTAATCGAAATTTTTCAAGATGCCGAGAAACGTTACGGCTCGCGGGAGTGGTCTCCCAACGTCATAAGACGTCTTGAAGACGCAACCGGTTTAGATGTACACGCTCCCGGATTTCCAGCCGAGATAGTCGATGATGAGCCTGAAGCGCCAGGCGCAGAGGTCGTTACAACTAGAAACTAGTTTCAGGTCTGATTATGGAACCGATCTAGTCTGTAGTTATGTCGAACAGACTCTCCGACCACGCACTAGGACTGCTGCCGCCCGTCGGCGAATCACCCAAATGTTCGGCACATTCCCTGCAAATTAGAACGGACCCCTGTGGCACGAGTTTGTCGGCGGACGCTCTTATATTGGTTGAAGTGCCACTGCCGTGGCCAAAACCGGTCTTTGATCACCCACTCCTCGAGGGGTTCAGTTCAATGTCGGAGACTTCGCTCGGATCGACTCGGGTTTTAGCCATGGTCCCACGCACCGAGGAACCGGGAACAAAGATACTTATCTACCAGCGAGACGAAGTTGGAATGAAGAGTTGGGGTTTCAGGCCTCCTGACCCGTCGCAGCTTTCCAAATTCGCGTCAGATATCAAGACCCAGATGCCTCAAGATTTGGATGTTCCTTCCGACGAGGTAAATCCACCCGAACTGGCAGTCATTGTTTGTACCCAAGGCAGTCACGACATTTGTTGCGGAAGTGAGGGGGCGCGTTTTGCTAGCGAACTCGAACAGAGAGCGCCCGGACTAAACGTCATTCGCGTCAGCCACACCGGGGGGCATCGTTTCGCTCCTACAGCTATGACGATTCCAGACGGACGAATGTGGGCTTACCTGGACGCGGAGACAACCTTGTCGATTCTTGAGCTCACAGGCAGTCCTTCGCTTTTAAGTTCAAAATGTCGCGGTTGGTGGGGAGCTTCCACAGGCCCAGGTCAGGTAGCTGAGCGCGCTATTTTCGAAATTTTGGGCTGGGAATTAGATCTTCTACCCCGACAGATAACAATTGAAGAAGTTGAATCGGGGTGGCTGGTATCGATCTCAGTCGCCCTTCAAGAGTGGCGTGTTCTGGTGCACCGAGGTCGAGAAATACCAACTATCTCTTGTCGAGCAAATGGCGGACTTCCCGCTAAGCCAAGCTACGAGTACACGATCGGTGACATCGAACCCCCGGAAGGTCACTCACTTAAATGAAAATTCGATTACACCTAATTCGCGATAGTCGATCTTGAAATGGTCACCGGGACGGCAATCAACTGGCCGAGTAAACGAGCCACTCAAGACGATCTGTCCCGGCTCTAAAGCAAGACCTAGAGTCGCGTAACGTCGGGCAAGCCAGGCGACTCCGAGCGCCGGGTGACCCAACACGGCCGCTGCTACACCCGTCTCTTCAATTTCATCATTACGTTCACATACTGCCGATACCCACGGAAGATCCAATTCCTTTGGTTCGTGATGAGCGTCTCCAAGAATGATTCCCGCATCGGCGGCGTTGTCGGCAATCGTGTCCATGACCGAACGAGTAATTCCCGTCCGCGGGTGTTTTCGGTATGAGCGTGCGTCAATCAATTCGATTGCAGGAATTAGTGCTTCAGTGGAACTAACTACCTCGTCGATTGTGACTTCTTCACCCGTTATCCGGCTACCGATCAGGAACGCCAACTCGACTTCAATTTTCGGATCACAAAACAGCGCTGCTTCTAGTTTGCAACCGTTTTCAAAAACCATGTCATCTAGCAGATAACCCGAGTCTGGTTCATTGATATTCATAGCCAATTGCATGGCTTTCGACGTCAGCCCAATCTTGTGGCCCACGAGCTGCCGGCCGCGGTCAAGTTCAATTCGGAGCCACGCATTTTGAATCGCATATGCGTCCTCGATAGTCATGTCGGGATGATCTACGGTCGCAGGGTCGATCTGAATAGCGGTTTGTCGAGCTTCGTCATGGAGACGTGCTTGACGTTCAACCTCGGCATCGTCGAGTGTTCTCATTCGGTTTGCGTTCCAAGTTGTCCAATGTCGTGCAGGTCGTAGGCCACAGCCACATTCTTGGTTTCCATGTAGAAATCGAAGCTGTAGTCACCTCCGTCTCTGCCAACACCGCTTCGTTTCGTGCCTCCAAATGGAGTTGGTAAATGGCGCACGTTTTGGGAATTAATCCAGATCATGCCTACATCGAGATCGGAGGCGACACGGTGAGCGCGTCCGACGTCCCCGGTCCAGAGGTATCCCGCTAAGCCGTATTCCACGTCATTCGCGATGCGGACTGCTTCATCTTCATCTGAGAACGGGATCACAGTTAAAGCAGGTCCGAAGATTTCTTCTTGGCTGACCCTCATCGAATTGTCGGCTTCGATGAAGAGCATCGGATTGACAAAGTTTGAGTCTGGGTCAAAGTCGTAATCCCCGGTCACCACTCGTGCCCCGTCTTCCTCCGCTTTATCCAGATATGACCGGACTTTTTCGCAATGGGCGCGGTGAATTAACGGGCCCACTTCAGTAGCTGGGTCAAGAGGGTCGCCGACGCGCAAAGCCTTAACCCGTTCAGTCAGCTTTTCGACAAACCAGTCATGTATTGAGTCATGAACTAGAAGCCGACTGCTTGAAGTACAGCGTTCACCGTTCAGGCTGTAGATCATGAAGACGACGGCATCCAACGCTCGTTGCAGGTCTGCGTCGTCGAAAACAATTACGGGATTTTTGCCACCTAGCTCGAAATGCACTCGCTTCAAAGTCGAGGCTCCCTGGGCCTGAATCAGCGAGCCAGTTGAAGATTCACCAACAAACGCGATCGCTTTTATCGCAGGGTGCTCGGTCAGTGCTTTACCTGCAACTTCTCCCCTTCCATGCACAACATTGAGAACTCCTGGTGGGAGACCCGCTTCGCCGGCTATCTCGCCAAGGATCGACGCAGTTATAGGGCTCCACTCTGCTGGTTTATGCACAACCGTGCAGCCTGCCGCTAAGGCAGGCGCAATTTTCCAGGTCGACAACATGAATGGGGTATTCCATGGAGTGATGACCCCCACAGGCCCAATCGCTCGCCGCGATGAATAATTTAAGTGGGTTTTGGTGGGCATCGACTTGCCGTCAAGTGCCCCGGGTGCGGCATCTGCGAAATATCGAAAATTTTCTGCGCCGCGGACGGCAGCGGAGCTCATAAATCGAATTGCCTGACCAGTGTCGACTGACTCCACTGCTGCAATCTCATCAGCTCGATCAACGATCAAGTCTGCGATCCGATGCAATATTTTCTTTCGGCCGGCTCCTGAAAACGACACCCAGTCAGGGAACGCCGCAGCAGCCGCGTCAGCCGCAGCGGCAATGTCCTCGGAATCCCCTTCAGCAACAGACCCTAAGTGGCGTTGATCTCCCGGCGAATGGTTCTCGAACGTACCGTTGGACAGACTCGGAACGAGTTCACCGTTAATTAGGTGCAGCAACGGACTCGAACCATATTTTTTGATCGCCCGATCAGCTATAGCTCGGTTTTCATCCAAAGTGTGTTTCGAGGTCACGTCAATTCCTCAAAGTAATCTCGAATCGAATTTTCGTTAATTCGCATTTCTGAGTCAATCGGCTGAACTTCGACGCTCAAAGCTATTGGTTCATGCTGCTGCATACCGCCTAAAGACTTCTTGCAGGCTTGAACCAATAGATCGCGAACTTCCAACAGAGAGTCTTTTCCGCGGTCGGCGTTCAAGCGGGCGATCACGGCAACAAACATGTTGCGGTGGTCGCCGTTGGCAATGAGGTATTCGGCTCTTTCAACACCACGAGTCCTAAGTCCGGCAAGTGGGATCGAAGGGTGTTCTGCGGCCGCATCATGAACGTGTCGGACCAGATCAGCCGTGTTGATGTGCTCTTTCAGGTTTGTTGAGAACTCAACAAAGATATGTGGCATTCGATCACTTTCAGGCCGGGGCGCTAGCCGTCCGTAGATATGCGTAACATGTTATCAACTATTGATAGAGGGCTTTTCGATGAGATTTATTACCTGCCGACATGAAGGACGGGACACATGGGGCGCGGTAACCGAAAACGGGGAAGGAGTCATAGACCTAGGTCGTCGGTTACCCGACCTTCCTGATTTGAGCACAGCGCTCGAAGCTGAACGGCTCGGAGAGGCAGCTGAGGCAGCCAGTTGGGCAGAGGCTGATTTATCAATGTCCGATATCACCTACGAACGGACCATTCCCCGACCCGGAAAGATTCTCTGTATAGGTGTCAACTATGGCGGGAGAAACGCCGAATACACCGATACAGCGAACAGCAACAAGCCAAGCGTCTTCGTCCGTTTTCCAGATTCGTTAGTTGGTCACGATGAATCCTTAATACGACCGCCAGAAAGTTCTCAGCTTGACTACGAGGGGGAAATTGTTGCGGTAATCGGAAAAAGGGGCCGTCGAATTCCTCAAACCGAAGCGCGCGATCACATCGCGGGTTTGGCGCTCGGCAACGAAGGAAGTGTTCGAGACTGGCTACGTCACGGGAAATTTAACGTCACCCAAGGGAAAAACTGGGAAAGATCAGGCTCGCTGGGTCCATGGATGGTCACCCTTGACGAAATTGGCAAGTTTCAAGACCTTCACATAGAGACACACGTGAACGGCGAGTTACGGCAAAGTGACACTGTCGCTTCAATGGCGTTCCCTATCGAATTTCAGGTCGCCTATCTTTCAACCTTTATAACTCTTCAGCCCGGGGACATCATCTTCACAGGGACACCAACCGGAGCGGGAGCGCATCTAGATCCGCCGCAATGGCTGAAACCCGGGGACATAGTCGAAGTATCGGTGCCTGAAATCGGCATCCTTCGGAACACCATCCAAGACGAGGAGTCTCCGTGAGTATTTCGCTCCGGCCATTTGAAGACTCATTGCCTATGGCACTTATGCGAGCCCGCGAGGCGGTGATGCGTGAGTTTCGACCGCGTCTCGCAATTCACGGACTCACCGAACAACAGTGGCGAGTGATGCGGGCTTTGGAGGCCTACGGCAAGCCTGTAACCACGCGAGAGCTGAGCGACATGACTTTCCTGCTAAGCCCGTCACTGTCCAGGATCACAGCAAAGCTCGCCGCTAGAGGCCTAATCACAAAAGAAGTCAACCCGTCAGATCTAAGAAGCAGTCTTTTGAACATCTCTGAGACTGGAAGGGCGCTTATCTCCCGTATGGCTCCGAAGAGCGAAGAGGGATACCGAGCAATTGAGGACAGCTTCGGTAAAGATCGTTTAGATCAACTTCACCACCTTCTCCAGGATCTAGCCGCAACAGAGGTCTGTAAAGAGACCTAAAGTTTCAACTGTTCCAACAAGACCAGGAGATTTCTGTGACCGCACCGCTAACCGGGGTACGCGTAATCGAATTCGCAAACTTTGCTGCTGCGCCGTCAGCAACTGCGATCATGGCCGACCTCGGAGCCGAAGTTATAAAAGTTGAGGCAATCGGAGGAGATCCGATTAGAGGGCTCATGAAACAAGCCGTTGTACCTGAAGGAGATCAGAACCCCGATCACCCTTTTCAGTTCATCAACAGAGGCAAGAAGGGAATCGAACTCAACCTTGACAACGCAGCAGGAGTTGAAGTTGCCCGTCAGCTGGTCGCCAAATGCGACGTGGTGGTAATGAACCTGTTGAAAGAACGGCGACAAAGATTTGGTCTTGACACCGACGACCTCTTTGCCATTAAAGCTGATCTCGTAATCGGGTTGCTGTCCGGCTACGGCGAAGTCGGCGAAGAAACCAACCGCCCTGGCTATGACGTGACAGCGTTTTTTTCACGGTCGGGGGTCTTCGGCGGCGGAACTGCGCCGGGCAGCGCACCTCCACATGCCAGACCTGGTTCCGGTGACCACACAACCTCCATTGCTTTGTTTGGGGCCATAATGTCCGGCTTACGGTCTCGAGATATGACCGGCGAAGGCCAAGTTGTTGAAGCGTCATTGCTTCGCGCTGCGACCTGGACTATCAGTTTGGATCTCGTTACCTCCCTGGTTGATGGCAAGCCTGCATACGACAGGCCTCGCGAACAAGGACTGTCAGCGATGCTCGAAGCGTTTCAGGCTTCGGACGGAAGGTGGCTTCAATTTGCTATGCCTGACACCGGAGATGCGTGGCAGCGATTTTGCAACGCTCTAGATAGAGCAGATCTACTGGAACGAGAGGAGTTTGCATCGGGTCGTCTCCGCTACCAAAACATGACTCAACTGGTGGCGACGTTAGACGAAAGTATCGGTTCGAAACCCGCGGACCACTGGATTCCACGCCTTGATGAATACAAATGCATTTGGGCACCGATCAACGACTCTGCTTCTGCGGTCCAAGACCCTCAGGTGAGAGCGACGGGCGCATTTGAAACGATCAACCATCCCAGCGTCGGAGACTTCGAGACAGTGGCAGCGCCCTTCCGTATGCACGATGCTCCCGATGTCGGTGTCAAGGGGCCAGCCCCTGACAAAGGCGAACACACCGAAGAAGTACTGAAAGACTTGCTGGGCCTCAGCGACGAGGAAATCGACGCGCTTGAATCAGATGGTGTTGTCCACCGCGGGTAGCAATACCGCCTAGCTTTATGCCAATGGGTGAAATCAGTTACCAAACCGGGTTCGGCAACCAGTTTGCAACCGAAGCCGCGCCTGACGTTTTGCCTACAGGCCAAAATTCTCCTCAAAAAGTCTCGGGCGGTCTCTACACAGAACAGCTAACCGGCACTGCTTTCACCGCACCGCGGGTTTCAATGCAGCGAAGCTGGATGTATCGGATGCGACCTTCGGTAAGACACCTGAACAATTTGCAAGCCATCGATTCGGGTCTCATCCGCACCAGTCCGGATCAGAACACATCACCCACCGCTGCTCAGCTGCGCTGGGATCCTTTTCCGTCGGTCGCATCAGATACAACTTGGCTCACCGGGCTCGCGACGGTAGCAACGAACGGAAACAGCGAAATGCAAGCGGGTGGCGCCGTCCATCATTTCGTCGCCTCTCAATCGATGGGAGACACCGCATTTGTCGATACTGACGGCGAGCTGATGCTGGTTCCATACGACGGCCAACTATTAATAAAAACTGAAATGGGTCACCTCGAAGTTGGTCCAGGTCATATCGCTGTGATCCCACGTGGGGTTAAGTTCTCAGTCGATCTATCAACAGACGGCGCCCGCGGGTATGTCTGCGAAAACTATGGGGCCAATTTCTCTCTTCCCGAACACGGCTTGGTCGGGGTCGACGCGAACGCCCTACCCCGGGACTTTGAGTATCCAATTGCGGCCTACGACCATGACGATCGTTCAACCAGACTAGTAGCGAAGATCAGCGGCCAGTTATTTTCGACCGAACTCGAACACTCTCCGTTCGACGTTGTGGCCTGGCACGGCAATTTAGCCCCCTATCGTTATGAGCTCCGTCGCTTCTGTGCTTTAGGCCCCGTCGTCTTCGATCACCCCGACCCCTCTATTTGGACAGTTCTGTCTTCTTCGTCGGATACTCCTGGGACCGCCAATCTCGACTTCATTCTGTTTCGTGAACATTGGCGCGTCGCTGAACACACTTTCCGACCACCGTGGTTCCATTCGAATGTTATGAGTGAACTTATGGGGCTTATAGAGGGAATCTACGACGCGAAAGCTCAAGGATTTGTGCCAGGAGGGATCTCCATTCACAATTCGTTTATCCCCCATGGACCAGACAGCGAGGCCTTTGCAGCCGCAACCGAAGCGGAGCTGGTTCCCAGTAAAGGACCTGACTCTTTGGCGATCATGTGGGAGTCCCGTTACCGATGGGTTCCGACCTCTTGGGCTATGGGGTTATCAGAGCTACAAGGCGACTACTCCGAGAGATGGTCCGAGCTCGGTCGCCAGTGGGACTAAGCAAACACGCCGCCCGAAGTTGACAACTCGCGGCGATCAATAGAGAAAAGGTCATCGGCGATATCTGGGTCAAATGAATCTGTTTTGCCGGTTAAAGCCCTCGCAATCATCGCTCCGATGCCCGGCGCTAGCTTGAATCCGTGGCCGCTGAATCCGTTTGCTAGCCATAATCCCTGGGTGTGACTTGGGCCTACTATCGGATGGTCGTCCTGTTTGTTGATCGTATACAAACCGCAGAGACCTGTTGTAGTCCCGACATGTTTGATGCCTGGCACTCGATGCTGGAAAGCGGCCAGCGTGGCTTCCACGCAGGCTTGATCTGGGTTCACGCGGAAGTAATCGGGATTAGATGTGGGTTCCATAAACTCGGGGATTTCTGGAGACACCAAAAGAATTTGGCGACCGCTTCTTTCAATTCGGTAGGCACCATCAGTGCTTCCATCAAGCGTTATAGGTAGCCGCGGATCGTCATCCGACCATTCCCGCAAAATTAGTTGTATCCGAGTCGGGGTCAGAGTCCAGCGCCTCTGCGCTCCAGCAATCTCGTTAATCCAATTACACCAAGGACCTGCTGCGTTAACGACTACTTCTGCATGCACATCGACGTCATTGGCTGTGCGCACTCCGGTTACTCGATCGTCGCTGAATAGAAGATCTGCAACGCCAACCTCGAAACAGATTTCTGCTCCAACTTGCCTGGCTGCTGCCACTAAATCTGAATTCGCTCCGGCAGGATCAGCTATGCCTGCTTCGTTTTCGTATAGGAACGAATTACCGCTTCTGCATTCGTGATCTTCTAACGCCGAAAAGTCGACACGTTCCACACATAGATCAAGTTCAGGCCACCGACCTAACACGTCGCTTGAAGAAAGAATTTCCGTGGCGACACCGTTGTCACGCAGACGGGCGTAGTCGCTTCGAAGTTCTTCATCTGTTCTGTCCAATACCCACAACGCTCCCATCTGCGTGTAGTCGTTCGTGGGGTTTGCAAGTCCGGTGAACTCTTTCCATGAGCGATACGCAACTTGGCTACTTTGCGCCAAACGTACGACTTCTGGAACTGTGTAACGGCAACGTGATATCGCTACGGACGCACCGGTGGAACCAGTCGCTGGGCCTGCAGCTTTATCAATGACAAGAACCGTCATGTCACTTCGCCGGGCAATCTGGTAAGCAACAGCAGATCCAATGATGCCGGCACCAATTACGATCACGTCATATGAAGATCGGGATGGTGTGGAACCGTCTTGGACTGTTTTAGCCATGGCTCAGCATCATTTCGATCCCTTCGACGACTTCCCCAACCGATTTCCCATCGGTTTCAACCTGTTCGAACTGGCTGTAAGCATTCGCTCGTTCCTCATAGAGACGTCGAAGAAGGGATTCATCTGAATCCGCTAACAGTGGGCGAACAGGACCGTCTGCGTCGGCTTTATAACGGCGCTGAATTTCTTCGATCGAAGCTCGAAGGCAAAAGATTCGCCCCGTCGAACCTAAAATTTTTGCGCAGTGTTCATCCAACATCATTCGCCCACCGGTGGCGATGACTAGCCCGCTAGAGGTTTGAAGTTCAGTAGCAACATCTCGTTCCATCTGCCGGAACTCTGCCTCCCCCTTATGTTCGAAGATTTGTTCGATAGAGCCATGTCGTTCCACGATCATGGCATCGGTGTCTACGAAGCTGAGGGAACGTCGATGTGCTAGAGCGCGCCCAACACTGGACTTCCCGCTGGCCATAAAGCCGGTCAATATGACATTGGACTGCTGCGAACCCACAACTAACAGCGTACGTGCAACCGTCGCTTGAGGATCTACCGAATTAGAACGGCATCCTTATAGCCGTGTCTGTCGTTGAGTATTTGATTGCTCTTCTAGTTCTCACGATCGGCGGCGGAGTGCAAGCCACCCTAGGGATAGGGGCTGGATTAGTAGCCGGACCGGCTCTGACAGTCATTGATCCCGCCTTAGTTCCCGGTCCTCTCTTGGCCATGGGAATGATCGTCACTGTCCGCAATGCCATTGGTGATCGAAGGTCAACAGATCTGACGGCCTGGCGGAGGGCTGTCCTCGGTGCTCCGATTGGTTTAGCCCTAGGCGTTATCTTTCTCTCCTACATTGACGCGGACGCCTTGTCTCTAGTAATCGGTTCTTTCGTTTTGATCTCGGTGGGGCTGCAAGTAGGAGGTCTTCGTCCTCCTAGGAGCGTGTTGGCGAATTACCTAGCCGGGTCTGCCACGGCTTTTTCTTCAACGGTCGCTGCCTTGCCCGGACCCATGTTCGTCATTTTCCACGGCCATAGGGAACCAGGAACCGTTAGAGGCACGATGGCGACGTTCATGCTCGTCATAACACCCGTGATACTGATGCTTCTCGCTTTTGATGGACGGTTCGGTTTGCGGCACATGGCTCTAACCGCGTCACTCGCTCCAGGCATGTTTCTTGGTCTGGCCTTAGGAAAGGTTTTGCGACCTCGGGTCGCCGTGCACCGTTTTCGTTTCGTGATTTTGACCGTCGCTTCATTGAGCGCAGTTGCGCTAATCGTAAAGACTCTTATTTCCTAGTCCTTAATAAAGTTCTCCCCGCATACCTGCTGCGAGTTCCTCTTCATCCCAGTAGCCGATCATGATGCCCCGCTTCGCCGTGTTTCCTGGCTCACTAGTGGTATTTATCCACTCGTCGCTGTAAGTCGTGTCATGTCGACGCCTGCGAAACCACGAAAAGAGTTGCTCATGTAGATCAGCCACTACCCGATCAAAGTTCTGGTCGCTACATCTTTCGTGTTGCTCGTCAGGGTCCTCTTCGAGGTCATACAAAAGATTGGGACCGACTTCACTTAGGACGTACTTGTATCGCTCGTTTCGAAGCATCGTCGCCCTTTGCAATCTCGGCGTATCAACCCCAGGAACGTGGCGAGCCATTTCCAAGAAACCCCAGTCAGCTTCACACACAACGAAATCACGTCTAGTGCTCTCTTGCCCTCGAATGACCGGCATCAACGACTCACCTTCGAGCCACTGGCTCCGACTCTCGTTTTCGCCTCCGAGGGCTTCTACGAAAGTGGGGAGCAGATCTATAGCTTCTACGAGCTCATTAGTGACCGTGCCCCGGGTGCAATCAGCCTGGGGTCGAGGGTCCACAATGATCATCGGCACCCTGACTACCTCTTCGTTAATCCAGTCTTTTTCGCCCATCCAATGATCTCCCATGTACTCACCGTGATCAGAGGTGAACACGATCATGGTGTCATCGGTTCGCCCTAACCGATCCATCTCAGCAAATAACCGACCCAGGTGGTCATCGATTTGCTTCACCAACCCCAGATACGTAGGTAACACCAGGCGTCGAGTCTCCGGTCTGGACATCGCCCTTCCTATCCGTGATTTATGCAACGCCTGAATGACCGGGTGTGAGGTTGCGAGCTCTGCCTCAGTTCTATTGGGGGGCGGTAGCTCCTCGTCCTTGTACATAGCGTGATAGGGGTCCGACACGACGTAAGGCCAATGAGGCTTGATGAAACTGAGATGCAAACACCAACGGTCGTTGCCGGCATTTCGCATGAAATTGATCGCCCGATCTGTCATGTATGCCGTTTCGGACAACTCATCTGGAACTATTGCTGGAAAGGGGGCGGAACGCAGTAGCCAGCCGGAACACAATTCTCCATTCTCGTCCAGAACACTGTTAGCTACTGAGTGCCAGGGGTTTGCGCCACTAAACCCGTGCGAACGCAAGAATTCGTTGTACGGCAGGTCAGCTCGTACCCGCACATCGGGATGCAATCCATCGTCGTGTTCTTCTGGAGAGAAACCGCACTCGGAGAGAAATAACCATTCTGGAGAGTTAGCCGGTATCGCCAAGCGTTCGCGCGCTTGTTCATCTGGGCGCATATGTGTTTTCCCGACTAATACCGCGGGTACGCCGATTTCTCGAAGGTGATCGCCCATCGTTTTCTGGGTCACTTCCAACGGCACCTGATTCCATCGAGCTCCGTGGCTGATCACATACCTACCGGTGTAATAACTCATCCTTGATGATCCGCAGACGGCTCCATTGACGAACGCCTGATTGAAACGGACTCCCCTACCCGCCAAACGATCGATATTAGGTGTCTCTACAAACGGGTGGCCCGCGCAACTCAGCGCATCCCAGCGAAGCTGATCACACATGATGAACAGCACATTTTGTACCGGTGCAGCATCCGAATCTTGTTCGGGGTTGCTCATTCAGACACGCCCTCAACTAGGTCTCGATTGAGTTCACCTATCGAGCCGACCCCTGACAGCGCCATGGTGTGCTCTACGCCTGCCCGCAGAAACTCCAAGACCCAATCAACGCCACGCTCTCCCGCTGCTCCAAGCGCATAAAAATATGCTCGACCAATCATGCAAGCATCGGCTCCTAGCGAGACCGCTTTAACTATGTCGCTACCTCGCCTGATACCCCCATCACAGATCACCGATACACGGCCTGCGACGGCATCGGCAACGGGCGATACGAGATCGATAGGGGCAGGCGCGTAGTCAAGTTGTCGACCACCGTGATTTGACAGAATCACACCATCTACACCCATCTCAGCAGCTATTTCTGCGTCCTCAACTGTCTGAACGCCCTTGATCATGATCATTCCTGGCCAGTTATCTCGAAACCATTCAATGTCACGCCAAGACAGGGCGGGGTCGAATTGACTGTTGATGTAGTCGGAAAGCGTCACCGGGGTAGAGCCATCTCCCACCGAAGAGTTGCCTTTTACGTTAGCGAACTGGATGGGGTCTGATTTAAGAAAATCCCAGGTCCATCGAGGATGTCGCACTCCGTCGATGACGGTATCTAATCCGATTTTGGGAGGCAGACTGAAGCCACGTCGAACATCTCGTTCCCTACGACCGAGAACCGCGGTGTCGACCGTAATCATGATGCCTTCGTATTGAGCATCCGCGGCTCGTTGAAGCATCTCTTTCAAAAGCGGCTTATCTCGCCAGACGTACACTTGGAACCACTTCCGACCGTGGTTGACCTCAGCGACTTCTTCAATAGACCGCGTACCCATAGTCGACAGCGAATACGGAATTCCGGCGCGTTCAGCAGCACGGGCAACGGCTAACTCCCCTTGACTATGGGCAATACGGTCAAACCCAGTTGGAGCAATCATCAACGGGAAAGGTATTCGACCGCCAAGTAGCTCTGTACTGGTCTCAATGGAAGACACATCTCTAAGGACACGAGGCCGAAAGGAGTACTTTGTAAAGGCCGAAACATTCGCAGCAGCTGTCACTTCATCTTGAGCAGCGCCATCGATGTAGTCGAAGCAACCTGCAGGAAGGCGTTTCTTCGCCAGGGTCCTGAGATCTCCAACATCAGCAACCTTTGTCAAGGTTCGCAGAGTTCGATCTCGTTCAAATGTTCTGAAACGAACAACTGATCGCAGCGTATTGAACACTCCCACGAAGACCCTCCGGTATCGAATTGACTACTTCACCCTAGAATCTGTAATGGTGAGCCTGTACTACGTCCAAAAGTTTCTATTCGAATTGAACCGCGATCCAGAGTTTCAATCTCGTTATACCGCGGATCGTCATGCATCTCTTTCAGGCTTTGATCTATCTCACGAAGAAAAACGCGCGCTCGTTGAACCAGACATAGGACTGCTATTTCACCTAGGTGTTAATGGCCAAATTCTTATGCATTTCGCTGCGTTTCACTCAATTGAATGGCAGGACTATCTCCAACAAATGCGAGACGGCCTAGAGGACCACGGTCCGGTCCGGGAAGGCGTGTACGCAGTTACCGGGTATGAAGGCGTTGCGGCCCACACAAGTCGACTGGGACAAACAGAGAACACTGTTGGGGGACGATAGAAAATGGCTTTGGTATTTGCTGGAGTGTGCAGCCATGCACCAGGAATAGTTGGGCGTGCGGAGCAAGCTGAACCAGCCGCGAAGAAGCGTCTCTACGACGCTTTCGATGACCTGCGACTTCAGCTAGAGGCAAGCAAACCAGATGTTCTCATAGTGGTTGCAGCCGAGCACTTCGCAAACTTCTTCATGAACAACATGCCTAGCTTCGCTATGGGGATGGCCGATTACTACGAAGGGCCTATCGAAAATCCAGACTGGCTAGGAATTGAGCGGACACGAATTCCCGGAAATCGTTCACTGTCGGAGCGTTTGATCAGCAAAGTCATGGAGCGAAGCGATGTCAGTTACGCCGAAGAGTGGAAATTCGATCACGGCATCATGGTTCCATTGCATTTCCTTACCCCTAACTACGACCTGCCCGTGATACCAGCGAACATCAACTGCCAGGGTCCTCCCCTAGCGCCTCTGCACAGGGCGTGGAAATTCGGTCAAGCGCTGGGCGAAGCAGCAGAAGCAGTCTCTGAACGAGTGGCTCTAATCGGCACCGGAGGAATTAGCCACTGGCCAGCTACCCCCGATAGCGGAAAAATTAACGAAGAGTGGGACCGGCAATTTCTTGACCAGTGGTCACGTTGCGACAAAGAGGCAATGCTCTCGTACAGCGACGCTGAGTCATACCTTGAAGCAGGTCAAGGCGCATTCGAAATTCGGACCTTTGTGGCGATTTCTGGTGCAACCGAAGGCAAGCTCGGAACTGTCCACTTTTACGAGCCAATTCCCATCTTCGCAGTCGGCTGCACCACAGCAACAGTAAACCTCTAATTTTCTTCAACTACGGTGATCTTGTAGCGAACCTGCCCACCCTCCACAACTAAACGAACGACCGGAAATATGGCGAATACCCAGGAATTGTTAGAGCGATATCGGGCGGTAATGCCCTCATTTGTGAACCCACTGTACGAGTCGCCTATTTCTATTGACTACGGAGAAGGCAGCTACGTATGGGACCTCGAAGGCAACCGGTACCTGGATTTTTTCGGTGGCATCTTGACCACCATGATTGGTCACTCTGTCCCCGAGGTCGTATCCGCAGTACAAGATCAAGCCGCCAAGGTGATGCACACATCTACGTTGTACCTCAACGAACAAGTCGTGTCGTTTGCCGAAGAAGTAGCAGCGATTTCCGGCATTCCCGACGCACGAGTCCTATTTACGACATCAGGCTCTGAAGCGAATGACACGGCAATTTTATTAGCCACCAATTACCGCCAATCAAATCAGTTATTGGCGATGCGAAATAGCTACCACGGGCGTTCACTGACCGCTCAGGCTGTTACCTCTCACCGCAGCTGGTTGACTAGCAGCTACAGCGGACTGGACGTTCATTTTGTTCAGGGGCCTTATCGGCTTAGAAGTCCGTTCAGGGAGCTTGAAGACGAAGCATTCACACAGGCGTGTGTGTCGGATCTGGTCCAACTGCTCGACATGACCGATGCTGGTGGTTTCGCTGCCTTAATCGCTGAACCAATTCAAGGAGTAGGTGGCTTCGCAACACCGCCCGACGGCTTCTTCGGAGCAATGCACAAAGTTCTCGCAGCAAACGACATTTTGTTCATCAGTGATGAGGTGCAAACAGGTTGGGGGCGCACCGGGGACCACTTCTGGGGTTACGAAGCGCATGGCATCACTCCCGATATTTTGACCTTCGCTAAAGGGGTTGGGAATGGGATCACCCTTGCAGGTTGTGTAGCTCGAGCGGAGGTTATGAATGTTCTTGACCGCACCTCCTTTACAACATTTGGCGGTAACCCCCTTTCGGTTGCAGCAGGCCGAGCGACCCTGAAATTCGTGAAAGACCACGATCTTCAGTCAAACGCCGCTGCTCGTGGTCGGCAGATGAATGAAATGCTCGCTGGGGCATGCGATACAACCGACTGGGTCGGTGAGCTTCGAGGTAAAGGCCTCATGCAAGCCATCGAATGCGTGCAACCCGGGAGTGTTGAGCCCAATGTTACGGCCGCTACGCAACTCATCGAAGTCTGCAAAGACCAAGGCTTGTTGGTCGGCAAAGGAGGTCTTTACGGGAACGTCATTCGACTCACTCCAATGCTGAATGTGTCTGAAGAGGAGATGAGTGAAGGTTGTGAGATCATCATCTCTGCCTTGAACTCAGTTACTGGCTGATCATTTCCACATAGCTGCGAACCATCGACTCAAGATCAGGATCACCGGGAAGACCTAGCTCCCGACCCCTGGCATCATCTAGCTGTGCTGGCCAACTTTGGACCAACTCATCGGTCGCGGCGTCATATTCAAGCTTGACCAGCGCACGAGCTTCAGGGCCTCCTACCTTTTCTAATACCTGAAGCATCTCCCCCACCGTGGCGCTTAACCCGGGAACTCCGACTGCTCTATCGTGCCCTAAACGATCGGATTCAAGTTCTGCCACTAAACGGATACAGGTAGCTGTATTTTGGGCCGAGCCCACAACCATAATGGTTTCTTCAGAGACAGGCACCACACTTTCAAGTCCGGCGAGAGGCTCTCGAAACATTCCAGAGGCGAAGCCTGAGGCCGCAGCATTCGGCGCTCCAGGCCGGACTATTACCGTTGGAAGCCTGGCTGATCGCCCATCAATATGCCCTTTACGAGTCGCGTCGTTAATGAGTAGTTCTCCGATCGCTTTTGTGGTCCCGTAGGTTCCGGCCGGGGTTTGTTTCACGAAGTCCCCGACTTCAGCGCCGGCGGTTGCTCCCCCAAACACCGCCAATGTGCTGGCAAAAACAACTTTGTGAACATGAGTTGATCGTCGACAAGCTTCAAGCAATTGCAGCATGCCTCCGATGTTCTGGTCGACGGCATGTTCCCAATTGGCTTCGGCGCCGGCACTAACCACAGACGCTAAGTGAAAGATAGTGCAGGGCCCATCCTTCAACAGATCGGGCAACAACTGATCGTGCGCAAGGTCTCCTTGGAGGGTTTTGACGCCGGGGATGGACACCTCAACCACATCAATCGCTACCAAATCATCTGAGCCCTCTTCTTGTAATTCTTTGATCAGTAATCGGCCCAAAAAGCCACCGCCGCCTGTAACGATTATTCGCATGTCTCCCTTTCCGCTTCTGATCTCATTGATGAAGAGTGCATTTGTCTCACCTTAAGTGAGAACCGCAAAATCATGTGAAATCAATTGACACCTTGAGGGCTTGCGCATCATGAGGTTCATGAGCGAGATGCATTGCTTCATCGATTTCTTCTACTGGAAAGATGTGACTCAATAACGGCCCAACATCAATCGCTCCACTGGCAATTAAATCCAGGGCCGCTCGAAATGAAGAAGCTTCTGCCTCATCCTGTGCCCCATAGGTACTCGCCGCCGACAGGCGCTTGCGAAAAAACTTATGGAAACGCATATCGATATCAGTGTCGACGCTGGGCAGACCAAACCACATGATTTCGCCGTCCATCCGCACGTGATCAACTGATTCTTTAAAGGTCTCCGATCGGCCCACAGCCTCTACCAAATAGTCGACACCTTTGCCGCCTGTTAGATCCCTCACAGCTGAGTACATATTGTCTTCGCGCGCGTTGATACACACGTCTGCTCCGTAGCTCCTTGCCATGGCTAAACGGGTGTCCGACAAATCTGAAACCACTACTTTCGCTGCTCCGGCCTGCTTCAAGAGGTAAGTCCAAAAGAGACCAGCCGACCCCTGCCCCATCACGGCAACCGTTTCACCCACCAAGTCTCTGGGATGCTGACGCATCGCGTAAATCACTGTCCCAAGTTGTTGAGCCATTAATAGGTGAGATCGCGGGACGTCACAGTCAGGGAGCGGCACACAGTAACCAGCTCCTACGCGTTGAAATTCATTGAAGCACTCACCGACTGGAGGATTGGGAAAGGTTAGAACGTGTTGTCCTTCTTCGAGTCCTGGAACTTTCGATTCGACGATGCGACCGATGCCTTCGTGTCCTGGGTAGCCATGAGGGCAAGGGAACGAATGGTTAAGGCCAGCGCCCATCATCACCACATGGAGATCGCTCCCACAGATCGACGCCATTTCACTTTCGATCAACACCTGACCATCGGAGATATCCGGTATGGCAATTTCTTCGCAGATCATCTGACCTACATCGACCATTCTGGTCGCGCGCATCGTTGTCATACCACGACTCTAGGTCTTGAGGGTCACCCGTCGTATCAACATCGTCGTTCCTAGCGAAAACGAGTCGGTTTGTCTTCAATGACTATTTCACGATCTTGGTTCGCGACAGAGAAATACGAGGAGAACAGAGCAATTGGGTCACGAAACTGGCATCGTTGCGGAAGTGCAAGAAAGCAGTCCCTCTGGGATCTTCCGCGGTTGGTTTGTGTTAGCTGGCCTCTTCGTGACTATGACTGTCACATCAGGACTCGGTTTTTACGCTCAAGGCGTATTCCTCGACGCGTTGGTTGTAGAGCAGGGATTCAGCGTCAGCGTCGCGGGAGCAGGCACAGGAATCTTCTTCGCCGTTTCAGGAATTGCTGGTTACTACGCAGGTAGTTTGCTTTCGAAATTCGACGTCCGATTGGTCATGACAGTTGGCTCTCTGATCGGCGCCATAGGGCTCGCGTTGCTGGGGCAGGTCCGCAACGAAGCTCAGATGGTCCTTGTGATGGTGGTCTTTGGAATCGGTTTCGCGTTGACAAGTCTTGTTCCCAGCTCTGCCATAGTGACCCGCTGGTTCGTGCGAAAGCGCTCCATCGCTTTGTCGATCGCGTCGTCGGGGCTGTCATTGGGAGGCATCGCCATCAGCCCGGTTATTGCCACAATCATCGACGCCGATTCGCTTATCTACTGGGCCCCTCGTTTAGCAATCGCATTCCTAATCGGTATGTTGCCCGCCGTTTTATTCTTAGTGCGTCCCGCACCCGAGGCGCTTGGTCTTCGACCGGACGGAGATCCTCCGCTGGCCTCCGGAGCGCCGCCACCCAACCCTGCGGGTGTCAGTTTCAAAGAAGCAGTCAGATCGCGTTATTTCATTCTCATTTCGGTGACCTTCGTCATCGTTATGGCCGCCCAGGTTGGCGCCATCCAGCACACCTTCAAAATGACGAAAGATCGAATCGATATCGACACGGCACGAACCGCTCTCATGGTTTTAAGTGGCACAAGCGTGGTCGCCCGGATCTTGGGCGGAATCGCGGCTACCAAAATCTCGCTGACCGGCCTGACAGCAGCGCTTATGGCGGTGCAATCGGTGGGCATAGCAGTTCTCGCTGTCGGTCAATCAAAGCTGGTCATCCTCATAGGGGCAGTCATTTTGGGTGCAGCTATGGGCAACCTGCTTATGTTCCATCCGCTTTTGCTCGCCGACGCCTTCGGGGTAAAGGATTATCCACGCATCTACGGCATGGGTCAGCTAATCATGATTCTGGGAGTCGGTAGTGGTCCTTTCTTAGTAGGCCTCATTCGAGATGCGTCAAGCTACCGTGCCGCGTTTGGAGTGCTCACTGTTTTCGCAGTTGCTGCGCTCATATTCTTACTTGCCGCGGGCAAACCGACGACCCAAGAAATTGCAACAGCTGACGCCGCAAAGGCTGCAAGTGCAGTAACTGATTTTGGTAAACCCCCACGACCCAACACCCTGACACCACCTCACGAACTCGAACCTCCTGCAAGTCCACCCAGGAAACGCATCGCTGTAGTCGATCGGGGTTCAATCATGCACAGCAATGATCTTTCATCAGTTGTCGAACCGAGAAGTATCCCCCTCAAGACTTCGGACTGAAGACTTCTTTCATCGACACAGACATAGCCGTTAGCTGACCGAATTACCCGACGATTAGCATCTAGTTTTCGCGCGGGCGCCAGTTGACGTTGCGACACGATCTATAGCGACGATTAGGAGTAGCTATGACCATCGATTTCACTCTCTCGCCTGAGCTTGAAGAAATTCGACTCAAGATCAGAAACTTCATCAACACCGAAGTGAAACCGGTCGAAGAAACAATTGAACGAGACAAACTCGACCAAACTGATCGAGATCAATACATCTCCTTGCTTGTAGGCATGCGCAAAAAGGCCTTCTCCGAAGGACTATGGCTTCCACACATGCCAAAGGACTGGGGCGGAATGGGTCTCGGGCATGTCGAATTAGCAATGGTCCAAGCTGAAGCAGCTAAGTCGTATTACGGACCTTGGGTCCTCAACTGTCAGGCTCCAGATGAAGGCAATATGCACACTCTGCTGCACTGGGGAACTGATGAACAACTTGATAGATACCTCAAACCTCTTTGCGAAGGACGGGCTACCTCATGCTTCGCTATGACCGAACCCGAGGTAGCCGGTTCCGACCCGACCCTGATTCAAACAAGTGGCTACGAAGATGGCGACGAATGGGTGATCACCGGACACAAATGGTTTATTTCAAATGCCCATAGAGCAAATTTTGCGATTCTTATAGTTAGAACCGAAGAAAATCCTGATATTCCACAGGCAGGCAATTCCGCCTTCATTATCGACCTGCCACATGAAGGATGGACCGAAGTGCGCGAGGTTGAAACTATGCACGGAGGCACAGGTCATAGCGAGATTCTCATTGAGGAGATGCGCGTCAATAAAACCCAAATGTTGGGTGGTCGCGGTCAAGGCCATTTGCTTGGTCAATATCGACTCGGACCTGCTCGACTTGCTCATTGCATGCGATGGATCGCTCAAGCAGAAACGGCGTTAGACATGATGGTGGACCGCTCACTGAACCGTTTCGCCCACGGGTCACTACTGGCAGAGAAGCAAGGCATTCAATGGATGATCGCCGACAGCACCATGGAGCTCTATCAGGCCAAGCTTATGGTCCTTCATGCCGCGTACAAGATCGATCGTAAAGAGGACTTCAAAGCGGAGGTGTCGATGGCGAAACACTTCGTTGCCAACATGCTGGGTCGGATAATTGATCGATCTATCCAAGTCCATGGCGCTCTGGGCTATTCCACGGATACGCCGTTAGCCAACATGTACCAACATGCTCGTTGGGCTCGCTTCGCGGATGGAGCCGACGAAGTGCACCAAATGAGAATCGCTCAACGAACTATTGCAGCATGGACCGATAACGGTTCAACACGGTCGGCTACAGGAGACCTGCCGATATAACCGTCTATAGAGCCGCTCCAATAACCGCTGCAGCCGCGGCAACACCGGACTTACTCATGGGAGCCCCCATTGCGGTCAGTGTTGCCTCGATAGTGCCTAACGTTCCCAAAATCATCGGAGGGTTCAGATGACCCATGTGACCGATCCTGAATGCTCGATCGACAAACTCATCAAGCCCTATGCCGAGCGTTAGCCCAGCGTTAGATTCCGCTATTCGACGAAGTTCACTGGCGTTAACGTCACCCGTCAGAATCGTAGTAACCGAGTTCGAACGCGATTCAGGTGATGCAATATTGAATGAAAGCCCATTAGGCGAATGCCATGCTTCCACCGCAGCACGCACTGCCTCAGCTAGCACTCTGTGTCGTTCCCAAACATTCTCGAGGCCTTCTTCAAACAACATGTCAAGTGCTTCACGCATTGCCCACAAGTGCTGAACGGGTGGAGTGCCGCAATAAATCTTGTAGTGCTGCTCCGGATTAGTTCGGGGTTCCCAATCAAAGTATCCGTTTCGCAGATCGGCTCTTTCATGCGCAGCCAAAGCTTTTTCGCTAGCGAAAACGAAGCCAAGCCCTGGCGGGACCATCAGTCCTTTCTGAGTGGCAGCGACAGTGATATCAACGCCCCATTCATCATGCTCATAAGGTTCGCAGCCCAACGAAGCGATGCAGTCAACCATGAGAAGCGCGGGGTGATCCGCTGCATCAATGGCGTGTCGGATGGCCTGAATGTCATTTCGAACCGACGTCGCCGTGTCTACCTGAACAACCATTACCGCAGCGATTTCTCCTGATACATCGGCTTTAAGGCGTTCTTCAAGCGCCGCAGGATTCACTGGGTCGGGGTCACTACCGGACAGGATCTCTGCCTTCACTCCGGAAACTTCAGCCATCTCTCCCCAACCGACAGCGAACGTACCGGACTCAAGAACAAGTATTTTGTCTCCTCGAGAAAGGGTGTTGCTGATAGCCATTTCCCACGCGCCATGTCCGTTCGAAACACTGATGAATACTGGCTGCTCAGTCCTCGCTATTTTCCGCAGGTCGTCTTGAACGCTGAAAGAGACGTCGATTAAATCCCCTTCATAAATGTTGGGCATTGGACGGTGCATCGCCGCCAATACGCGATCGGGAATTACCGAGGGACCGGGAATGGAGACCATCGGGCGGCCATAGCTCAACGACATTTCTACACCCCAACTCACCGGCGGCTGTTTGCGTTATCGAAGGGTACCTTCCCGAAGAGTCACACCGGCATGTTCGCTCTAGTTAACGTCTACCCGACAAGGGTTCTAATGTGTAATACCAGAGCGGAAGATAAAAGGGGGACCCCGTGACTGACGCACTGCTTCACGGCTTCAGCTTGCCAAACAAAAACGAGACCGACTTCATAAACATAGTCAGCGCAAAAGATTGCACTCTCGTTGATGACCAAGGCAATCAGTACCTAGATGCCATGGCCAGCCTGTGGCTATGTCAGATAGGCCATGGAAACTCAAAAGTGATCAACGCCATTAAAGATCAACTTGACCAGCTGCAGACCTACAACACTTTCGACCCGTTCACCAACACTCCGGCAAGTGAAGCCGCAGAAGCGATACGTCGCGTAAGTCCTCACCCCAACGGTCGAGTATTCCTAGGCTGTTCAGGCTCCGAAGCGGTAGATAGCGCCTTGAAACTTTCCCGGATGTTTCACCAACGTAGAGGAGATTCCGACCGGCAAATCATTGTGCGACGAAACGCCGGTTACCACGGAGTGAACGTCGGAGGCACCAGCGTTCAAGGCATCGAACCAAATCGCGTTGGCTGGGGCGATCTCCTCCCCCACGTAATCGAAATCCCTAACGACGATATTGAGGAAGCAGCAACCCTCTTCGCGGAGTATGGATCAAGGATCGCCGCTGTGATTTGTGAACCAGTTCAAGGTGCCGGCGGAGTGATTGTGCCCCCAGACGGCTATCTAGCCGGACTAAGGCGGCTCTGCGATCAACACGGATCCTTGCTGATTTTCGATGAAGTCATTTGCGGGTTTGGTCGAACGGGACAGTGGTTTGCAAGTCAGACCTTCGATGTCACTCCAGACATGATTACTTTCGCTAAAGGCGTTACCTCCGGCTACCTGCCGTTATCCGGTGTAATCATTTCCGAAGCTCTCAATAACGAGCTCGTCAGTGACGAGGCCGCGAAATTGATGCATGGTTACACCTACTCGGGCCACCCCACTGCCGCTGCAGCCGCCATCGCAAACCTTGAGGTAATTGAGAGCGAAAATCTTGTTGCGGAAGCCCGAAGAATCGGCGATCAAATGCATGCCGGCTTTAGCGCTCTCCTCGGCGATGAGACAATCAGCAGCTTCAGAGGGATCGGTGGTATCTGGGCCTGCGAAATAGGTAAAGACGCAATTCCGGTCAGGGACATGATGATCAGCAACGGAGTCGTGTGCCGCGGCATCGGAGAAGCTGTCGCATTCTGTCCGCCCCTCATTATCACCGACGACGAAATCGGACAGATTTTCGACACATTGAGTGAAGTGCTCCGAAGAAGTTAGCTAATTCGGGTCCAGCGCAACGCCTACTGGGGCGTATCAGCTATTCGTTCGTGATGACGAATCACTTCGTCAATCACAAACCTTAAAAACTTCTCTGAGAACTCTGGGTCTAGCCCAGCTTCCTCTGCCAGCTTGCGAAGCCGCTCAATTTGTTCGCGTTCACGTGTCGGATCGGCAGGTGGCATTCCTGCTTCCGCTTTATATTCACCCACCGCCTGAGTGATACGAAATCGTTCCGCAAGCATATGAATCAACGCAGCATCAATGTTGTCGATACTTTGCCGGAACTGAGAAAGCTGATCATCACTCATTGGCTAAGTTTCTAGTCGCTGGAAAGCAGCCGGGCATCTGTTTAACGAACATCGTCGCTCTATTAGCCGAGTGGAGTGATCTAGTGCTAGGCCATGGCAGTGACCGATACAACGATTCGCTTTGCCACATCGGCTGATGCAACAACAATATTTAACTTCATTGAGGCGCTAGCTATATACGAGCGAGAACCTGACGCCGTCGAAGCAACTCCAGCCTCAATCAGTAACCAACTGGATTCTGAGCGCCCTCCATTCGAATGTCTATTGGCTGAGGTAGAAAACGAACCTCGAGGCTTTGCCCTTTTCTTTCATAACTATTCAACCTGGCGAGGCAAAAAGGGTATCTACCTTGAAGATCTGTTCGTACCTGAACATTTCCGGGGTCAAGGCATCGGCAAATTACTACTCGCGTCTTTGGCTCGGATCGCCATGGAACGGGATTGCCCACGCCTGGAATGGCAGGTTCTTGACTGGAACCAGACAGCCATAGATTTCTACGAGTCGTTGGGCACCAGAGTGATGAAAGACTGGCTCCCTTGCAGGCTTACAGATCAAGATCTCAGCAAACTTGCTAATCAGGGGGCTACGGTCAGGTCACCATGAATGATGATTACAACCTAAAAGGCAAGGTAGCGGTCGTCGGAGTCGGAGAAACGACCTACTACAAACACGGTCAGTCTCCAGATCCAGAGTTTGTTCTAGTGCTCAAGGCAATTATTGCTGCCTGCGAGGACGCCGGAATAAGCCCAAAAGAAATAGACGGATTTTGTTCCTATTCCAATGATCGAAATGACCCTCCGCGTCTAGCGAACGCACTCGGAATACCTGAACTTCGTTACTCCAACATGCAGTGGACCAGCGGAGGCGGCGGAGCAGCTGCAGCCGTTCAAAACGCTTCAGGCGCAATCATGGCGGGATCCGCAAACGTTGTCGTGGCCTACCGCGGTTTGGCTCAGGGCCAGTTCGGTCGCTTCGGTCGAAGTGGTGGATCCCGGCCGGTCAGCGGGCCAGCTGCCTACACGCTCCCTTACGGAATGATGAGCGCGGCCCAAATGTACGCTATGCGCACCACCAGATTTATGCATGAACACGGCGTCGGTCGAGAAGCTATGCGTGCTATTGCGATGACGTGTTACCACCACGCACAAAACAACCCCCGCGCAGTTATGAACGGCAAAACGCTAGATGCAGAGACTTACGACTCTTCGCGATGGATTACAGAGCCATACCGGCTCTTTGACTGTTGCTTGGAGAACGACGGCGCTGCAGCGATGATCATCACCCGAACAGACCGGGCGAAAGACTTAGCTAAACCACTTGCCTTAGTACTCGGCGCACAACAAAGCGGTGGCCATCGTTCCGGAGCTACCGCAGAGAACGTCACCGACTATGTCACTTCGAGCTTCAAACCAGCCGTGAAACATCTGTATGAGCAAGCCGACATCACAGCAACGGACATTGATGTTGTACAAAGTTACGAAAATTTCACTGGCGGGGTGGTGATGAGTTTGATCGAACACGGCCTTTGTACATACGAAAACGCCGACGAGATTCTAACCTTCGACAATCTTCGTGCAGATGGAGGAAAGCTGCCGTTAAACACCAGCGGAGGCAACTTAGCCGAATGCTACATGCATGGCCTCGGCCTCCAGATAGAAGCTGTACGACAGGTAAGAGGCGAATCTTGTAACCAAGTTCCCGATGTCAAAGTCGCTCTAGCTAACGCTGGCCCAATGGTCGCTGTCGCTTCCACAGCTCTCTACGGAACAGAGGAGACTGCCTGATGACTCGATCGACAAATGATGCGCACCTACCAGGACTCCGCCAGCCCGCACCCGCTAATGACGGACTAGACGCCCCCTTTTGGGAAGGCACACGCGCACATGAACTAAGAGTTCAGCGTTGCAAAAAATGCGGCCGCCATCAGTGGGGGCCAGAATGGATGTGTCACGCCTGCAACTCGCTTGAACTCGAGTGGGTAGCAGTCAACCCCACCGGCCAAATTTACAGTTGGCAGCGTCCCCATCATCCTGTCCATAACGCTCTTTCTGATCGCGGACCGTACATCATTGTCTTAGTTGAGCTACCCCAAGCAGACAATGTCAGGATGGTCGGCAACCTTCTCGGTGATCCGCTACAAGAAGTCGAAATAGGTGCACCCGTATCGGTTGTGTTCGAAGACCGCGAGGGAGACCCAGATTTCACACTCGTGCAATGGGAAGTCACCTGAGATAGGTCTACCCAAAAAACACTGTGGCGGCTGACCAGAGGACAGCCGCCACAAGTTGGTTTTAAATTTGTCTGTTCTTAACCCGTTATTGCGTCGAGTGTTTCTTCGCTAGGTGCAAAGTAGAACGATCCCGAGGCAGGGTTTGAATAGTCTGTGATCGCGTCGCGAACTCCGTTCGCGTCATCGAGGCCATACATCATCCGCAGTCTTTCCCTCAGCGGTGCCTGGTCCTTGCAGAACGCCATGAAGTAGAGACCAACGGTGCCATCGTGGAACGCATATGGAGTTGACCTACGGGCAATCTCGTTTCGCTTCGGCGAGGATTCACCACCATGATTGCCGTCTTCGCGGAGTTCCACGTGACTGAGATGGCTGTAGGCCTCCTGGGACTCGGTCTTTTCGATACCCGGGAACTTCTTACGCCCAAAGTTCTTTTCCTGTTGGTCGTCTGATAACGCATTCCACCCATCAAGGTCATGCACCCATCGCTGAGCAATGATGTGACTTCCACCCGCACCGGGATCACCATCCGCAACGATGGCAACAGCTGGCTGATCCTCGTCAGCGGGGTTACCAGTTCCGTCTTTGAAGCCGGTCATATCAAGTGAGTCACCGTAAATAAAGGTCGGCGTCTCACGAGCAACTGCCATATGACCTTCGAGCGCTGAACGGGCGTCGTACTGGGCCTTCCAGACCTTGTCTTTGTCGTCATGGTTGAGCCACAGCAACAACTCTTCTTGAGTTCCTTTTGCTTGACGCCCTGAGCCATCATCTGACTCAACTGTTTCGTACACCTGAAAGTCTTCAGGTACGTCGTCGGTGAGGTCGGGTAGTAGCCCTGGGCCAAATCCGAGGGTGAGGTTAATATCCTCGGAGGCACATGCGGCTCGAAGGTCTTTCAGTGCTGATTTGATCGCTCCCAAATCCGCACCCTCCGTGCGGCTCAGGTGCACGTACCACTGGTTTTGACCCATCCCATTAAAAATGGCTCTTTGAGGTGTCGCCATCGTCGCTCCTTCGTGCTGGTGAGTGTTCTGAATCGTACGTTACTTCCTTATCTTATTCAGTGCCCATCAGACAAATCTTTCGTGAACATAAAGTTCATATATGTAAATATTTGGTATGCCCGCATATTCGACTGAACTTCCAATTAGGCCAGATCTAAACGACGCGCATGAAGAATTGGCGAAAAGATGGGCTTCTACCGGGCTTTGGTGGTCAGGTGCGGAACGCCTAGCGATAGTTGAGCAGGTTCGCGCAGCACGAGATGCCGAACCGCTCGCTCCGTGGGAATCCCCTAGCGAATTTGAAGGGCTCGTCTCAGGTGAAAACATTCTGCCTACCGCTGCGGTGGACGCAATTTGGCGAATCACCAATCACCCAGGGACACTGACCGCTGAATGGCATGCTTCGATTGTGGGTCGGGGCCTCAACCCTGAGGCATATGCGGAACTTGTTGGTGTAGTCGCGCAGGCCAACGCCGTGGATCGGTTCGCCGACGCCCTGGACCTCGAACGCGTGTCCCTCCCTGAACCATCTGGTATTGAGCCCGCAAGGTCTCCAGACCCTTCTGTCCAAGTCACCTCACATTGGGTCCCTACCGCTCAAATAAAGGGACCCAATGTGGTGAAAGCGTTGAGCGCTGTTCCTTTTGAAAACGAATCAATGCAGTTGTTGTCGTCAGTTCAATATGTCGGATTAGGTGACCTTCTATCCGATCTGGTCTCCGACCAGAATTCACTTTCAAGAATGCAGGTTGAAGTGATCGCTGCAAGAACTTCGAAGTTGAATGAGTGCTTTTATTGAACGACCAGCCATGCGTTGCTGCTCGGTCTGAGCGGCATGAACCAAGATGCCGAAGTCACTTTCGAGGCCATCGATAATTCCGAGTCGGGTGATGGCGGCGTCGAACACGGAGCTCTGCTTTCAAGGTTGTGTGAAGCCATATACAACGAAGATCAAGGTCAATTGGCATCCATCAAGGATCAGGTCATCGAAGCTGCGGGCGCGGATGTATTGGTAGATGCAGTGGCAGTGTCCGCGCACTTCTACATGATGACTCGTATTGCCGACGCCACCGGCACTCCGCTTGATGCCGGCTCTGTCGAACCATCCATTCAAATTCGCGAACTTGTCGGCGTAAACGCTTTCACTTCTCGTCGAGAAGCTCAGAAGTGAGTTGATCGTCAAACCTGACTCCAATCGTCAAGATAAGCGCCACAATCGCGAGTCCCCCTGACATACCAACAACCTGGCCGAAGGTCGGCACAAACACTTCTGGGGCCATCACTTCTTCAACCCCCAGTGATCGAGATCGCCGATCTCGCAGTCCGACAAACGCGGTGTTCCATACCGCTAAACCTCCGACGAGTCCCGCTGTGCGCACCATTTGCGTCATTCCTCCTGCCACGCCTTGCTGAGAACGTGACAGCGATGCCATAACAAAACTCATATTCGGTACTTGGAAGCTTCCGAGTCCGATTCCCACCAGGCAGAGAGCGACAACCAATGAAAACATGGTCGAGTTGGAATCAATTTGGCTGAAAAGAACTAGCCCGACACCTTGGCAGGCAAGCCCAAACCTTGTGAGTGTCAAGAGTCCTAGTCGTTCAATCATTCGGCCCGTTAACCACGCTGAGATGGCAGTACTGGTTGGCGCTATTCCCAAAATAAGACCGCCAGCGATAGGACCATGACCTCTGATATCAACGAGCAGGTAAGGCCCAAGAAACCAAATACTGAACATCGAGGCGTTGGCTAAAGCGTTCAGCAAGTTAGCTCGCCCAAAGCCCTGTTTTCGAAACAGTGACATATCTACCAGCGGGAGACTCGCCCGCTTTTCGACGCCGCGAAAGACCACTAACGACGCCATTGCAACCAGAGCTAGGGCGATCGTTATGGGCGAGGTCCAGCCCCACATCAAACCGCGGCTGGCAACGAACAAGGTCAGCCCTAAGCCCAGAGCAAGGGTCATTGCCCCGAATAGGTCAAGAGGCTGCTTACTCTTCATTACTCCTGGCCTATGCAAACCCGATAGAAGAGCCGCGACCAGAAGCACTCCCATATAGGGAACCCGGAACGCGTAAACCGATTGCCAGTCCCATGCCTGAAGCAACAAACCTCCGACTGGCGCGCCCGCTGCCAGACCAGCTGCTGTTGTCATCGCGAAAATTCCCAGTGCTCTGGGCTGGTGTCTTTCAGAAACTGACAAAGTTACGAGCGCAGGCGCTGTCCCCAAGATCAGAGCCATTGAGGCTCCCTGGCTCACGCGCGCCAGCAAGAAAAACTCGAACGACGAGGCTAGAGAACACCAAACGAATGCAAGGCCTTGGACGACGATGCCGATCACCATTATTCGCCCATGACCAATGCGGTCGCCGAGGCGTCCCGCAGGGAGTAACAACACCGAGTAAGTCAGAACAAAGCTGACCACTACCCATTGAATCTGGGAAACATCGATTTCAAATGCGGCTGTGATAGCTGGAAATGCGATATTGACCGATGTGTCGAGCCCGCTGAGCAACCCAGCTAAACAGGCGACGACGAATGGGCCGCTAATCTTCACCGATTAGCTTTCGGCCGCCGCCTTCATTCCTTTGAGCGTCGCCGTGATGCTCTCTTTCGCATTGGCGGCTCGGTATTGAATTTCTTCGTCACCATGTTCAATCATTAAAGGAGACAGATTCATCAGCGCCCATGATTCGGTCAAGGTGGTGCCTGAATCGGTGGGTTCTATGTCGTAACGCCAGTGAATAAGGTTCATTGCGCTGCCACCCGTTACGAAGGCAAAGGCCTTGTTTTCTTCACGGACAATAATTTCAACTAGCGCCTTCCACTCATCGTCACCTCGACGGTTAATTCCGACAAATTCGTCGCCGACCTCACCGGTGCCCGGCACTCCATCTTCGTTTTTTCGCCAATAGCCGCCGGTGTTTTCCGAACTCCACTCTCCGTATCGCTCCATATTGGTCACCAGAGACCAAACAGTTTCAGGGGATGCGTTAATTTCGATCGACTCGCTGTGACTCATAATTGGTTCGCTCATGCCCGAGAGTCTGGCAGGCTAAACGTCTCGCCGCTAACGATCAGTCGGTGCTCGTCATACGAACTGCTTCAGGAAGTCCAAAACCAGTCGGTTAGTTTCATCTACAGCTTCAATTTGGACCCAGTGACCGGGACCTTCGATTACGTGCACGGAGCGAAGATCATCGAAATGTTCAGCGCCGGTTCGGCCACCGGTCATGCGTCGGACAGGGTCCTCTGAACCGGTGATAAAGATTGACGGTTGACTGATTTTCTTCCCCTCAAGCTCTGCTGTATCACTCAAAAAGTAGGGGATGTTTCTGTACCAGTTCAGTCCGCCCCGAAACCCCGACTCGGTATATGAAGCAACGTAATAATCCAAATCTTCTTCAGTCATCCAGTGCGGTAACTCGTCGGGAGGCTCCGGTGATGCCTCCAACATTGTCGTTTTTCCTTTTGGATCTACGGATGGCCCTGAATCTCCTGAAGCGGACAAATGGACTGTTAACAGCGATCTGCGGATGTCTTCTTCGAAATGAGTCTCCGCGCCACCAATGTTTTCGCAGAAAAATGCCCAATAGAAAAAGTTGTCTCCCCAAAACTCTTGGGTACACCAAGCCGGATCGAGATTCCGCCCATAAGGCACCGACATACCTACGACAGTTCGAACCCGATCGGGGTACAGAAGCGCGACGTTCCAACCAACTAGGGCACCCCAATCGTGAATCATCAACGCGTACTCGTCGTAACCGAGCGCTGTGGCTAGCCCGTTAATATCTGCTGCCAGGTCACGGATTCGGTAGTCGTCAATGTTTGGCGGGCACTCGCTATATCCATAACCGCGTTGGTCAGGCACACACACCTTCCACCCCTGAGCCACTAGCGGGTCAATTTGGTGGCGCCATAGGTACCAACACTGCGGCCAGCCGTGCATCAAAATAATTAGTGGACCATCGCCTTCGACTACGCACCGCAAATTGACACCGTTAGTTTCAATTACCTCAAAGTTTCGGTCCGCCAATCCCACACGATTCTCTTTTCTCGTCAACGACTAGCTTCGCACAACTACTGTGCGGCAATGACCTATGAATCGATCCTCTACGAAGTAGACCAGAACGTTGCCGTGCTGACTTTGAATAGACCGGAACGTTTAAACGCTTGGAACACTCACATGGCAGCCGAGATTGGTTCCGCGCTCGCAGCGGCCCAAGCCGACGACGAGGTACGTGCTGTGGTGTTGACAGGTGCAGGTCGCGCTTTTTGCGCCGGGCAGGATCTCTCTGATGGAGAGGACACTTTTGCCGACAACGCCGACGCCAACGCACACGAGCAGGGAACTCCCTCAACGATGCCCTGGGACGTATCGAAACCGGTAGTGGCGGCAATTAACGGTCACGCAGTGGGGGTTGGACTCACATTTCCCCTTACTTGCGATATTCGCTTTGTAGCGGATGACGCGAAACTCCAGTTTGCTTTCGTGCGTCGAGGCATCGCTCCAGAGCTGGGGTCAACCAAACTATTAAGTCGAATGGTTGGCTTGCAGGTAGCTAGCGATTTGCTCATGTCGGGGCGATTTTTTTCTGGTGTTGAAGCGGCTGATATTGGGTTAGCCGCACGTGCGGTTCCAAGTGGCGAGGTTTTAGACACAGCTTTAAGTTGGGCCATCGACGTCGCCGCAAACACTGCACCGGTATCAGTTGCTGTGACGAAGAAAATGATGTGGGAAAATCTTCTTCCTGAGATCAAAGACACTTTCCGGAAAGAATTACGCCTTATCCCATGGTTGGGAAGTCAACCCGACGCGGCGGAAGGAGTCATGCACTTCATGGAAAAGCGCCCACCGTCATGGTCGGGAAGCGTACTCACGGATATGCCAGATTTAGATATGTGAAGCGGGGGTGCTGTACCGCTATACGAGAACAAGTGTTGTGACGAGAACGATCGCAACAGCTGCGAGCGCGCCACCTAGGCCTAAGAAAACCGCAATCATTGCCGGAACCAACGAATTGTCGTCTTCCACAAGAACTCCTCAGGTCGAATGAACGAGTCCTCACAATAGCCGATCACCCCTACAGGTCCATTCGAAAAACATGGCTGCACCTAGTTGTGGAATTATGCGTGTGAGCGGTTTACGTGAAAGGGAAGCCAAAAGTGGATTTCGAGTACAACGCAAAAACGCTTGAGCACAAAGAAAAGCTCGAGTCATTCATGGAACAAAATGTGTATCCAGCTGAGCAGGAACATCACGCCTTTGTTGAAGACCCAGCGAATATGTGGCAACAGCCGCCGGTGGTTGAGGAACTAAAGGCAAAAGCTCAGGAGGCCGGGATTTGGAATTGGTTCCTACCGGCCGAGTATGCGGAGTGGAGCCCGGGCTTCACGAATTTGGAGTTTGCGCCGCTAGCTGAAGTTATGGGTCGGGTCCCCTGGTCGTTTGAGGTGTTTAACTGCTCAGCTCCTGATCGTGGGAACATGGAGGTACTAGCGAAATACGGAACCCCGGAACAACAAGACCAATGGCTTCGTCCGTTAATGGAGGGTCGTATCCGTTCAACATATGGGATGACAGAGCCTCAGGTTGCGTCTTCGGATGCGACCAACATGGAACTTCAGATTGATCGCGATGGTGATCAGTACGTTCTCAACGGTAGGAAGTGGTGGAGCAGCAACATTTATCATCCACTCTGCGAGTTCGTCATCACAATGGGTGTGTCGAACCCAGACAACCCTCGGCATCAGCGACATTCGATGGTCATTGTCCCCAAAGACACTCCAGGTCTCGAAGTTGTCCGTCCCTTATCGGTGTTCGGTAACTTGCACTCTCCTGCCGGTCACGGAGAACTCGCGTACCACGACGTCCGGGTTCCAATTGACAACATCATTCTGGGTGAAGGTCGGGGCTTCGAGATCGCGCAAGGAAGGTTGGGTCCTGGACGATTCCAATATGCAATGACCAATGTTGGCATGGCTCAGAGAATGCTTGATTTGATGTGTACGCGAGCGGAACAGCGAGAAGCTTTCGGTAGCAAGCTGAGAGATTTCTCCTCTGTGCGCCAAGACATTGCGAGGGCACGTTGTTCGATTGAACAAGCACGGCTCTTGGTTCTGAAGGCCGCCGCGGAAATGGATAAATCAGGCGCTAAAGGTGCCCGAGATTACATTTCGATGGTGAAAATTGTCGGTCCGAAACTCGCTCATGATGTCGCCGAACGTGCGATGCAAATTTTCGGGGGTAAAGGGGTGAGTGGCGACACACCAATAGCTGAAATGTATGTGATCGGGCGTCTTATGCGGATAGCTGATGGTCCCGACGAGGTGCACATGAATCAGCTTGCCAAACTCACAATGGCTCAGGCGGAGATAGCGCGGCAAGAAGGTCGAGGAGGAATGGACTGGTATGGCGACTGATTCGAAGGTCTGCCGATGAGGTCACTAGTGATCGACGGTGCGACTACCTCGTCTTCCGTGGACGGGTGCGCGGCGGAAGCCATGGCGTTTGAGCAAATGGGCTTAGACGCTGCTTGGACTTTTGAGGCCTCTCACGATCCTTTTCTGCCATTGGCACTCGCTGCTGATCAAACAGAAAGTATTCAACTCGGAACAGCTATAGCTGTGGCTTTTGCTCGTAATCCCATGACGTGCGCTGTGACAGCGTGGGATTTGCAGCGACTTTCAAATGGCCGCTTTATTTTGGGACTGGGAACTCAGATAAAGCCTCATATCACGAAGCGGTACAGCGAAAGTTGGTCACAGCCTGCCGCAAGGATGAAGGAATATATTGCTGCGCTGCACGCTATTTGGGACAACTTTCAAACCGGTGAGAAGCTGGACTTTCGTGGCGAGTTTTATACCCACACTCTGATGACTCCGTTCTTTAGTCCAGGTTCGCTCGATGTTGAGCGACCTCAGATCTATGTAGCTGGGGTTGGCCCGAAAATGGTTGAGATAATCGGCGAGTCAGCTGACGGATTTTTCGTTCACCCATTCCATACACCTGACCATATGGAAGCAGAAACCCTTCCCGTGTTGAGGGGTGCCGCGGAATCAGCGGGTCGCGCAGCCACCGATGTGACGGTGGCTTGTTTGACGATTGTTGCTATGGGCCGCGACGACGCAGAAGTGCACGATGCGCGCAGTAAAGCGGCAGCACAACTTGCTTTTTACGGTTCAACTCCTGCTTATGCGGGCGTTCTAGATTTTCACGGTTACGAGAATCTGCAACCCGAATTGAATCAGCTCTCAAAGCAAGGTGACTGGAAACAAATGACCGAGAAAATTGATGATGATCTCGTCGATCTTCTCTGTGTTTCGGGCACTCCAGCAGAGGTTGGCGCAAAACTGAAAGACCGCAACCAGTTCGCGGACCGGTCAACAATGATGTTTTATGGCGCACCACCAGACCCGGACGCCATCGCTGACACTGTTAAAGCAGCTCGTAGTTAAGCAATACCCGCCGCTGAGGCGAATGTCCGCATTTCGCGTTCTATATCACCCATGGGTTGGTACGCGATTTCGGTTATGCCGTGTGCTTCTAATTCGGTTATTTGGTTAACCACTTCATTTTCGTAGAGCGTGAACGGCGACAGGAACATGGATTCGCCTACAACGACTTCGCGATCAATGTCATTCAGATGCGTCAGGTGCCCCTCATGCACCCGAAGGTGACGACCGTCTTCGGGCACTTGTTCGACCAAGCGACGGAACTCATCGGCGTTCGGGAGTGTGCTGAGCCTTTGGTCGTTTTGTTCTAAAAACGCGTGGTATGCGACGCTCACCCATGGTCCCGCTGTTTCGATTACTCGAGGGGAGTCAACTGTTTCATCTCCGCTCATGACCGCTCCGCTTGTCAACAAGATGACGTCGTCTAGGCGTTCATAGCTGGCATCTGGTCTGGGTCGCGAGGTGAACACACCACAACCCATTTCTGCAGCGGTATTCAATCCTCTCGGTCCGTTAACGCCGAGTATCCAGGGAACTTCGATTGGGCGTTGTGGGGCTTGTCCATCCCAATGCAGCATTGAAATCAGTTCACCGTCATAACGAATGTTTTCTCCCCTAAGCAAGGCTTGAATCTGGTGAATCATCTCTGGAAACTTTGCCCATTTGAGCGGTTTTTGTCCCATCGCTCGACGGCCGGTAAATCCGGTTCCCGCGCCGATAATCACGCGATCTTCTCCAACTAAATCGACGAGCGTAGCTATGGCGGAAGCCGTAACCATGGGGTGTCGGAGGGAGGGAATTAAAACCCCTGGGCCGAGTCGAATCCGGTCAGTGCGTTCAGCGGCGAGCGCAAGAGTCATCCATACATCTAGCTGCAGCGCTGGGGTGTCGTACACCCAGGCGGTTTCGTAACCAAGTTGTTCAGCAAGTTCGATATGGGCGGGGGTTTCAGGAATAGGCGGAAAAGCAACAGAGATCCTCATCCCTTCATTCCATCACGGAAGGAAGGGGAGGATCTCGTTACTTATTCTTGTATTTCCTTATTTAAGCAATACGTCGCGCAACTATTTGCTGTGTTGCTGAGGCATCGAAAATATTTTGGGCTTCGGCTTGGAGTGGACTATCACCGACCATTGACCAAACTTCTGGGTTATTGCGCTCTTCGTACTCTGCTATCGATCCGTAGTAGAGCAACATCGCAAAGCTGCAGCCACCTTCCCCTAGCGGCGTCATCAACGCGGCAGCTGGGGTTCCGGCGATTCCGTTGACCATGTTTACGAATTGTTGTGACAAATCGATCGCCTTGCTCACATTATGAAATGCAGCGCGATTGATGGTGTTGACAAGAATCTCACTCGGCTCCGCGGGCATATTTTCAGATCCAGCTATTGGGCTCATAACCCAATCCATCGCCGGTTCTTGGTACATACCGACGAGTTCCGCGGCTCTGCTCACCCAGCCAGCATCTTCAACCATGGCAGGCTGCGCAGCCATCAGATCTGACCAGCTATCAACTCGAGTGCTGAGTCCGCAAGAACCCACTGGACCGCCAGCTAAGGTCTGCCACCCATACCAGGTGAAGTCGGTAATGGAGTTTAAGTAGGACACCATTTCCGCTACCTTGGCCGGCCCTTCAAGAGAACATTCGGGACGGAACTGAATTTGTCGTTGAAGAATTTTCATTCTCACACCACCTATTGCATTTGTTGGAATGGTGGCACCATAGCCAAACCGACTTAGCCTCGTTAAATTTTGCGTTCGTAGATTGCGAAGCTAGTCACTCATGACATTCCTTTGGACCCAAGAATGCGATCGCTACACCTAACTCTGCTTCTTTTTTGAGAGTTGCAATACGGCGGTGGGGTTGCACCGCAGGTTTCACTTGACCGAGCAAGTCTCCTAGAAGCTCCGATGTTGCATCAATGTCGTCGACAGCGATGACAAGTCCCCACAAGTCCCAGTTCCGTGATCGGTCTTCATTTTTGGGACCAATGAGTTCTAGTTCGATGTCACCCATTTTGGGCGCTGAACGAAGCATCTCTTTTTCGGGGGATCCAAATATTCGACCATCTTCCACTTGCACTCCTGCACCCGTCAGTGCTGTTTTGCCCAAAGCGAATTCTGGGACCATCAGAACAACGTGATGAAAACCAATCGAACCGTTGGGGTGGGCAATTGAGCGCTCGGGAACCGGCTTTTCGGTGAAGGTGGTAGGTATCGAGCCGAATTGCGACGGCAAACTGTGGCGGAGTACCCACGAGTGGATCCCTTTCGGTCCATCACTGAACACAATTTCCGTCGTGCCGACCACACACCGCCCGTCGTTGATCCGAAAGCCCGCTCGTTTCCATGCGCTTGGGTCATCCCCAACATGGAGTTCAGCAATCGATGGTGTCTGCGCGGTCAAGGAGTTCGCCTCGATTGTTTGAGAGCCTCGCGTAACAAATATTCAATCTGGGCGTTGACGCTACGAAGGTCATCAGCTGCCCACTTCTCGACAGCTGCATAAACCTTTGGGTCAAGGCGAAGTGGATATGCCTTACGAGCCACGGTACCTACAGACGCTTACGCGGTGGTCCCAGCGGGTGGACCCCATTCATTTGTTTCCTGCGAGCTGGGTTGCACCGCCCAATAGAGGAGAACTACCGCACCTATGCCAGTGATTACTAGCCACATCCACTTCCCTGTGCGTCCTACGTCGTGGAGGCGCCTCACTCCCAAAGCAATAGATGGGCACAAATACGCGAGGCTATAGATGAGGTACAGCGGGCCTACGAGAAGCGAGAGGATAAGCGATACTAGAAATGACACAAGGGCAGGCCACCAGTAGGCGGGCCGTGAGGCACGCCCTTGAAAGTCGGTGTATTTCTGCCATGACTCAACGTAGTAATGCATTTATCTCCTGTCCTTAATAAAGGGATCCTGCGTTTACAGCTGGTTGGTGTTGCGACTGACTGGTCGAGACCACCAGAAGATTGCTTACCATTGCTGCTTTGCGTTCGTTACTCATATCGATGATGTTCTCTTCGACTTCGAAAGTCTTGTTCATCGCTGGATTTAGTTGGTGATGACGTCAAGAACAGTACGCCATCCCCCACCTTGGTCAGACGGACGGAAAAGATCTGTGTAGCCACATCGCTCACAGCTCACGTATTCGAATTTGTGGTTTTGGATATTGAAATATCTTGAGGCGCCGCCGCCCGTCGTGCGGATTACTCCCATGTCGGCTTCTCGGCCTCCACACTTAGAGCAGACCCACTGTTGTTTATTAGTCATTTCTTCCCCAGTCCCATAACCATAAATATTATATTGATATCACATCGATATCTTACCAGAGTCGCTTCCAACAGCGCTACAACGCGTAAGCAAAATGTTGTTCTTCATGTCATGATGCAGTGATGAGCGATCAAGTTGTAGTTACTAAAGACGAGGACCGAGTAAGGGTCATCACCATCAATCGCCCGCAGGCGTTGAATTCGATGAACAACGCAGTTTTCGGTGGAATTCGAGATGCACTGGCCGAAGCTGAGGCAGACGACCAGGTCGCTGTTACGGTCATTACAGGTGAAGGGCGTGCGTTCTCAGCAGGTCAAGACCTCCAAGAAATGCAGGATGGCCTTTCCGGCGACGACGGCGCAGAGCATTTGTTTCCCTCGATGTTGAAACAGCTAACTGAATTCAAGAAGCCTTTAATTGCGGCCGTTAACGGTCTTGGGGTCGGAATAGGTATGACTTTCCTGGCTCATTGCGATCTCGTTCTTATGTCGAGCTCGGCTCGATTGCGCACTCCGTTCCCCCAACTTGGATTAGCGCCCGAAGCCGGCAGCAGCTATACGTTTCCCACTCGAATGGGTTGGCAAAACGCGGCGTACGTTTTGATGTCAGGTCGCTGGTTCTCCGCTGAGGAGTGTCTTGAAATGGGTCTGGTCTGGAAAGTTTGTGATCCCGACAATTTGATGCCCGAAACCATCAAAGTCGCAACAGAGCTCGCGGCTAACCCAATACCTTCGCTCGTAGCGACCAAAGAGTTGCTGATGGGAGCGGGCCGACCTGTCGAAGCCTGGTCGGCACATAAACGCGAAATAGCGGCATACGCCACGCTGTTAGGCGCACCGGCAAACACCGAAGCGGTTGCCGCATTCGTAGAGAAACGTGACCCAGACTTTTCTTCGATACCGGGAATCTAATTAGCTATCCGAATCTTTTGACCATCTAGGCGGGCGACTACTGATCACCGCATCATTCTCTAGGTCATCCAGTTCTTCAGGGCTAAAACCCAGAAACTCGGAGAGTACTTGTCGGTTGTTTTCACCTCGGTAGCCCACCGATGGCTTCACGCCTGCGTCAGCATCACGAAATCGCCAAGGCGACTGGGGAATAGTAATCATTTCGCCTCTGCCGGTATCAACATCAACGAAAGCCCCTCGCTCTCGGGCCCAATCAGTCTCCGCTAACTCGGGTACAGATCGTACTTCGGCGGCAATCACTCCCCCGGGGCCTATAGCTGCCTCGACATCTCGGGCGTCATCGAAAGTTGCAACAAATTCAGCAAGAATCTCAGTGAGCGCTTCACGATTTTCTACACGATTCTCGATGACCGCAAACCTTGGATCTTCAACAAGATCAGGACGATTCATCGCCTCAACCATGTACCGAAACCCATCATTTGTGGTGATGTCGATTGTAAGGCTGACGTATCTTCCATTTGCTAGACGCAGAACGGGTGACCAGTTCTGACCGCCTTTGAAGCCCACCATCGGGTCTTGTCCTGTCATTTCTATAGCGGCCAGGTCGTTGACCATTAGCGTGCTTTCCGCCATCGACACTTCAACCTTTTGTCCATTGCCGGTGCGATCTCGCAAATGCAACGCCGCTAAAACTGCTCCTAATGCATGAAGCCCAGTGCATGTATCAGAGTGTGACATCGGGTCATTTCGAGGTTCCTCGTCACGCCTTCGCGCGACCATTTCAGTGACGCCTGCTTCGGAGTGGATCGCCGAAGCGAACGCCCCTTGGCCTGAGCGGGAGTTGTCATGACCCCAACCACTTACGGACCCCATGATGATCTTCGGGTTCACTTCCTGCAATCGGTCAAAGTCGATACCAAGGCGTTCCATAACCCCAGGTCGGTAATTCTCAAGGACGATGTCTGCATGGGGAACAAGTTGAAGAAAAATGTCTCGACCGTGTTCAGAGTGCAAATCAATCGAAATGCATTCTTTCCCGGCGTTGTACTGGGTGAAGTATGGCGACAGTCCGTCGACTCGGGGCACTAAGAGCCGGGTGAGGTCACCGTCTGGCGGTTCGACCTTTATTACACGAGCTCCTAGGTCGCTAAGTAGCCGACCACAAATCGGTCCAGCTAGCGCTCGGGTGAGATCTAAAACCAAAAGATCTGAAAGCGGCTTTTCCATAGCTCCGCAAGATAGCTGCCCAAGCGATGTGCGTGCTGAGGGTTAGCCGTGCACGAAACGCAAACCTGAACGATCGAACGAATCTGGAGCGACATTTAGAAACTCGTCTCTTAGGTCGTCCCATAGGGCGAGACGTTCCCAGTTGGGTTTACAGGGCATATCGTTGTCATCAAGAAAAGGGTTCGGCAACAGCACTGTGAGCAGTTGTTCATCTGCGCCGTTATAAAGACGAAGGCCCCACGACACCGGTGCGTCTTCTCTAATAAGGCGATAAAGCTCCGCTCGTTGACACGGTCGGATTGAAGCAACCTCTGGTGCAGTTGGGTTTGACGGATCGCCGATTGTGGGTCCAACACATATGTGTATGTGCCATTGTTCGAAGTCGAGCGTCGCATAACCGTCCAGCACTGTGATCCGTGGCGCGCAGGGTGCCTTTATTTCATAGGCCGCTCCCTGGATGATTGGCCCAAACTGCACCATTTGCCAATGCTCGAACACTTTTTCTAGTAGACGTACAAGGTTGTCTTGATCAGTAGGTAAAGCAAAGAGTTCGATCAGCCCATTACCTGGTTCGTCCACCATGTGACCGGTCGAAGCCACCGAAAGTTAAACCTCTATGCCATACAGCTCGGCAGCATTATCTTGGAGAATTTTTTTCTGCACTTCGGGAGCTAGTTCTTGGATGGCTTCTCTAACACGTTCGACGCTGTGGGGGTAGAGACAAGTCGGGTGAGGAATATCGGTCTCAAACATGATGCGATCTGGGCCAATGTGGTCTATCGCCGGGGCGAGAGTCTTAGATTCAAACCAAAAACAACCATAGAACTGTCGCCTGAAATACTCGGACGGTTTCATTGACAGGTGAGCCAAATGTTCAGGTGCCGTTTCTCCACACTGGTAATCAAGCGCGTCCAACAGAAATGGAATCCAGCCAATTCCGGACTCAACTGACACAAATTTTAAGTTCGGGTAGCGCTCTGGCACATCGCTTACCAACAGGTTCACCATCCAACGCAACTGTCCAAGAAAGATGGCTGCACCACCCAGGCTGATCTTTACGTCACCGGACCACGTGTCATACGGAACAGATCCTGACCAGTTGATATCTCCCTCAGAGGCTCCGATATGAAAGTTGATCGGCATTTTTAAGGCTTCGCAAATTTCCCAGAATGGACGCCATTCAGGTTGGGCAAAATTGGGCATACCTGAGTCGTGGGGGTTGGAACACATGACGATTCCCTTAGCGCCATTTTTTTGCATTCGATCAACTTCGGCAACCGAAGCATCGATATCCCACCAAGGGACGAGAGCCATGGGAAGAATCCGACCCCCGGAGCGTTGCTGAAGGTCAGTCATCCAGTCGTTGTATATCTCTACACATGCAATTCGTAGCGCTTCATCTTGGACTCGTAAGAAGTTTTGGTTGCCAAAGCCACCAACATTTGGATACACGATCCCATGGCTTATACCCATTCGATCCATTAGATCTAGGCGCGCATCGCAGTCATAACTGGCGGCGTGCACCATGTCGATATCAGCTTTTAGGAATCGCAGGCCGAGCATTTTCTCGCCGTCAGGCATGATCGCGCTGACCGCAGAGTCACCAGCTATTGGTATGTCACCGTTTACAACCCATTTGCGTCGTCCGTTGTGTTCCTTTATTTGGGGAACGAGGTCCTTGTACTTGGTTGGAGCCAAACTGGTCCACAAATCGGGGGGTTCTGACCAGTGGGTGTCAGAGTCAATGATGTTGATCCCCGGAAAAATTTCACTCACTGTCGACATTGACTTAGCCCCCTGTATTCAGCCCCTTGCTTAGCACTCTAGTTTCTTGGGGCCAATCAGACCGGTTCGAGCTCAAACACCGTGGGTCGATGAGATGTCTTTTCCTTATCAACTGGGGTTTCACGGTCAGGTAGTGAGGTTGATTGATTCGGGCCGAAGTCCACCGGTTTAGTTGATGCAGTGAGTAACACGCCGGCTCCAAGCGAAGCCATCACAAACACTGCCCCGACAGGCACGATTCGAAAGGTCGACAAGTCGGCGAGGAAACCTACGATTGGTGGGCCTATCAGGCTGCCAAAGCCCGAGAAGAAAAAAAGCATCCCTGTAACCGCACCAATACCTACTAAACCGAAATAGAAGGCAACGACATCGCCTGCCAAGGCAACAAAGCCGCCATAAGTCAACCCAAGCAACGCAGCGAAAATCACGAGCAGGTAATAACGCCCATTCGCGATGATCCAAAAAAAGTATGCGACTGGCTGAGCTATGAGCGCTATCTGCAACAGTCGCACAGAACCCAGTTTGCCTGCGACTGCGGTGAGCAGGAGCCGACCCAAAATACTCGAAGCGCCTACGACACTCATCAACAATGCGGCCCTTGCAGGAGCGATGCCATCGTCCTCGGCAAATTTGATGACAAAGGCGAAGGAACCCATCAGCGCCATGGACATGAGACCAAATGCTACGGAAATGGTTTTGAATTCTCTGGTTCGCATGACGTTTCGGACATGTCCTCCGGCGACGCCCGGAGCCTGCGATGGTGACCGTCGCACCATCACTAGACCGATTAGGAAGCCCACAGCGGATATGACGGCCAGTATTCGGTAGCTGTTGCGCCAACCCTCTGTGTCGATGATGGAATTAGCGAACGGGACTAACAAAAGTGTTCCGAAGCCCGAGCCAGTAACCGCGACTCCTTGCGCCAGCGCCCTGTATTTCGCGAAGAAGGTTGCGACGGTCGAAAACAACGGGGAGCAGAAAATCCCTCCCCCGAGTCCGCATCCGATTCCGTACACGATGTAGCCCTGCCATATCGCTGTTACGAATGAGGTAGCTACTAGACCGGCACAAAACATTGTTCCGCCAACTACTAGTAGCGGCCGAGGACCGTAACGATCGGCCCAGCGACCTGATACGGCTCCCGTTCCGAAGAAAAGGAACATAGAAAGACCAAAGACGATAGAGGTAGGTCCAAGTTTTGTGTTGAACTCTTTCCCCATTGAACTTACGAAGGCGCCGAAGGTGTACAGCACACCAAAGGCAACTCCGTTCGCTATGGACGCGCCGATAGCAACTGCCCATGCTCTGGGGGTATCAAAGTGGTCGGTCGCGTCAGTCATGTTCTTCGACATCGTAAGCCAGTGATGACAGTTCGTCGCTTCCTAGAAGAAGATGTTGTATCGGCCACGTGATGGGGTAAGGCCGTCTGCTCTATCGTGTTTCGATTGCGACAGGCTAGAACGTCAGGGGTCCGATGGAACAAGATCACGGTCTATTGAGAGTGAACCCGGTGGGTTCGTTGGGGCCCGGCGACCGGCTGTTGGTTTTATTGCATGGTTTTGGAGCTGACGAAAACGACTTGGCGCCACTAGTGCAGCACATTGACCCTGATGGGCGTTTCACTTCAATTTGTTTTCGAGCTCCAATTGACCTGGTTCCTTTTGGTGCTGCATGGTATGAACGCGATGATGCTGGGGATGTTGACTCTGAAACGTTTCACACTTCGGTGCAGGCCATTGATCGGACTATCGACGCAGTGTGTGAGGCCGGAGGCTTTCTACGTTCAGAGATGGTCATCATCGGTTTTTCTCAAGGGTGCGCGATGACATTGGCGGTCAGTTTGTCGAAAGACACAGACATCCGACCTGCGGCGATGGCATGCCTATCCGGAATGCTTCAGGAGATACCTGATTTCGAATACGACTTGACACAAGTGCCCGACACTTTGATCCAACACGGCACTCTTGATCCGATGGTTGACATCGAGCGGGGTCGTCGGATTCGCGATGTCCTCATTGATTCGGGTTGGGAACCTGACTACGTGGAGTATCCAATGGGGCATGAGATTTCAAATGCTTCGTTGTTTGATCTCAGAGATTGGTTAGCCGCTGTGTAGGTCAAAGTGGCTTCAAGTTGAACACGTCGGGTCGACGATGCTCGGGTAGTTCGGATTGTTCGTACGTCTCGACTGCCGGCTCTCGAACAGCCTGGCTCATATATCGGGCTTCCGGCCTGAAACGCAAGAAAACTGTCATCAATAAAGCGCCGGTGAGAACCGAAAGAGTTATCGCTAGCGAGGCCCCTACGACTTCGGCTATTTCGCCTACCGCTAACATTCCCAATGGGAGCACACCAATAGCGCTACTCAGCAGACCCAACGCGCGACCTCGGTGTTGTTCTGAGACAGCATCCATAACAAGCACTGACTGCGTGGACCCGAAGAAACCCATTCCCACTGCCGCTAGAACCAGAAATGCAGCGGAGGCCGCGTACAGAGGGACTAAAGCAAACCCGGTCATGAAAACGAAGGCAATGTAGGAACCGACAACATAAAGCAATCCGCGGCGGCGCGGCTGATAGTGCGCAATGCCTAGAGACCCTGCAAACATTCCGATGCCCAGCATGGCCGCCAAAAGACCCAACAAAGCAGGGCCTACATTGAATTTGCCGCCTACAACTTGCAGCAACGGGGTTGCAGAAAAGAAGAAGAAATTAACGAATGCAGTGACACCAAGAATAGATATGAGACCTTTCTCGGTTCTCAACATTCGAATTCCCTCCAGCAGCGCTGAAGCGCCAACTGCTGTTGCTTGTTGACGTCGCACCAACCGTGGAACCGCTGTGAAGGCTGCTAGCGAAATCACCTGCAAGCAGCCCATGAAGATCAATGCCCACCCAACACTCAACGCTTGAATTAGCGATCCGCCAGCAACGGCGCCCAGGGCTAGGGAAATCGCTGTGCCACTACTTTCGATCGCTAGCGCATTGTCAATTTTTTCCGGGCCAACCACGTCGTAGACGATGACCCGTCGTCCAACCATGTCAAAGACCCATCCGACACCGGTGAGGAAGAGCACAGGGTAAATCATCCAGAGCTGAAGTCTCCCGGCAAGTTCTATCCAACCGAGGATGATGAGTCCTGGGATAGTCACAAAGAACTGCCCAATCACAATCTTGCGGCGGTCAAAGCGGTCTGATACCCAGCCGCCAACTACTCCACCGAACAGCAATGGAGACCAAAGGGCCACACCCGCGAGTTGCACCATGCGAGCGGAACCGGTCAGGTCATTAGCAACGAAAGGTCCGATAAACGAAACCCCCCATCGCGACAAATTCCAGGTCCACCCTGACGCAAAGATCAGGGGAAAGTATCTGACTTTGAGTGCGTCGAAAGTGTTACTCACCTATCGGTGCATACCGCCGTCGACGGTGAATTCTTGACCCGTGCAATAACTGGAGTCGTCGGAGGCGAGGAAAAGAGCAACTGCAGCGACTTCTGACGGCTCAGCCTCGCGACCCAGTGGAATAGAGCGGACCATGCGGTCTTTGTCGAACTCAGAAGTCATGTCGGTGTTGATGAGTCCGGGGTGAATCGAGTTCACTCGGACGTTGTGTCGCCCAAGTTCCAGGGCAGCTATTTTACTCATGCCGCGGACAGCCCACTTTGTGGCTCCGTAGGCCATTGATGCGAAAGTCGCTTCTAGGCCAGCTACCGAGCTGATGTTGACAATGGATCCTGAGCCTTGCTCAATCATTTGAGGGGCAACCGCGCGCATTCCATAAAAAACGCCGGTCTGGTTAATGGCAATCGTTTGGTCCCATATCTCGTCACTGGTATTGACAAGTCTTGCGCCTCTCAAGATGCCGGCATTGTTGATTAGGGCATCGATGCGTCCGTGACGGGCAACTACATCCGAAACAACGACTTCCCACGCTGAGGCTGAGGACACGTCATGTAACAGAAAGTCGACCCCTAAAGTGGCTGCTGTTTGTCCACCTTGTTCTTCGAGGACATCGGTGATGACAACTTGTGCGCCTTCGTCGCGGAGTAGCTCAGCTTCCGCAGCGCCCTGGCCTCTTGCGCCTCCTGTAATGATGATTACTTTGCCGTCTACTCGTCCCATGACACCCCGATCGAAAGTTCTATGGATGCCACCATAGCGACGACAGCGGCAAGGAATCTTCCTAGTTGTTGGCTCAGGAGGCCCTGGGCTCTCTAGGGTAGGTGTTGTGAATCTTGAATCGGTGATCGATGGCCTTCACTCAGTGGGTCCTTCATGGGAGAAAAAATCTGCGTTAGCCGAAGAAGTTGGCTGCATAGACGCAGATAACGCTGCTGACATCAGAGCTATAGGTGCCGCTCGCCTTCTACAGCCGACGGACTTTGGAGGCGCCCAGTCCACCATCGAAAATCACATGCGTGCTGTCGCGGTAGCTGGTGAATATTGCATGGCGACTTCTTGGTGCCTTGCCGTCTGGAGCGCTCATGGCTGGATGCTGGCGCAGATGCCCATCGAAGGTCAGGAAGAAATCTGGGCGGATCCGACGAATTTGGTGAGCGCTTCCATTGTTCCAAAAACACAGTTTCGGCAAGAGGGAGGCGACGTTATTGTTTCTGGCCGCTTCGGATTTGGCTCGGGTTGCGATCACGCACCATGGTTAAGTGTCGGTGGTTTTCTTCCAGGCGAGGAACCCACCCCCGTTATTTGTGCACTTCCCGCTGAAGACGTGATCATCGATCACAAGTCTTGGAATGTGATTGGTCTTCGGGGTACCGGCAGCAAAGACTTAGTCGTTGCTGATGAAGTTGCTGTGCCCCCTCACCGAGTGTTGCGAGTTACTGAGACAATGACTCGCAGGGCCCCCGGGCAGTTGCATTACGGAGGTCCTCTCTACACGTGCCCGTGGCGCACGACAGCAATTCTCGTGTTGGCCGCTCCAGTGATCGGCGCCGCAAAAGCGGCTGTGCGTCGTTTCCAAGAGCGACTTGATGATCACTTTCTGGTGGCACTCGGCGATGTCCAGCGCAACGACCCAGCTGCCGGGTACCGACTTGCAGAATCTACGGCCGAGATTCACGCTGCCGAATTACTGCTCTACGATGCGGCCGCTCGATTGGATCAATTGGGTGGGGTCGAAAACGTCGACCCTGTACTGAACGCATCCATCATTAGGGACTGCGGTTTCGGAGTAAAAACTCTGGCTAAAGCAGTCGATCGCCTGTATGAAGCAAGCGGAGCGAATGCCATGCGAGCCGATGAACCGATACAGCGTCTGTGGCGTGACGTAAATGCGGCACGGTCTCACGCGATATTGACGTGGGATCACGCCGCGAATATGTACAGTCGGGCGCTTCTTGACTCGCTTCAATGAGCCAGGCTGGGTAACACTTCGTCACGAATCAGGGCATCGGATTGCTCGGCGATATCTCTATTAGTGCCCATTGTTGCCCCGACGAAAATGAGTTTGTCGAGACCCAGAGCCTCTAGGGTTCTAACTCTTTCAATACAGACTTCCGGATTCCCAACTATTGCGTAGCTATCAACAAAGTCTGGTGTTAGCACCGAAGCCTGTTGGCTATCAGCCCGAGTATGGCTCTTCATGTCGTACTTCTCGTGAAGTTCGTTCATAACCTCGCGCTGAGTATCTGACACCGGCCCAACAACTTCTCCATGCATCACTGAGAAACGTGCGAACGTCGATAGCCCTCCTCGCACTAGGTCTCTCGCTCGATCGAGGTCAGAGTGGCACACGACATTGACGTATGCGCCGTAGGCGAGCTCGTCGGGATCATGACCAGCTGCAACGCGAGCATCACGAGCAATCTCGATTCCCCACTCGATTCGCTCGGGGTCTGCACCTAACGCAAACATGATTCGCTCTGCGTGTCGCGCCGCAGCGCCAATGACTCTGGGACCAGTTGCCGATACCTCCACGGGAACCTTGCCCGCAGATCCGGGGAGCCAAGATATTTTGCTGGTCCCCGCAGTGTCTGCCAGTTCGAGTTCGTCTACCAGCGGCGCCAATGTTTCACCAAAATTCAATTCTTCAAAAGGAATTTCTTCGCCTCGGAGATAGGTCTGCACGGCGGCGAGATAGCGCTCGAAATCGGCAACACGTGCCGGCGCCCTACCTAGATGGGCTAGAGCCGAGTCTCCTCGTCCGATTCCGAGCTGTACTCGACCCGGAGCTAGCCGGTTGACGCTAGCTACAGCGCTTGCGGTAACCGCAGGGTGTCGGGTTACGGGGTTAGTGACTCCAGAACTTACCTGCAGGCCTTCTGTGGCTTGCGCTGCTGTGGTCATAGCCACATACACATCGCCGGAAAGGTTCTGCGAGTCGACGAATGACACCCCATCGAAACCCTGTTGCTCTAAACGGACAGCGGTTTGGCTCGAATCGGGTCGTGCCACCATTTGTTGAAAGATTCTGGCCATAGAGGGACCGTAGTCGGCTTGCAGTGAACAGCGCTTTTCGGCACGAGAGTTGTTTTATTTGTTTCGTGCAGCTCAATTAGTGACGGTGACTCGATGTTTTCTTCGGGGTCCTGTTGCGGACTACTTCAAGGCATCCATCTACGACTCGGAACGCTGTGGCGGATCGCATCTTGTGTTGACCTGCCGATGCTCGGGATATGACAAGGTCGAACTCAAGACCCTCATGGACAGGAATCAACGAAACGGAACGTTGGCGGTGTTTAGGTCCGTCGATATATCGCACATCATCTAAGAGGACATCGGGGTGCTCCCAACACCAGTGGTCGTCGAACGCTACAAACCCGCAGTCATGAGAGGTGGAGCCTCTTTCATTTACTGCACCTGGACAGATCAGCACTCCATCAACGATCCAAGGATCATGTGGAAGACCATTTGGTTTGAAACCATCTTTAAAGCCTTGCTCTAGAAGGGCATCCGGTTCGGATCCTTCGATGGCTCTTTTCTGCTGTTCAGCAATGATGAGTTGCATCATCGCAGACAGATCCGCGTTGGATTTGGCGGAGAAGAAGTCTTCTGAGAGGAACTCAGCTTCGGGCATCGTGGTCGAGTCTGGCACCTTGACCATCTTGGCGGAGGGATCTGACATTGACTGTTCCCCATCTCAGCAATGTCAGATCGGCGTCGTAGCGTGTGAAGTCCCGATAGGTCTCTTTCAATTCGAACATTTTCAGATTCGGTTTCCTTCCCTCAAATTTGACGTTATCGATAAGGACCCCACATAAATGTCAGTCGGAACCACATCCAGCAGTCCGGCTACGCTCAAACGAAGAGGACTAAATCTCTGTTAGCCGCTGCGTTCTCTCAGATAGGAAGAAACACTTCGATGAAAATAGGTCTTTTCACTCCGTTACGTTCGCCCGTTGCAACACCCGAGTTTCTCAGAGAGTTCGGTCAAAGAGCAGAAGCAATGGGGATTCACTCATTCTGGCTCGGAGAGCACGTAGTCCTGTTCGATAACTACGAATCCAGATACCCCGGCACACAAGACGGGGTTTTCCGATTTCCAGAAGGTTCCGGCTTAATGGACATGGTGAGCAGCATCGGTTTCTTAGCCGCGTGCACTTCAACGCTTCGGCTCGGCACCGGTATATGCATCCTTCCCCAGAACAACCCTGTTTACGCGGCCAAGGAATATGCGACCCTGGACTTCTTGTCGAATGGCCGACTCGATTTCGGGGTCGGAGTCGGCTGGAGCTGGGAAGAATTTGAAGCTTGCGGTGCTCCCTGGCCCAACCGCGGTAAACGGTGTGACGAGTACCTCGATGTAATCAAGACCCTATGGAACGACGAACTCAGCTCATATCAGGGCGACATGTATCAGTTACCGGAGTGTCGCATGCACCCCAAACCCGTTCAGGAAGGCGGAATTCCAATTTGTGTTGGCGGACATTCCGACGCTGCTCTTAAACGCACCGCTCGCTATGGAGCAGGTTGGTATGGAATCAACCTGTCGCCTGTTGAGAGCAAGCAAATGGTCGCACGTTTGGAAAACTTTCTAGAGGCCGAGAATCGTTCAATTGACGAACTCGAAATCCATATCGGGGCCGTTAACGACCAGATGGACCCATCAATGGTGGAGGCATACGCAGAGGCCGGAGTCACTCAGTTACTAATTCCGTTCCTACGACAAGGCAGCAAGCACCTTGAGTCGAATTTGGAGAACATTCATCCATTCGTCGAAGTGGCGCGCAGCATTAATTAAAGGCAACCCAGATCTAATCGTTTTCGCTAGCGGGGCCTTCAAGCTCTCTGGCCGTAACGTTACGCGTCGCCGATTCGACTGGCTTCACCGCAGGGAGTTCCTCACCTGCGACACCTAGTTCATTGAATCGTCTCAGAGTGGGTAGCACCCTGCTCTCAACGCTGCCCACCATCTCGTTGTAGGCCTTTGTCGCGCTTTCCAACCCTCGACCGGTTTTGGCCATGGCGGACAAGGTTGTTCCTACTCGACGGTGTAGCTCCCGCCCTTGCTCTTCTACCTTTTTTGCGTTTTCAGCTAGTTGTGTGGTCTGCCAGCCTCGGGCAATCGTTAACAGCAAAGCCATCAAGCTCATTGGCGAAGCAATGATGACGCGTCGCCGCATAGCTTCGTCAATGAGCCCTGCTTCCGCCCGAACCGCGTCAGCCAAGAAGGACTCCCCGGGAACGAACATGACAACAAAATCAGGTGCATCGTCGAACAACGCCCAGTACTGCTTATCGGAGAGCGCCTTGACATGAGCTTGTACAGCTTTTACGTGCCCCTTTAGTTCAGCTTCTCGGGCAATGGGGTCTTCAAGTTCCTGCATACGGAGATACGCAGACAGCGGGACTTTGGAATCAACGACCAAAAAAGCGCCATTCGGGAGCCTCACAGTTAAGTCGGGTCGCAACGTCCCATCATCAGCAGCTGCCGCGGACTGTTCTGAGAAGTCACAAAACGATGCCATGCCCGCAAGGTCGATGATGTTTCTCAACTGATTCTCACCCCAAGCGCCTCGCGCTGATGGGGACTTCAGTGCTCCAGCTAGTGCACTAGTTCTGGAACTCAGCTCATTAATTTGTTCAACGAGATTGTGGCTAGAGCTTTCGAAGGCGCCTTTGTTCTTCTCATATGTGGACTTCAACTCTCCAACAGACGATTTGAGCTGATTCATCTGTTCAGCGACGGGTTGCAAGAGGTTCTTCGTTTGTTCCTCAAGAGTGCGGGTTCGCTCGTCGATCAGTTGGCCAGCTAGTTCGTTGTTTGTCTTCAGCGCTGCCTGTGCTGCTTGATTTACTTGTGCGTCCACAGCTTCTTTTACAGCGGTGACAATGCTGTCAGTATCAACACGAACTTCGGGTTCTCGTTCTTCAACGACGGATGGCTTATTACGCAGTTGGCTCAACAGGTAACCCACGGCGGCCGCCAATACACCTACGACGATTACAAGGATGCTTGCCATGCTCTACATGTTGACATCAAGGAGGGACAGCGAACGCCAATTACCTAATCAATTATTCCGGCATCACGAAGCTTTGCGAGTTGTTCTTTAGTAACACCTACTTCTTCGAGGATTTCGTCTGTGTGCTGATTCGGGCGTGGGGCGCCATGTCGCACTCGTACCGGGGTGCGGCTGAACTTCGCGGCGGGACCAGTAAGAGGCGCTGAAGACCCATCAATGAGTGTTGTTTGTTGCAAGAGATCCCGTTCAAGCACGTGAGGGTCCTGTGCAGCGTCTGCAAACGTATTGACCGCTGCAATGACAATGCCGGCGGCATCAATCGCAGACACCACCTCATCTTTAGGTCGACCTCGACACCAATCCGCTACCAGTGAGTCAACTTCAGTTCTGTGCGCGACGCGATCTTCGTTGGTGAGGTATCGAGGATCCTTGCCTAATTCGGGACGGCCAAGCACTTCAGTGAGCCGAACCCAATGGGAGTCAAGGATGAGGGCCATGAATACGTGTCCGTCGCTGCACTCGTAGCAGTTCGTCGGCGCACATACTCTGACCTCGCTTCCCCATCGTTCGAGTGAATCACCTGTAGCTCCCAGCGTGAGGTACCCGTTTGATTGATAGATAATCGAGTCAAGGAGCGATACATCCACGTGTTGCCCTTCTCCTGTCGCGTCGCGGTGACGGAGAGCTGCAAGTACAGCAAGCGCCCCATGCAATCCCGAGAGGTCGTCAGCGAGAAAGGTTGGGGCTTTCGAGGGGGAGCCATCTTTTTCTCCGTTAAGAGCCATCCAACCACTATGTGCTAACGCACCTGGGTCATAACCCGGACGTTGCGATTCGGGACCGAACTGTCCCCATCCACTCACCGACAGATACACGATGTCTTGCTTTACCTTTCGGCAGTCGTCGTATCCGATGCCCCAACCCGCGAAGGTTCCAGGTTTGAAGTTTTCGACAACAACGTCTGCTGAAGTTACTAGTGCCAGAAAAGCTTCAACTCCCTCGGATCGGCGGAGATCTATCGCGACACTTCGTTTATTCCGATTTATGGTTTCTTCTGCGAAAGAGCGCGTGGTGCCGCCAATGAAGGGCTGCCATGGCAAACCTTCGTCGCCGGGCATAGCCACTCTGATTACGTCAGCCCCGTAGTCGGCCAGCAAGCATGAAGCCATTGGTCCCGCCCAAGCGGTCGTGGCGTCAATAATTCGCACTCCCGCAAGCGGACCTGGAAGGTCATGACGCGCGTTTCGGTAGAAGTCCTCCTTCTTCATGCACAGCAGCGTAGAGACATTCGTGTAGGCCGTGCAGCACGAGTTGCTAGAGATCTTCTAGGGTCGCTTCCCAATGGAGGGAAAGATCTCATGAAATTCGGTGTTCATTTACCCGACGCCGGCCGCGATCCGAGCCGAGAAGCCATGATTCGTGTCGCGACAACGGCAGAAAACTTGGGGTACGCGTCCCTGTGGTCCAGTGACCACATCGCTTGGCCCGATCCGGACACATTGGAATCAAAGTATCCATATGCAGACGACAACAGCGGATTCCCTGAAGCAGGGAGCGCATGGTTGGATTGCATCGGGACACTTCAATTTGTCGCAGGAATAACGGAACGAGTTTTACTTGGAACCACCGTTCTCATTTTGGGCTACCGAGGCGCTGTGCAACAGGCGAAGAGTTGGGCAACGCTCGATCATCTCTCTAATGGGAGGGCAATTATGGGAGTAGGGGTCGGTTGGATGAAAGAAGAATTTGAAGCCGTAGGACGGCCTTGGGATCAGCGGGGCGCTCGCGCCGATGAAACATTGGAAGTATTCCAGGAGCTCTTTGAAGCTGGTCTGTCGACCTACAACGGAACGTGGACGCAGTTTCGTGATATCGGGTTCAGCCCCAAACCCGTCAACAACCACATTCCAATCTGGGTTGGAGGTCATTCGCCAGCAGCCTTTAAACGAACTGCAAAATTTGGCGACGCGTTCCACTCCGCTTTCGCACACCCTGATCTCCTTTCCGAACAATGGAGTGCTGTAGAAAGAGAATGTGAAATCGTTGGTCGAGACGGTGGAGATCTAGAGCTCACAAGTCTCTTCAGGTTGAACTTTGATGGCGGCGATCTGGATCAAGGTGAAATTGGTGGCGGAACAGAGCAGGTGATTGACCAAATTGGTCAATACGCCGATGTTGGTTTAGACCATGCCGCGTTTTTTGTTCTGGGTCGCGGTAACGATGGGCGGCTGGAAGCAATCAATCGATTTGCAGAGGAAGTAGCCCCTCACTTCGGGCATTAATCCAATAGGGAGCTCGGGGGTTGCTTGCTCGGTTCAGTCGCTGATCCACGACTCAGTAGAAATGCCAAGCCCGTCGGCAATGCGGTTGGCGTAGGCGTAGTAGGCGGTGACCTCAACTATGTCCAAGACATCTCGATCGCTAAATCCGACATCGCGCAAAGTTTCGACGTCTACGGCGGTGATCTCGCTGGGGGTGACTGTTAGCTTCGTCACGTACTCGAGCATCGCTGTACGTTTTTGACTGAGCGGAGCCGAACGCCAGTCTTCTTCAATTGCTTGCGCTAACGAGTCATCTTTCAGCAGGCGACGCAGACCGCGCCGGTGGTGCACTATTCAATAGTGACATTCGTTCTCAAGGCTCACTACTAAGGCGATGAGTTCACGTTCGACTTTACGAAGATTGCGTGTCCCTGCCATTGCTGATCTATAGACAGCGTCGTGAGCGGCTAGCCCCCTCGGGTTCAGTGAGTGGACCGCCATGATGTAATCAATGCGGTTGTGGTTCTTATCTATCACGCGGTCATAGAGGCCGTTCAGGGCCTGATCGCTAACCCAGTCGTCGTCGGGAACTATGTCAATCCATGCCATACCTCTATCGTGCCCTGTTCTCAGCAGCTACGGTGCCAATGAGGGAACATCTGTCGGGAGGCCATATGACTGCAACGCCATCTTCAATCGTTGAGGAGTGCCATGCAGCTTCCGAATTGCCGATCCGCGCTGATCTCACTGCCGCCCACGCTCATGTTTGGGAGAAACTCGCTGCTCCTGGGACTTGGTGGGACGGTGGTGAGCGACTGGCGATCGCAGAGATTGTCGGTGCAGCCCTAGATGATCCAGTTCCGATTCCGCCGTGGGAAAGCCCCTCATTAAGCGGTCGTTTCTCACGCAACGCTCTACTGAGTTCAGAGCTACAGGATGCTATCTATCGTCTGACCGTTCATGCCGGGACGCTGACGGAAGAGTGGTATTCCAAGATGCGTGACGCTACCGGCATTACTCCGCAGCAGTGGGTTGAGGTGATTGAGGTAGCAATCAGCGTCACTTCTGTCTTTCGGTTTTCTCAATTGGCGGGAATCGAAAGACCCGCGTTTCCTTCACCTATTGAGGGTGAACCTTTGCGACAAGAACAGCCTTCAAAGCCCGCCAAACATCATTGGGTTCCAGTAGTTCATCTAGAAGATATGACACCAGAGCTCGCGCCTTTTTATGATGGGTTACCTGCCGTTCCTCCCGTGATTCGTGCCTTGAGTTCAGTTCCATCCGCAATGGATACCTTGGCTACTCTCTCGAGCGCTCAATACATTCCTACACGCGAAATGATTGATCTGGATTGGACTCGGGGCACGCTATCCCGTCGCCAAATCGAGTTCGTTGCCGGTCGCCTGTCCGCTCACCGGGAGTGCTTCTACTGAACTGCGGCGCATTCGATGATGCTCCGTGCGAGCAGTTCCGCAAACGACATGCAAGTCGACTTATCTTTGGTGCGAGGAGAAGCAGCCGAAAATGAAGCCGTTGACCACGCGCCGGAGTTAGCGCGGCTGGTCGACACTTCGGTCAGCGATCTGAATTCGCTCTCTGCTGCGCGTTCCGCGTTAGTCGAAGCAACAGACGATGCAACTATGTTGGACGCTGCAGCGGTCGTCGCAAATTTCGAGATGATGACGCGAATCGCCGATGGAACTGGCACCTGCCACCCATCTGAACGACTCGAATCTATGGCCGAGATGACAACTTCTATGGGTCTTGACCAATTCGTTTCCGCTCGGTCCTGACTAACACGTGGCTTAGCTAGTCGTCACCCCACTCGCGTGGCTTGTCATCGAAATAAGTGTTTCGCGCCACTCGAGAGTTGTCACTCTTGCCCATGTACCCAACAGCTAAATGATCCATGTGTTGGATTGCTCGGCCGAGCGGCATGGCTTGGGCGTTGATAGAGGCTTTAGTCACCGTTACTGGTACTGGTGGCTGTTTAACAACCTCGGCAGCTAACCCTTCACCCGCCGGTATCAAGGCATCATCATCAGCCACCACGTCAGTGAAATACCCCATCTCATTGAGGTCGGTCATGTTGTATGTGCGGCCAAGGATGAGCATTTCTTTAGCTCGTTGCGCTCCGACAAGGTTGACGAGCGCCGGTAGTGAATGCCACGTCAAGTTAAAACCAATGCTGACCTCGTTCAGAGTCAACTTCAATGTTGGGCTTCCGATTCTAAAGTCGCACGCCGCGGGTAAGACGGCGCCTCCACCGATCATGTATCCATGACACAAGGCAATCGTGATCGGGTTCATATGCATAAGAGCGTCATACATCGTCGCGCCGTGTTTTGAACCCAACATTGTGTCCTGAGGGCTGGTTCGCTCCTGCTTTAAGTCAGCTCCAGAACAAAGAGACTTTCCCTCCCCCCGAACAATGACCACACGTATCGAAGCGTCAGCGTCTAACCATCGAACAGCTTCGTGCAAATCACGAACCAGTTGCGCATTCACAGCATTGTGAACTTCCGGCCGATTCAAGACAAGGTGGCGAATAGGGCCTTCTCCATCAATTCTCACACTCTCAAGTTCCATTCCGAGAGTCTCCCAGAGAGTTATCGCCTTCGCTTGACCTGAGGCTTCTAGTATTCCTAACAGATCAAATTTGGGAGAAGCCGATCATGAGCTACGACGCATTCGACTTAACAGGCAAGGTCGCTGTCATAACTGGAGGAAACGGAGGCATTGGTTTAGGTTTCGCTCGCGCTCTAGCCGCCGCTGGCGCGGATGTCAGCATCTGGGGAACTAACGCAGCTAAGAACGCAGCTGCCGAAAAAGAACTTCAAGAAATTAACCCTTCGGCATCTTCAATCCAGTGCGATGTGTCCAACGAAGAACAAGTTGAGGAGTCGATGTCTTCAGTCGTCGAGAAATACGGCCGAATCGATGGTTGCTTCCCCAACGCGGGAATTGGTACCCAAAACCAGAAACCATTTTTCGAACATTCCAACGAAGATTGGTTCTCGGTACTAGACGTGAACCTCAACGGAGTGTTCTACACGCTTCGCGCAGCTACTCGACAGATGGTTTCACAAGGCGAAGGGGGGTCTTTAGTTCTGACCTCTAGCGGCACAGCTATCCAAGGGTCAGCTAAAGGCCAAGCGTACGCGGCGACTAAAGGCGCCATGTTGGCCATGATGATGGGCTTATCGGTGGAGATGGCTCGTTACAAAATCACAGCGAACGCAGTAATCCCAGGCTGGATCGAAACGGAGATGACATCTGGCCTATTTGGGTGGGACAAATTTGTCGATAACGTCATGCCCCGAATCCCAATGCGTCGATGGGGTCAACCAGACGACTTCGGAGCGATCGCCGTTTACCTCATGAGCGAGGCGAGCAGATGGCACACCGGCGACGTCATCAAAATTGACGGCGGCTTCAGCATCTTCTAGTGACCACTCAGCCTTTTATCTCTCAGGAAGAGTTGTTTGGGGAGCCGCCGATCGAAACCTTCGATTTACCGGGGGCAGAACTTGTCCTCCTCAACGCAGTGTGGAGTCGCAGCGATGGAGATCTTCTTTGCAAGCAATTGATTGATGAGCTTCAGTGGAGACAAGACAAGATTTCGATGTTTGGACGATCACACGACGTTCCAAGATTGAATGCCTGGTACGGGGATCCTGATCGTTCCTACAGTTGGTCAGGCATTGAGATGGATCCAATTCCTTGGACCTCAACCTTACGCAAAGTCAAAGAACGCGTTAGCGAAGTTGCAGACGCTGAGTTCAACTCAGTTCTAGCGAATCTGTATCGCGATGGAAACGACAAAGTCGATTGGCACGCCGATGACGAAGAGGTCTTAGGGCCAAACCCAATCATCGCTTCGGTAAGTTTGGGGGCCGCGAGAAACTTCCGTATACGTCGCAAGGATCGTTCCTTGGATCCCATCAACATTCCTCTCAAGTCAGGCGACGTGTTAGTCATGAGCGGTTCAACTCAGCGATACTGGGAACATCAAATTCCGCGCACGAAGAAGGTCCTTAACCCTCGGATCAACTTGACTTTCAGGAAAGTGGAATCTTCCGCGTGAAATTGACTGCGTTCCCGTACCGTTACCCTCGGTGATTACCCAAACTTCGCTGCCGTGGCGTTTGACGCGCTTAGGCGTCGGTTTAATTTTATTCGGCATTGGCGTAGCGCTTTTCGTCATCGGAGACTTAGGCCTCGCACCCTGGGACATCTTTCACCAGGGCCTCGCCGAGCAGACTTGGCTGACATTCGGTACAGCAATGATTCTTGTCGGAGTCGTGCTGCTCATCCTCCTGGTAGCCCTAAGAGAACCATTAGGTATTGGAACATTGGCAAATGTTTTAGTTATCGGTCTTGTTGTCGATGCGACAATTGACATTGGCGGCAGCCCAACTAATTCGATAGTTCGTGTTCTTTGCACTCTTCTAGGGCCAATTGTCGTTGCCTTGGGCTCGGGATTTTATATTGGCGCCCGATTAGGGCCAGGTCCTCGCGATGGTCTCATGACTGCACTTGACCGACGAGGAATCGCTATTTGGAAAGCCCGAACGTTGGTTGAGGGTGCTGCATTGGCTTGTGGTTTAGTCATGGGCGGCACTATTGGTTGGGGAACCGTATGGTTTCTTGTGTCGATCGGGCCAGCCGTGCAATTTTTCTTACACCGACTCGACACGCAAACAAACCGGGAATCCAGCTAGAAGTTCTAGCGATCTGCCGGGCTATTACGTCAGCTAAGTATCGGTTCAAAAGCGCTTGCAGGTAACGAGTCATCCCATCCCCCAGGGATAAACAACGTCGAGGCCAAACGCCCCAACTCATCGCTACTCTTCGCCGCGGATCCGCATCCGCCTATAGCGACTGCGACACCTTCCTCAACCCAACCGATGTAGGGGTGCTCAGTTGCCGTGTTGGTGACGACACACGGCTTTTGAGCCCAACTGTCAATCTGTACACCGGGTAACAGACTAATAAGCGAATTTTTTAGGGCTTCTGTTTCGGTTGGGTCACCGTCTCCGTTGAACCACTCGGTCAAAGCTGCTTGAGGCACTGGACTGCTATTTCGAAGAGAACCTCCTATTTTGAGTGCAACTCTGCCGTCCCGATACCGGACTGGAGGCACCCAATAAATTTCGTCGAGTCGCTCGTCAGGCGGATCGACACAAATAAGACTTGGGATCTCTTCGTTGAATGGCATTTCGGCTGTGACCGTCGTGCGAGGCATTCGACGCAGATCCAGAGAGCAGTTTAATAGCTCCGATCCGAAGGCCCCTGTAGTGACCAACACGCGTTGGGCGGTCACAGAACCCCACATCCCAGCGACGCTGCGCCCCGAGTTTGTATGCCTTAGAGATGACGCAGCTTCCTTAACGAACATCGCTCCAGCAACTTCCGCAAGTTTGTTTTGGGCTTTGATCAACCGCCTCGGGTTGATGTAGCCAGCTGGTGCACCCTCATACAAAACAGGGTGGTCGTTGTTCAAAGAGATCCCAGTTTGATCAAAGACCCATTGTTGATCCACCAGTAGGGCATTACCGCCGGCTATTTCAGAGTTTTCTATCCATTTGTCAGCTATGGGGGATGAGGAAACTAACCCACAAGCATGATGGAAGTCGATCCCTGATCTCTCGGAAATATCTGCATACCTCTGAATTGAGCGAGCAGCCATTTGCGACCAGATGGGTGTCCGACCCGCAACGCGGGTTATTCGTCCTTCATCAGGGTGACTGCAAAAAGGCCCGAGACTTAGCCTGCGGTCGGCAGGCTCATCAGGACCGATCACCACGACCTGCATGCCAGATTCGGCGAGGTGTCGCGCTGCGGCAGAGCCGATGAGTCCGCGACCAACAACAGCTACGTCGTATACCTCAGGCACGGTATTCAGGAAATAACAGCCTGAGCCCGGATTTCAACCACTGCGCCAGGCATCGCGAGTTCCGTGCATCCGATGGCAGTCCACGCTGGATACGGTTCGCGAATGAGTTCATCTTTTACTGCGATGAAATCACGAAGGTGTTCTCGCATTCCTATGTGATAACTCGTCATTTCCACGATGTTGGTTAAGTCGCCACCTGCTTCTATAAGAATCGCTTCGATATTTTGAAAGGCAAGTCGAAACTGTTCGGTTAGATCTTCGGGGCACTTTCCCGAGTCATCCATACCTACTTGTCCCGACATGACCAAGAGGTCACCGGTCTTGATGCCGGGGGCAAAGTGGAAGTTGTCGTACATGGCCTGTTGAGAGGCTGGGATTATGCGTTCAGTCATCGCTGCACAGTAGCGCCGTCGCACCGATGTTCTCCAAAAAATCCACTATCCAACTTTTAATGGACGCTGCTGGGAGGCACAGCTGGGGTGTTTAAGACGATTTCGTTTCCGAGATCAATTCGAAAATTGGCTCATACGCGTGCACCCCTAAGGCCTCATCTTTCTGAGCTACACGCATCATCACAATCTGTTCGGTAACCCCTTCGTACTCAGCTATGCGACGGGCACACTCAGCAGGGGTTCCACTGATTGTCAATTTGTCGACGACTTCTTCTGGAATGATCCGCATCGCTTCCGCCGTTTTGCCTTGCGGCATCAACTCCGCAAGTCGGTCTGCTGTTTCGCTGAAACCCTGTTGACGCATTTGCGAGTCGTAGTAAGGGTGCGGAACGGGGTGGAAAAGTCCGCATACTGAAGCCTTCGCCGCATTTCGCGCCAGTTCAGAGTTCTGATTCACGCTAACGAGGGCTCCCATTGGAAACGCCAATGCCTCTGGTTCTCGCCCTACGGATTGAGCTGCCGCGAAGGCGTTAGGTCGGACCGTGTCGCGCATGAATTCAACCGATGCCATGATTCCCACTCCGATTCCATCACTAACTTCAGCTGCGACCTGCATCATCTTTGGTCCCGAAGCCGACAAGTAGACAGGTACGGAGTCTCTGTACGGTGCGAAACTCGCTCGCCATTTCTTTACTTGATGCACGGGTCCTTCGTAACTCACTCGCGACCCAACTGGCGCGGCAATTACTTGGCGCACTATTTCGACAAAGTCGCGCATGGCAGTGAGCGCCTTGGATGAGTCGATACCCATGTACCAGTCGTTGAAGTGAACATTTCCAGTTCCTACACCCAATACGAAACGGCCCTCGCTCATTTCGTCTAGGTCACGAGCAGTGAGACCTGTAAGCCACGGTGACCGAGCAAAAGCGTTTGCCACATATGTCCCTACTTCAATTGATTTGGTTGCGGCGATTACTGCTGCGGCCTGCGTCACGGCGCTTCGACCCGCCTCGGCGAGCATTACAGACCCCGCTCCTACAGCTTCCATTTCTTGAGCAACAGTTACAACCGTGTCAAAACTTTGCTCAAACCCTAGTAGTGGTCCTAAACGCATCTCTTATCCATTCCCAATGACGGCAACACGACCGTAGCGTCACAATTAAACACTGCGCCAAGCGCACGCCGCCTCGTTAAAGGTCTTCGTGGACAAAGAACCCTTTGAGATGATTAGCTGCATAGGGAATCGGATCATCAAGTCACATATCCGATAAGGCGACTCGTTCGCCAAATCCGAGTACTGATCACTTTCGCCGGTGGAAGGAAGTCAAATGTTAGGACACGACGCAGTCGCTCAAGCCCTTGTGGATCATGGAGTCGACACGGTCTTCGGGGTTCTCGGAGACGGCAATCTCTTCATCGGAGAAAATCTTCAGCGACAGCACGGGGTAAATCTGGTTGGCGCAACTCATGAAGCCAACGCAGTGTGCATGGCAGAGGGTTGGGCCAAAGCAACAGGCCGCCTTGGCGTCGCAACCGTGACCCATGGACCAGGACTCACTAACACAATCACCGCGTTGGTTGAAGGGGTCAAAAATGAGACTCCGATGCTCTTAGTAGCCGGTGACACGCCAATCGAAAATGAACAACATCTTCAAAATCTTGATCAGCATGCACTAGTGGTAGCTACTGGCGCTGGATTCCAGCCAGTTCGAAACGTCGAAACGATTGCAGAAGATATATCTACCGCTGTGAGAAGAGCGCACGCTGAACGTCGACCTGTAGTGGTCAATGTTCCTCTAAATATTGAATGGGAAGAGGTCGAGTACGAAGCAAGACCACCACTCAATGCACCGGCATCTCGACTCGCGCCTGATCCAGATCAACTCGAAACTGCGTTGGGAATTATCGCGTCATCGGCGCGGCCAATAATTCTTGCCGGTCGCGGCGCTGTGAAGTCGGACGCCAGAGATGCTTTGGTTCGTTTGGGGGAAGCGCTCGGCGCACCCCTTGCTACCTCCTTACTCGGTACCGGGTACTTCGAAGGGGAACCATTCAATCTTGGGATCCACGGAACACTCAGCCATCAAATTGCAGGCGAGACGTTCGCTATGGCCGATTGCCTAATCGTCTTTGGTGCTTCCCTGAACTTTTTCACGACCGACTATCAGACCTTGTTAGCGGGCAAACGTGTCGTACATGTCGATCTCAACGCTCGACACATAGACCGGCACGTCACCGTTGATGCTGGGGTGGTTGGCGACGCCAGAGTCGTAGCAGAAACCATGATCGAAATGCTTTCTGAGGCTGAGCACCAGCCATCTTCATTTAGAACCGCCGACCTCGAACAGCGTCTTCACGACTTTGATCTTTCCGAGGCATTCGACGATAAAAGTTACGACGGTGCCGTTGATCCTCGCACCCTGACCCGACAACTGGATGCTGGCCTTCCTCAGGATCGACAAGTCGTCGTTGACGCTGGTCGGTTCATGCTCGATGCCTTAACCATGTCAGTTCCCAGTCCTCACGACCTGGTAACCAGTCACGGCTTTGGTGCCATCGGTTTAGGAATGTCGACAGCGATTGGCGCGGCAGTTGCGCGTCCCACTCGACCAACAGTGCTTTGCATAGGCGATGGCGGTTACATGATGGGTGGGTTAACCGAACTTTCAACAGCTGTTCACTTGGGGCTTGATCTCATCGTAATCGTCTACAACGACGGCAGTTACGGCGCTGAGCACATTCAACTCGTATCTAAGGGAATGGATCCCGCCGCTTCGCTTCACGAGTGGCCAGATTTTTGTGCGGTGGCGGAAAGCATGGGCTGCAAAACTGCGAAAATTAACTCACTTGAAGACATTGATGCAGCTCTTGAAGTTGTCAAAAATAGAAAAGCGGGTCAGCCGGTCCTGATAGAAGCAGCCACAGACCCAGATGTCGTATCCACTATTTACGGCCATCACAGATGAGTAACACGACGATCGAGTTATTGGACACCTACATCGGGATGCCAGGCACAATGCAGGGTGGTTACATAGCCGGTCTCGCAGCCGGTGATTCAGACGGCCCGATTCGGGTTCGAATTCGAAGGCCATTGCATCCCGGCGAGTCCGTCGTTCGAACTGTTGAAGATGGCAAGACGGTCGTGCACCGAGGTGATGAGCTAGTTATGGCAGCTAGCAACAGCCCTCTTCACGTAGCTGCCCAGGCACCCATCGCTCGAGACAAAATAGACGCAGCCATGGGGCGCCCAATGGGGTGGGATCCGCCCTATCCGAATTGCATTGGCTGCGGTCACGAGGTCGATGGTTTGGGCGTCCGCATTCGTCCTCTAGGAGACGGCAAGCATGTTGTTGCTGTCTGGTCACCCGCTCCTCAGTGGGCCGACGAAGATGGTGTTATTCCGAGAGAATTCATTTGGACTGCTTTTGACTGCGTGACTGCCTACGTTCTATTTGTGGATCCCCCGTCGATTCCAGGGGGTGGGGCCGTGACAGGCAACATAGCGGCAGAATTCTTCGGTCAAGTTCGCGTTGGTGACACCTATACCTTTCAATCTTGGAGAGAGCGCGACGACGAGAGAAGCATCATTTGTGGAGGTGCCCTTTACGGACCTTCGGGGTTAGTGGCGATAGCGGACCAGGAAATGATTCGCACTAAAGACTGGGGATTCGAAGTACCGTCGGAACCTCTGGCGGTTTGATTGGCACGGTACAGGGAAAGGGTTCAACGTGACTGAATCAGTTGAAGGGCACTACGGCAACGAAGGGATTGTCGAGCGGATAGTTCAGGCGTTGGCCGATGCCGGCTTTGATACGGAAAATCTTGACCCCGATGTTTTGGCTGGAGCCGACGAGTTCCACATTGGGGGTCGGGAGGGAACCCTAAATGTGGCATCAGTCCTAAATCTTGCACCAGGTCAACAACTACTAGATGTGGGATGTGGCATTGGGGGAACGGCAAGATTTTTAGCTCGATCTACCGACGCTGCTGTAACGGGTGTTGATTTGACACCAGAATTTGTAGAGGCAGCAGTTGAACTCACCAACCTCGTCGGCATGGGCGACCTCGTTGATTTCAAGGTCGGATCAGCTACGGATCTTCCCTTCATGGACGACAGCTTCGATGCGGTCACCATGCTGCATGTTGGTATGAACATTGAAGACAAGAACCGGATGATGAGCGAGCTAGCGAGGGTATGTCGTAGCCAAGGCACAGTCGTCATCTACGACGTGACGACCACTAAAGCCGGCGACCTGCCCTACCCCATGCCGTGGTCGTCAACCCCGCAATTCAGCTTCCCAGAGCCTGCTAGTAATTATGAGGCTGCGGCGAAAAGCGCTGGTCTTCAACACTTAGGAAGTTCTGACCACTACGACCTGGCTTTGAAGTTCTTTAACGAGCCCCCAGCGTCACCACCGCCAGTCTCGCTCGGTCACCTAATGGGTCCCCGGATGTTGGAAATGAGAGACAACGCGGGGATAGCGGTTAACCAAGGATTAGTAAGTCCGGTCTTGATGACATTTCGGGTCGCCTAGAGTCAAACCCTTTTTTCAGTACCTACTCGCCTGACATCCATTTCAAAGCGGAGTCCTTCAATGGGAGGGTGCGCAACATGCCAGTTAAGGCCAACACTGATCGATGTTCCTACCCGGCTGATCAAGGTGTCACCTGCTTGACTGAACCAGTCCTCCGCGCAATACACGTCAATAACTGAACAGTCGTTCCATTCAACCCCGATGGCGGTCATTCGATCTTCCATCTCCTGGCACACCTGTTCGATACGTAAACGCCATGCATCTTCGCCGTCAAGGTCTTTCGCCACAATGCTGCTGGGTTGAAGATCGCTTTGGTCCATCAAATCCCCGGCACCCGCTACAACGAACGATCTTGCGACGCTGTCTGATTGCTTTACGTAGCTGAATGCATGAAGGGAAGTTTCCCTGGGTGGGTGATGAACAGGAGCGACGTTGGTTCTAGCGATCGGGTTTTCTAGACCATTAAGGAGTCCCCAATCGTTGAGCAAGGCTCTGTACTCATCGTTAAATCCGATAAACCCTTCAAACGAATGTGGTTGAGAGCAGCGAAGCTCTACAGCACAAAGTGATGTTCGGTCTACGCCATCGTCAGTTGTTATTTCCTCAATACGTTCAAAGCCGTCGCGCCAAGGAATGGCTTCTAGCAGTGTCACGTGAATGATTTCGGCTCCTGGTGCTGCGACCACTCCCCCGGAGTATGGATCGATACCAGGGACATATGAAAAGGGAGCAACGGGACTCGGGCGGAGATTCATATCAGCCTCTCAGAAATCGGGTCCCTATTCTTTCACTCAATAAGCAGGTCCCTCTCCTTTTTGGTCCGAAGGGATATTTGGTGCATCAGACACCTATTGGCGACTACGGTCCTGCATATGGGAGAAATGGTTTCATTTGCAAGTAACGGACATGACGCCAGAGGGCATTTGGCGCTACCTGACAGCGGATCCGGACCGCCAGTCATGGTGATACAGGAATGGTGGGGATTGAACCCGCAGATGAAGGGTGTAGCTGACTACTTAGCTGACCAAGGGTTTGTTGCACTCGCGCCAGATCTCTATCACGGTGAGTTGGCCGGGCACGATGAAATGGACAAAGCCGGTCAGTTGATGACTGATTTGCCTCCGGATCGCGCCGCGCGAGACATGAGTGGCGCAGTTGATTACTTACTTAACCATGATGCTTCTTCAGGTGACGGTGTGGGAGTAGTCGGGTTTTGTATGGGCGGTTTGCTGAGTTTCATGATTGCCGCTAACCGCGGCGACGCGGTGAAAGCTGCCGTCCCGTTCTATGGCTTTCCTCAAGGAGATCAAGAACCCGATTGGGAGGGTTTGACCGCCTCAGTACAAGCTCACATGGCTTCACCCGATGACTTCTTTCCGCCCGAAGCCGCAGAAAATCTCGGCGAACGACTTCGGGAAATGGGGAAAGACGTTGAAATCAATGTTCATCAGGCACTGCACGGTTTCATGAATGAAGAGAACCCAATGGGGGCATTCGACGAAGGTTTAGCAGCTGAGTTGTGGCCCCAGGTCGTCGGATTCTTGGAGTCTAAGCTCAGCTAAATCCGGTATCTAGATGACAGCTTCGTTGCCTGCAACCGTTATGCGACGCATTACGCGCCGACGCGACGCTATGTCGTAGGGGCGGAGGCGATGCAGCGTTGAACGGTTGTCCCAAATGACCAAGTCATTGTCCATCCACTGGTGTTCGTAAATAAAGTCAGGCTTGGTTGCTGCATCGAGCACCTGTTCGATCAGTTCGCGTCCTTCTTTGAGGTCCATACCTTCAACGTGAGAAGCGTGACCACCCATATACAACGATTGGCGTCCATCTCCGTGAGTGCGGACCCACGGATGACTCACAGGTGGGTATTGTGCTTGGTCTTCGAGACTCATCGGGTCCATTCGGCCAGGATTATTGGCGCGACTAAACACGTAACTGTGAATTAGGCGTTTTCCCTCAACGGCAGATCGTAGGTCAGGCGGCAGCTGTTCTAACGCCGCATACATATTGGCAAATTGAGTTTCCCCACCAGCATCGGGAACTTCGACCGCGTAGAGCATGGTGCATAAGCAAGGAATTTCCCTAAATGAGCTGTCAGTGTGCCACCGTTCGGTGCCTCTCAAAAAAACAGCTTGGGGTTCCTCAAAATCGACGACATTTCCGTCTTTTCTGACGTTGGTGAGATCGAAAATTTCGGGGTGCTCGGGGTGCCGTTTATCAGGTTCTGGGAGTATTTCGAGTTCGCCGAAAGCGTTGCCAAGTTCAACCAGACGTTTCGGTGAAATTTCTTCACCTCGCATCAGTAACACACCGTGTTCACTCAAACCACGAGCAAGGTCTTGAACGAGTTGTGAATCGATCGCCCGATTCTTATCTAATCCTTGGATACGGGCACCGAACTGCGCGTCGAACTGTTCAAATTCCAAACTCATGTCTGTCCAGCGAGCTGAAATTCTTCTGAACTAACCGGAACGATTGGGGTGAAATCGCGGGCAGCGTAATACTCGGGGCGTTCGTATGTTTCTCCCCTGTTGTCAACAGGGCAAACATTGACATACAAAAGCAGCCTTCTCAAAGGACTGATGTTGACAGTGGAACCGTGAACGACCGTCATATCCATAAATAGCACCGAGCCTGCTGATGCTGTGATCGTCTCCAGACCGTACTGGTCAACCAAGCGGGCCATTGTTTCATCGGTGATGTCATATCTATATTTCGAAACTTGCTCGAAATCTGGTGATGATGGGTCAACAGAGGCGGTCGATACCAGGCCTTCTTTGTGAGACCCCGGAACCGCTAGCAGCGGCGCGTTCACTTCGGTGACATCATCAAGGAAGACCGCGATCATGACACCCTTGGGATGCGGCACCCCATCAACACGGTGATAGGTACCGAAGTCTTGATGCCACGCAACAATCGAACCGTTGGTCTGTTTGATGTTGATTCGTGACTGATGAACGTAAACCTCGTTATCTAAGAGAGTTCGACTTGGGTTAATGAGGTTTTCATGTCGACACAAAACAGCTAGTTGCTCATTGAACAGGTGCATGCCCCATGAAACGTGGGGTGAACCGTCAGCTTCGCGACCAACTTCGGGGCCCGGTCGCTCAAGAACATCTAGTGCCGCATCAGTCAGCAGTTCAACTTCTTCTGGTCCGAAGACGTCGCTGAGAACAGTCCAGCCGCGGTCTTCGAATTCCTGACACTGAGCTTCAGTGAGATCCATCTTCATTAACTCCTATACGGATTTGTTCGATGCCGCTCTGCAGCGCAGCCGTCATTAAACCTATGTCGTAGCTGTAGCTGACCATCCGGAATCCACGCCGTACCCAGTCAATCCCAGTGTCCACCGAACCTGCAAGACAGGCTGCAGTTTTTCCATGAGTCTCACAGGCCTCCAAGATGGCGTCGATACCTTTCTGCATAGTCGGGTGGGCTGTGTCTCCTGGAACTTCGAGGGACAAAGAGAGATCGCCGTGACCAAGATGTGCTACATCCACTCCAGGGACCGACATGATCTCTTCAGCATTGGCTATGCCTTTTGCTGACTCAATTAGTACGCACACCATGGTGCGTTCATGGGCGCCGGCGATGATGTCAGGAACCGAATCGGAACTGTAATCATCGTGAGCACCACCAAACATTGCTCCCCGTTGGCCCGATGGCGGGTATCGGGTCCACTTGACGAATTCCTCAGCTTGTTCCGCCGTTTCGCACATCTGGAAAAGCATTCCCATTGCTCCAATGTCAAGCAACGTTGCCGTGTATTGGTAGGAGGTGTCAGGCGGACGCACAAGGGGGACTATGTCAAGGCCCCGACATAGCGCTAGTTGGAACTTCATCTGCTCCATCGAGAATCCGCTGTGCTCCATGTCATAGAACACAAAGCTTGATCCGGCGTTGTGAAGTATTTGGGGTAAGCCCGCACTGAGGAACTCGAAAATCATTGTTCCGTATCGAGTTTCTCCATTTGCTAGGTCGGCCTTTAAGCGATTTGGGCGCATCAGGTAAGTGTTGCAGATTCGGAGGCAGGATTCAGATTGTCGACCAATCTCAAAATTCTCAAGAACTCCTCCATATTCCTTTGCCTCAGGAATCGGCGCTTTTCATCATTTGACTCAGGCGCACTCTGTTTTCAGATGGTCGATTGCTTTTCTTTGACGTTACGGCGATGCACATGCCCGACTGATCCGCCTGGTCATGAACAGCGGGCCCGTCGCCTTTTTATTCAAAATTCAGAGAGCTCGAATTAAAAGAAAACTCCATACATCAACGAGTCTGAAAGAAGTGTGGTCAGGCGACGTCGGGGACCATAATTCGCGGTCGAAAAGAATTTTGAAAATAATTAGGTAAACGACTTGCGCTCCTTACCGCAGTAGGACAGTATTAGCACTAAATCCATTTAGCACTAATTAGGAGTATTCAATGTTGACTAACGTGGCATCAACCACGATCGCCTTTTCGAAAGCCAAGGTCCTCTTTATGGCCGCCGGCTTTCTCTCCCTGGTCCTCTCGGTCAGTCTCTGGTTCAGCGGCGCGAAAGACCAAGGCATATTCGTAGGCCTCTGGGTCCCAGCCATCCACTCATTGGGTGCGCTAGTCCTCACCAACGATCGGAGCGCACAATGAACGAAACGCTACTCATGTGCATAGGGGCAGCAATGTTCGGTCTCACTGTCTGGGCAGTACTACTCGTTGCATACGTCAACGGGCGCGACGCTTCAGGAAATGACATGAGCTTTGGAAATCGCGAACCCCTTCCCTTCCCCGAAGGTGACGTTGCCCTACAGCCTGTGTACACCACCGTTTCGTACCAAGAGCCGAGACGCGCTGCGCAGACAAATCGTTAGGCAAAAACACCCATGGGACCGCTACTTTCGCTCACAGCTCTCGCGTCTGCTGCGTTTATGGCTGGAGTTCTCTGGCTTGTACAAATCGTTCACTACCCCTTACTCGGGGCAGTTTCGGGTGACGAAGCCACAGACATTGCAATTCGCCATCAAACGCTGATCACTAGGGTCGTTGGGCCCGCGATGGTGATCGAGGCCTTGGCTACCGGGATGATCCTCCTGGTTGGACCCGCTGAATCGAAAATAGCCGGATTTATAGGCTTCGCATTACTCTGCGTGGCTATAGCCGTAACCGTCTTCAGAGCCGTCCCGCTGCATGTTCGAATAGCTCGAGGACAGTCACATTTAGTTCCTGAGTTGATTCGGATCAACTGGGCCCGGACGGTTGCCTGGACGCTCAGAATTCCGGTTGGGGTAGTAGTAGCCCATCAGACACTGAGTTAAGGAGCCACAGTGACGAAACAGCCAATAGACGTAGCCGTAGAAATCCAATTGCCCCCAGAACAAGTGTGGGACTACGTCAAGGACATCAAAAGCCATACCGAATGGATGAAAGATGCCGCAGCCATCAGAATCACCTCTGAATCTGCGACCGGGGCCGGTACAACTTTTGAGTGCGACACCAAAATTGGCCCATTCAAACTCCTAGACAAGATGGAAATCACAGAATGGACAGACAACCAAGTTATGGGAGTGCGACACGAGGGAATTGTCAGCGGCTGGGGCAAGTTCTCTCTTACCCCAGCCGGCGATCAGGCAACGACTTTTCGCTGGGCTGAAAGCCTGAAATTTCCTTGGTATTTGGGTTCTCGTGTCGGTCAGATCTGCGCCCGGCCAGTGTTGCGGTGGATCTGGAACAGCAATCTCACCCAGCTCAAAAAGAAACTCGAGGGGCGGTGATAGCTCTTACGTCAACCAATTTTTTTTAAGGTGATGATTTAGTACTAAATAGAACTAAATCGGCTAAAATTCTCTCTGAAAGGAAACCCGTGTCCATCGAACTGACCCCCCTCCCTTATAAAGCTTCTCTCCTGGAGCCTTTTATCAGTGAGCGCACAGTCCAACTACATCACGGCGGCCACCAGGCTGCCTATGTGAAGAATCTGAATTCAATGATGGAGTTGGACGGTGACACCCGCTCGCTCGAAGAAGTAATCCAAGATTCAACAGGCGCTACCTTTAATAACGCAGCGCAGGTTTGGAACCATGAATTTCTGTGGAACTCGCTAACGCCCCCAGGAACAAGCCCGTCAATCGAACTGCAAGAAGAACTCAACAGAGCATTCGGTTCGACAGACGGATTTGTTTCTCAACTCATTCAGGCCGGAGCCACCCATTTTGGCTCGGGTTGGGCTTGGCTGGTCCACGACGGATCAAAGTTGCAAATCACGACAACCGCCAACGCCGAGCTGCCTAGCTTGACCACTTCGCAACCCTTACTCACCATTGACGTCTGGGAGCACGCCTACTACCTGGATTATCAGAATCGTCGGCCTGAATATCTGGAAGCAGTCTTGCGCAACCTCATTAACTGGCAACACATTGAGGAACAACTACGCGCCGACTCAACACTTACTCATAGGAATTAAAATGGAAATGCACGAAGTTACAAAGGAACTATTCGGACCTCTCGCTCTTCTAGCAGGCGATTGGGAGGGGTCTGATGGCATCGATTTCTCCTTCCACCATGAAGAGGGCGAGACCGGATTTACGCCATACCTCGAGAAGGTTCAGCTAAAGCCGTTCGGGCCAGTAGACAACGGCACTCAACATCTTTACGGACTCGATTATCGGATGGCTGCATGGCGAATGACGGAGCTTGACCAGGACCCCTTCCACACTGAGGTTGGATATTGGTTGTATGACGCTGAGGCAAAAGTCCTCAGCCGATGTTTCATGGTGCCACGAGGATCGGTATTGATCGCATCAGGGGTAGTCGAACCTGACGCAACTGAATTCACTCTGACCGCACAACGTGGTTCAACCACCAACGGCATTTTGAGCAACGCCTATTTGGACGAACGGGCCCGGTCTGAAAGCTACGAAATCAAAGTTTCAGTATCAACAGACGGCTGGAGCTACGAGTCAAACACCGTTCTCGAAATGGCCAATCTCAACAAATCCCTCAATCACACCGACCGCAACTCGCTAACTCGAACGAAAGAATCATCATGACCACAACCATCTCGCCCTCTTTGACTCTCTACTTGAACGACATCGGAAATCACGAGCTGTTGAGCAAAGCCGACGAAGTCAAGCTTTCGGAGCGCATTCGAAAAGGAAATGCCGCGAAAGAAAAAATGGAAGCCGGCGATTACAGAGATCTCCAGCAATTGCAACGTCTCGAGAGAATCGCGAAGAAAGGGTCGCGAGCTAAGGAGAAGTTCATTCTTTCGAATCTTCGCCTAGTCGTAAGTATCGCCAAGAAGTACCCCGTGCCAGGGTCGCTCAGCATTGAGGATCTGATTCAGGAAGGCAACATCGGTCTCGGGCACGCTGTTGAGAAATTTGATGGGAGAAAGGGCTTTAAATTCTCGACATATGGCACTTTCTGGATCCGCCAGGCCATTAATCGCCTAATCGACCAGCACAGCAATCTGATCAGGATCCCAGCTGATACTCACAGCGCATTACGCAGGCAGCTGCGCGAGGCAGACGTGACATCGCCCGAAATGTCCGGCGAAATGAAACGTATACACGCTTTAACCAGAATGGCTTCGCTCGACGGTCCCATGGTCGAAGGAGAAGACCGAGACCTATACACGGTGCTCGCTTCTTCAGAAAACAGTCCCGAAGACCTGCTCACCGAGTGGCACAATCAGGAAATGATCGAGACGGCTCTCGGAAAGATGGCGCCCCGCACTCGCGAAATGGTGCGTCACCGCTTCGGTCTCGACGATGGTATCGAGAAAACTTTCCGCGAAATCGGCGACCTTGTCGGCGTTTCAGCAGAGAGTGCTCGACGGGCAGTCTCCAAAGCTTTGACCAACTTGGCAGAAAATCGATCTTTAAACCCTGCGTCATAGTGATCAGATTCTTGATCGTTCCCGCGCATCGGAATTTGCCAAAAACTCAAGGTCTCCTCGTATGAACTCATTAATGGTCTTTACGAGGGACCTTCGAGTCGACGACAATCCTGCCCTGTGCGCTGCAGCGAACGCGGGCACCATGTCGTGTTTATTCGTTGTCGACGACAAATTCGCAGGTGCTCCTGGTGCATCTCAGAGACGTCAAACTTTCTTGCTCCAAAGTCTCAGCGACCTTGACCAGTCCCTTCGCAAACTTGGCGCCCACCTTGAAGTCGTTTACGGGGATTGGTCGCAACAAGTTCAACAACGAGCACTGGAGTTAGGGGCGTCCAACATTCATTTGTCGGAGGACTACAGCTTTTACGCCAAAAGGCGACTGGCCAATCTCAAGAGCTGGTGTTGCGACAACAATATTTCGCTACACGCTCACCCAGGCATAACCGCAGTTCCACCAAACAGCGTTTCACCTGCGGGCGGAGGCGAGTACAAGGTATTCACCCCCTACTGGCGGTCTTGGCTGAAAACCTCGAAACGGCCAGTGCTTAGCGCGCCAGCGTCAATAACTGCGACCGCGGCGCCAAGTTCCAGCAGCCACCTAGCCCCAGACCCATTCCCTAACTCTTCACTGATTGGCGGGGAGTCTGAGGGCTATAAACGGCTGCAACATTGGCTAAAGAACGCACTCGGCTTTTACGCCGAAACTCGCGACTATCCCGCTACTGATGAAACCTCACATTTATCCCCATATCTACATTTCGGGTGTATATCGCCTCTGCGTCTCGTAGAACAAGCCAGTCAACTTCCCGGTTCCGAACCTTTCATTCGCCAGGTGGTCTGGAGAGACTTCTACGCTCAGATTCTCAACATGCATCCAACCGCGTCTCGGCACGATTACAGAGATCGCGGTGACGTTTGGCAATATGACCCCGCCGCGTATGAGTCGTGGGTCGAAGGAAACACCGGATTTCCTTTAGTTGACGCAGGCATGCGTCAACTCAAAGCAGTCGGCTTTATGCACAACCGGGTACGTATGGTGACAGCGTCATTCCTGGTAAAGGACCTTCACCAGGATTGGCGGCGTGGCGCTGACTACTTCATGTCTCAACTCCTCGACGGCGATGTAGCTAGCAACTACCTCAATTGGCAATGGGTTGCAGGCACCGGAACTGACAGCAACCCTCATCGCATCCTCAACCCAACTACACAAGCTCAACGATTCGATGGTGAGGGCAAGTACATCCAGAAATGGATACCCGAATTATCAGACCTGACCCCGTCGCAAGTCATCGATCCCCCTTACGAGTTACGAGAAAAAACTGGCTACCCGCTTCCTATAGTCGACCATCACAAGCAAGTAGAGATGTTCAAACAACGCCGGCTCGCCGCAAATCAAGACAGCAAAGTGGCCAATTGACATCGTGAACTGATATCTGTGTCACACATGGATACGACGCCTGAGATACAAACAACCGACTTTGTGTTTTCGGCCAAGGAATCACATTCGGCGGCCAAGTGGTCTCGTCGAAGCAAAACAGTCCCAGCGCTAATCATCACTGCCTTGTTGGTGTGGCTCCTCCTTCCTATCCTGGTTGCATTTTCGTTCATTCATGACCTCATTCGCGACCGGGAATTCTCAAATACCCGTCTGACTCTGTTCGGGGCCTGGTGGCTGGCGATGGAAATATTGGGTGTGGTTACGGCCTTCATCTTGTGGCTGATTTTCTTACCCTCAACCAAATCGACCAGCGTGACATCCAACAGATGGCACAATCGCCTTCAATGTCTTTGGGCTAAGAGCCTTACTGGCGGAGCGAAACGCACCATCGGACTTCGTTGGAGTGCGGATGGGATTAGTTGTTTACGTACTAAAGGACCACTAATTATTTTGGCCCGGCACGGAAGTCAGGGAGATGCCCTGCTAACAGCGGCACTTTTGTCTAACGAAGGGCGGCGCCTTCGATTTGTTCTCAAGAAACAACTCTTGAACGATCCCTGCCTCGACATCGTCGGACACCGAATTCCGAACTATTTCGTTAATAGGGATTCGCTGGACAACCAAGAGGAACTATCAAATATTGGCGTGCTGGCGAGTGGGTTAGCAGACGACGAGGCTCTAGTTATTTTCCCGGAAGGCACAAGATTCTCACCGTCGAAACTCACCAAAGCTGTTCAGACCCTTTCGCAGCAAACCCCAGCGCGGGCAGAATCAGCGCGTCGATTGCGTTCGGTGTTACCAATACGCACAGCTGGCACCCTGGCGGCTCTTGCGGCATCGGACGCCGACATTGTGTTTTGTAATCACGTCGGTATACGAGATATTTCTTCGATTCGAGAACTACGGGAATCTGTTCCTTTGAAAAAGGAACTGCGCTTCAAGCTGACACGCGTATCACGCAGCGCTCTCTCCTCGCACTGGTCTGATGAGGAACTTGTGCGTTGGTTAGACACTCAGTGGGCGTTAGTGGATGAGTGGGTGACAGCACACGAAGGCGAATAATTACCTTAAGCGTGGTACCAGCAACGGCGTTGTCGACTTGTGATCAACGTAAGCAGGGTCGTTACCCCACTTACGATCAGCTTTCGCTTCTAACATCGGCACTCCAGATATTTTCATCAAAAGAGTCCAGACAAACAGCGGGGAGATAAGCGTCAGCAGCTGGAATCCATTCAGTGAAGGCAATGCGGCGATCGCCAATCCACTCCACAACACGATTTCACCGAAATAGTTGGGGTGTCTTGACCGGCTCCACAAACCTGTGCAGATAAATGACTCACTGCCCGACAATCTGAACTTCTTCTTTTGCTCGTCCGCAATTATCTCGATCGAGAAACCTATGGTCCACACCAACAAACCGAACGTTTCGACAATTCCAAGCTGCTGACCGACTCCGTCGCCAATCACCGTGAGCACTGGTGCGGTGGTTACGACAACCCAAGTTGCTTGCAGGGTCCACGTCATAAGAAACAAAGAAAAATCTTTTTTCATTGCGTCGAAACGTCTGTCCGAACCTACTTTTCTGACTCGGGACACCAAAAAGGAACCCAGCCTGGATGCCCACAAACAGACCGCGATTAATAGTGCAATATCGAGAGAACCTATATCGGACCGGGAATAGAGCGCTGCAAGGACAACAACCAGAGCGAAGGTCGCCGAACCAAGCAAGTCAAAGAAACGTTCTGACTTCAACTTCCAAGCAAACCCAAAGGCAATCCACTGAATCAAGACTGCCCCCATCGCGGAAATAATCACCGGTGGTAACGAGTATTGGCCCCAGAGTCCGTCAGCGCCGCACATTGCAACAAGAGTTATGAGTGCAAGACCAACGATTGTGCCAGAAACAGAAGTTCGTTTACTCACTTCTCGGACCCTCCCACAGGCATAGTCGACAACTTCTCGGCGCGATCACTAATTGCTCTCAGCATTCGTTTGAATATAACGGCGTGAGCTGGAACCAGCGAAAGCCAGTAGACCCGGCCCCATAGACCGCGGGGAACAAAAACTGCCCTCTGTTCAACCGAACATCCGCTTTCCTTAGGGTGGGCTTGCCATTCAAGCCATGCGTGCCCTGGGACTTTCATCTCTGCTCGCAGACGCAGCGAGTTTGGGGTGACTTCCACGACCTCAAAAAAATCGACAGAGTCCCCAACACGCAATTCGGTGGGGTGTCGTCTGCCTCGTCGCAGTCCAACGCCGCCGAGAAGTTTGTCGACGAAACCCCGCACCGCCCAAAGCCAATCGAAAACTAGCCACCCAGTGCTACCACCGAGAGAACGGACGACCGCCATCACCGAATCGACATCGGAGTCAGCGACCAAACCGCGCTGATCAACAAACATGCGCCCTCCGGCCCAAAAAGGGTCACTGGGGTCCGGCATAGCTGCGCCTAATTCATCACCCGGAGCACGGTCGTTGCTCCAGCGTGTGGGTAATTCTTGGCCTTGAACCGAAGAAACCGCGTATCCGATCGATTCTTCCAAACTTTGATTAGGTGCCCCTCGAACACATCCTTCTCCCCCATCGGCGACAACAACATCACTGGTTAGCGAATCAATTAAAGGACGGGCCAATTGAATCGGTAGAGGACTGACCAGATTGACCCAATGCGACGAAAGTCGTGGAGTCAAAACAGGCACCGGTAGTATCCAACGCCGCCGTAACCCGGCGACGTTCGCGTACGCATGCATCATGTCTTGATAGGTGACGACATCGGGCCCGCCAATGTCGATCGTACGGTCATAAAATTCGGGGCGATTCAACACGAATACAAGATCGTCGAGCACATCGCTGATCGCCACGGGCTGACAAAGAGTCTGCGATACCCACTTAGGCACCACCATAAAGGGCAGTACCTCGACAAGCGAGCGCAACATCTCAAACGAAGCGCTACCGGACCCAATTATTACGGCTGCCCTAAGTTCGGTGACGGGAGTCTCACCTGAGGCAAGAAGGCGGCCGACTCTATGGCGGCTGGAGAGGTGATCAGATTTGTCATTGCCGTCGTGGCCGAGTCCACCCAAATAAACAATTTGGTCGAGATTTTGAGCTTCGGCTGCTATCGCGAATTCCTGCGCCATGCTTGACTCGACCTTCGCAAAGTCATTGGATGACGACATCGAGTGCAACAAGTAGTAAGCAGCTTTAGCACCATCTAGAGCTCGTGGAATCTCCTCGGGTCGAGATAGATCAGCTTGGACTATCTCAACTTGGTCTTTCCACAAGCGGTCGGATAGCTCTTCGGGACGGCGAGCTACGCATCGGACTGAGTAGCCGGCGGCAAGTAGCCGGGGAATCAGCCTGCCCCCTACGTAGCCGGTGGCACCGGTGACAACTATTGGTGCATCATTACGAGCCACTGAGTTGTTCCAAATGACTCAACAGCGCAGGGAAACCTTCAATTGAGATGGCGTTGACCGGTAGGCCGGGCCAATTTCCTCCAACGATAACTGGCATTTCGGGGATCGATGCCTGGATTGCCTCGACCGTCTCAACTACCAGCTTGCATGATGTCGAACTTACGGTGCTCAATACGATCGCGAGTAGCTCATCCGTGTATTGCGCAGCTTGGATAATCGTGTCTACGGGACTGTCAGCGCCTAGGTTTACAGGGTCGTAACCCCAACTTCGGACCAACTCAGCGCAAATCGCTGCGGGTAGCGCGTGGGTTTCAAGCGGTGGGCAAGCAATAAGAACACTTCCAAGTTTTCTACCGCGACGCTGAGGTAGTCCTTGCATCCGTCCCAACAACGATGAGACAACGCCGGAAGCTCTGTGCTCTTCATAGACCTCTAATCGACCATTTGCCCATTCATCGCCTATTGATCGAAGCGCTGGAAGGATTACTTCACATATGACTTCTTCAACGGTGGCACCTCCGTCGAAACCTCCTTGAACTATCAGCCACGCTCCTGCTGTGTCTCCTGCGAGCAGGGCTTGCAGAAAAGAGTCAGATTTGCTTCCCAACGACCTGTGACCTCGCCCCGACGGGGCGCGCTCTAACTCAGACATTGCATCTAAATCACCGGCTGAGACTTCCCAACTGCCTCCACTCTTCTTGGCAGGTAATTTGCCTGAACGAACGTACTTATAGACGGTCATGTAATGAAGGTCGAGGCGTTCCGCCGCTTCGGTCAAGGTGAGCATCTCGGATGTTTCAGTCATTTCACCAAACCTTTAAGTTCCCGCCGACTTTTTTCGTTGTTAAGTAATCGGCGTTGCATTGCTTCTCTGCGGTTAGACAAATCTTGCCAAGTCAATACTTCGACGTCGTCTCTGATCCCTGCAGCTCGCCGAAATGAGGACTCAGATACCTCTAGGTCTTGGAGGGCGAGCCCAAGTTCCGCTGATACTCGGAAGCCGTGTTTCGTAAGGAAGCCGGCACTAATGGCAGAGAATTCACCCAGTAGATCCATATCGGGGTCCAGTTTCTGAACGAAAGACGCGAGGTAGGCAAAGTTCTTCACGAACAACATAAGTTCTTTTGGAATCCGCGCACCGCTAGCCAACAATTCCTTGAGTAGCGTCTGAAACTCCGAGACAAACTGTTCTTCTGTCAACTGAAGTGGATCAAAATCGACTCGATCTAATTGCAACTTCTGAATTAGGTCTTCGACGTCGACATCGGGCGCGAAAGCGCCTAAGTCTCTAACAGCTAGCACTTGCGTACGAACGTCGCCAGACATAAGACCGGTGACATAACGAAGGAATGAGATACGCCGGTCGTGGTCCAGCCTGCCGACCATTCCGTAATCAACGAGTCCAATGACTCCGCCGTCGACGACGAACAGGTTGCCCGCATGGAAGTCTCCATGAAAAATTCCATGAAGGGCCGCACCTTCTAATAGGCCGTCGACCATATTTCTAAACAGGGTCCGGGTTTCTTGATCAGTGATTTGGTCAGAATCCAAACGGGTCAAGGGAGTTCCTGGAACGCGCGACATGACAATGACGCGCGATGTCGTCATTTCCAGCACTGGTTCAGGAGCGATCCATCGGTCGCGTCCCCCAGTCGCCAAGGCCCTCCGGATCTCAAAGAGGTTCGCTACCTCTAAACGGAAGTCCAGCTCCTCAGAAATTGTTTCCGCAAAGAGTTGCACTAGCGCCGGGGGGTTGGCGAGCGCAGCTACCGGAATACGGCCAACGAGGCGCGGTGCTACCCACGCGAGGACGCGCAGGTCACGCACCACCTTTTTATGTATTGACGGTCGTTGGACTTTGACTACAACTTCCGACCCGTCAGGAAGAGTTGCTGCGTGAACTTGGGCGATTGACGCAGCGGCAAATGGTTGCTGGTCGAAGCTTGCGAACGCAGCATCCAATGAACCTAGATCTCGGCGCAGGATGCGTCGTATTTTGCGCCATGGCGAGGGTTTTGCTTGGTCTCGACAGCGTGAACATTCATCTACTAGTGCTTGCGGGAAAACCCCTTCAGCGGCCGATATCAGTTGGGCAAGCTTTACGTATGTGGGTCCAAGACGTTCAGCAGCTATTCGCAGTCGCCTGTATAGCGACTCCGTCCGATTTTGCTTATCAAGACGTCGGTCAAAGAGCTTCCAACTGAGGAGAGCCCATCCGAAACGTAGGGTCGTGTGTACGAGACGAGTGACAGGAGGGAACGAAGGCTTATTCACTAGCCGAGGTATCCCAGCTGCGATAGCACTACGGACAGCGTGGGCGTCTTTAATCCATAGGTTTTCGGCGTCTGGGGCGGTCGGCAAAGCTACCGATGCGTCTAGTTGACCAAGAGGCTGCTCTTGGCTGTCTTCGACAGGTCGATCAAGAATTTCAAATTCGAGCTTCTCTGGGCCCCAAATTCCCATCGATAAAGGCTTCCAAGTAACGGGCGCCGATAGCCGATATGCCGGGACAACATCCAAAAACGAATTGAGGGCTTCTTGTAACTCTGCTCGCGCCAACGCCGCGCCTAAGCAGTGATGAGCTCCCAAACCAAAAGCTAGATGCGGCGCTCGATCACCTCGTTCTAAGTCAAAGCGAAAGCCATCATCTGGTTGACCTAAACCTGCAGCGTGCAGACCCAGTAGCACTGTGGTTCCCGCTGGGAAAAACATTCCGTCGACAACTCGGTCTTCGCTCGCAACACGCGCCGTCGTCCGAACCGCGCCGATGTAGCGCAAAGACTCCTCAACAACGGCGGGTACTAGCGACCTGTCATTGCGGACGGCCTGATATTGGTCTGGTTGCCCTGCCAACACTGCAAGCAAGGACCCCAACTGGTTTCGAGTGGTGTCGGTGCCTGCCAACAAGATGGCTTCGATCATGGCCACCAACTCGTCTACGCTCAGACGGTCTTCGTCGTAGGTTGCTTGGACCAAATCACTGACAAGGTCGGCGTGCGGGCAGCCTTTCCGTTCGGCGACCAGTCCGGTTGCGTAATCGTCAAGTTCGCCTTGCGCAGCGGTTATCTCTTCTAGTCGGCCCAAAACAGCGTCCGCGTCTGCATCAAGGCCAGAAAAAATTATGTCCGCCCATCGCCCAAACTGGTCGTGGTCATTATCGTCGATACCCAATAGCTTGCAGATCACCGGAATCGGGTAAGGCCTGCAGAATTCAGCCACAAGATCGCCGCCACGTCGCTGCACCAGAGGTTCCAGAAGGCGATCGGCATGTTCGCGCATAAACGGTCGTAGCGCTTCGCTGCTAGCTGGCGTGAAAGACGCGCTTACTAGACGTCGCAGGCGTCGGTGATCTTCACCTTCTACAGACAAAAGATTTGGTCGCATCTCTACCTGATCACCCGCTCCAGGCAACATCTCACGTGCGCGGTCGATCAATTGATCAAAGTTAATGTCGTCGCGTTTTTCAGATTGCAATGAACTGACACCAGAAAGCACTGTGATCCAAGAAGGGTCGCGGAGAATCTCGCGAGTTTGGTCGTATCCGAAAACCAGCGGACCGGCAGGAGTTCGCACTGCCCAGTGGCCAGTGGCTTGTAGCTGCTCCGTAGCGGCTACTAACTCAGAAAAGTCTGAGATAGCGAAGTCGACAAACGGCAATGACCCCGGAGCAGTAGTGTCGATGAGCTCCGTTGCTTCGTTTAAATCACTCACTCCATCGACCTCCACAAGTCGCCTGGAGTTTAGCGCTAAATACTTCTAAAGTCCCCCACTCATTTTTTATTGCTCGCGAATGGCCTCTAGCGCCGCGAGTCGACCCGACACCAGTGCCCCTTGAATAGATGGGGTAGTTCGGTGGTCGCCTGCCACCACTATTTGTTGGTCACTTTGAATCTGTCGCCGGAAATTGGCACCGGGAACAAACATTGGCTGAGCATGCTCAACAATCCCCTGCTTTATCAATTCCCATGATTGAGCCTGGTGTCCAAAAACATGAACAAGGTGTTCGCGAGCCTCTACTAGATGCGATTCGCGTCCCGATGTCGGACCGGCAGCCACTATCAATGCTGAGCCTTGAGGGGCATACTCAGGAGCGACATTGCTCATAATCGCGATATTTCTGCACGGACCCTGCACAGAGGGAAGGAGATGTATCGCTTCGCTTTTACTAGGGGCTTCAGTAGCAGAAAAGTATGCGTGCCACTGAGCCCTACCCTCAAATGATTCCCCTTTGAGCAAACGCGCCGCAGCCGGCTGTTCTGTTGCAACGATCACCCTCCTTGCAGCCGTTACTTCCCCAGTACTTAGGAAAACTTCTGAGCCATTAATCTTTTCGACCTCAACTCCAACATGTACCGAGCCGCGCGGCAGACCTGCCGCCATCTGGTTCGGAATCTCTTGCATTCCGCGGGCAGGAACTGCTGCCGGACCCACGAGTAAGCAGCGAAGAATCAGACATGCAAGCCTCGCCGAACCCTCAAGGGAAGGCGTTAGCTGAATCCCCGACAGCAGGGGCTCCCACAACTTCTCTATGGACCGGTCCGAAAACCTAAGAGTCTCCAAAAACTCGCCGGTTGAGCAATCATCTTCCCGACCTAGAAAGCCATTTTTCGACGTCAGGAGCCTTACAGCCAGTTTCAAGAATCGAACACGATCTCGCGTCGTCAAAACTTGGGTCCGTAGACCTCCAACGAGAGCAGTTAACGATCTTCTTGGGTCTGACAGTTCGGTAAACGAACCGTTTTCCCAAACATTGACGCCGCGGACAAAGGGGCGAAGGTCAAGCGCATCCAGATCTATGTGGCGAGCTACTTCGGGGTAAGCGGTCAAAAGAACCTGAAAACCCCGGTCAAGCACGTAACCATCCTCAAGATCAGTGCGCACTCGCCCACCCACCGATTCATCGCGTTCGAGAATGAGCACTTCGCGGCCGGCTCGATGCAGGGTCAGAGCTGCTGCCAATCCGGCCAATCCGGCACCGACCACCACAAACTCCACTTCAGACGGCGGAGATGGAGCTGAAGTGCGCTCGTCTTGAAAATCCATATCTAAAGACCGTTCGAGGGAAGGGGCACAGTGTTCAACGAGTCAATCTCGGCGACTAACCCAACCTACACAGAGCCACTCACTCAAACCTAGACCGGGCTTAGAAGGGTTGCTTTCGAGAATTTGGCCTTAGTGCACCTGGGTAGCACGTGCTGGTTCTAAATTATGTCCATTCGGTTGGGAACAGTCACAAAGAGACTGAAACATAAGGAGAAGACCACTGATGCAACAAAACACTTGGGTCCAGTTAATGGCTATGCGCGGCAAAGACGCTCAGGCGATCATCTTGCCGTACGTCTTGTCCGTACTAGGAGTCTTCACATTCATTATTTGGGGAGGCGAAACTGCAGATACAGGTGCAGTGCAACTGGCTATTGCAGCGTGGGTAGTACTCGGCTCTCTATGGACTCTTCTGTGGTTTGACGGGGTGTTGGCAGATGTTGGCGCCGGCATGCAGGACATGGACAGCGAAATAGCCGGCAGCAACATGGGAAAGAACTTTGCCAAAGCTCCATTCGCAATATTTCGCGGCTTCAACGCGCTCGTGATCGTCATCATGGCTGTGCTGCAAATTTCAGCTCTATACGCCTAACTTCTTTTGATCCTTTGTTGGTCGCCGCCTCGCGGTGACCAACAAAGGATCACCTGAAAATACTTTTTCGCTATTTGGTTACATCCCAAAAGGCACTATGGACAGCACGTCTGATTTAGAAGCAGTCAACAATTCTTTTTACGCCCATTTCGAAACGGCGAACATTCAAGGAATGTCTGATCTTTGGGTCAACTCCGACGAGGTGTGGTGCACGCACCCTGGCTGGCCGACAATTTTCGGATGGGACCAAATTCGGGTTTCTTTCGAACAGATCTTCTCGGGCCCTGAACTTCCCCAGTTTTTGACGTCCAACGTTCGATTCCACGGCAACGACCATGCTGCTTGGGTGTTCGTCGAAGAGAATCTTCTTGGATCGTCGCTCTCGGCTGTAGCTGCTGTCAACGTATTCATACGCGTAGAGGGAAATTGGAAGATGGTCGGCCACCAGGCCGCGCCTCTCATACCCGACCTAGATATCTCCTCGGGCTCATAAATCAGCTAACTCCGAAGTCGGAAACTTTCACCACACGTAGTGCATTTCGTTTCGCCCAAAGAGACAGATACATCAGCAGATCCGCAATAGGGGCAATATTCAACAGATAGATAAGGAGCACCAGCACCGTCTCGCGCTGCGCGTCTCGCAGCGATGAAATCGATGACCGCGAGCAGCGAACAAGCCGACTGCAACACAGCTAATAACGCCAGGATTCTTCCCGGTAGCACGTCGAACTCAAACCAAATCAGTGCCCAGACGTAGCAACTATAAACAAGCGCGCCAATCCAACAGATAGTCCTCAAAATCGCTCGTTCAGCGATTATGGATACAACCGCACAATAGGTAACAGCCACCGCCGCTACAGCCACTGTTCCTAGCGGGCGACCTAAAGCATCAGGGGGTGACACTCCCCAAATCATGGCTATAACTGCTAGGCCCATAAGGAGCGAAGCGCCAAATCCAATGGGCCAAATCATCTTGAGTTCGGTTCTGAATTTACCGAGTTCGATGCCGACCAAACTGGCCGCTGTAGCCACCAACAAGAAGCTCGTCCCGTGGATACGCGCCACAAATTCGGTGCTTCCACCAATAACGATCCCTGCAGCAGCGAGGACAGCGTTAACAACCACAATCCACTTCAAGGTCCGCTTAACCAAGGATTTATTGCGCAAAATGTTCGCGATGGACCCCACAGGTAAGTCTCCTGTTATGCGACCTCACGAATCACGGTAACCGTTGACACCCAAGTGACGTGACCGTTTACACAACTCGTCAGAAATTTAAAGTTTTTCAGCATCTGGGTTGCATCTCTGTGCTATTTAGTGCTAAATTATCGTTCAGAGGTCCCCCCACCTCTTTCAAGCCTTCGGGTCGGCATCTGGCAGTCAACTTCTATAGCTGTCCCGAAGGCTTCCCCCCTTTTTAAACCGTCTAGCTTGATAACAATCTGACTGATAACACAGCATGTGATACTCAGGAGAAAACGTGTCACACAATCCCACCTCGACACTCAAACACCCAAGATTGTCAGCAACTGCTAAACGACTGGGGACAGCAATAGTGATACTCGGCTTACTCACATGTTGCTCTTCCCCACCAACTCAACAAAGCGCCGCCCCCACCTCTACTGCACCAATTGAGGCCGTGGCACCCACAACAAATCCAAACGAAACAGTTATGTGCATCGAGCCCTACAAAACGGCAGTTCACGAACGCATCCTGACGCAAATCGCTTCGTTAAGAGACGGCGCATATGAACAAGCACGAGAACACGCATCCGAATCCTTTAAAAGCTCAGTAGACGTCGCTGGATTTCGGGAAATCATCGAATCAGGTTTTCCGTTTCTCGCAGAAAATCAGTCCGTAGCGTTCGGACGATGTCGAATAAACGACGGAACAGCAACAGTTGAGGTTCGGTTCGGCGAAGAGCCAGCCATCACTCTTGTCTACTTCTTGGTCCAATCAGACAACCGGTGGTGGATCGATGGCGCCTCACCAGCAGTCGATGGGCTCGCGGACAAGATTGAATCGTCATGACACTGCAAGAAAGACTCACTGCCAGCGTGGTCAAGTTGTTCTCCGAAGGCGATCAACCACTGACTGACACCCACTTGTACCCAAATGACCCCGGACTATTTGGTCCAGACAGTGTCAGTTGGAAAGTAATGGGCGATGTGTCGAGTTTTGCAGGAGGAGTACGAGCACTTCTCCTACAGGCCTTACATCCCGAAGTTGCTGCGGGCGTCGCAGATCACTCCGCGTACAAGTCAGATCCCTTAGGTCGTCTCAACAGAACATCACTTTTCGTTACCACCGCCAACTACGGTTCGATGCCCGAAGTTCGCTCAGCGGTACAAATGGTGCGCAAAGCACACCAACCCGTGACCGGTGTCTCAGAGCGCGGGGTCTCCTACTCAGCTAACCAGCCACCACTAGCTGCCTGGGTGCAAAATACCCTCACCGATTCGTTCCTCGAGGCGCATCAAACCTTCTGCCGCCCCCTTGAACAAAGCGAAGCAGATCAATTTGTCCAAGAGCAATCCAAAATCGGAGCCCTTTTAGGTGTTGTGGAACTCCCCCAAACCGCAGCAGACCTACGTTCTTGGATCGTTGATCACCCTGCCCTCGCAGAGTCACAAGCTCTCCAACAAGCATGGGATTTCTTACGCAACCCACCCTTAAACACAGGCCAACTCTTGGGTTACAAAATCCTAAGATCGGCCGCAGCCGCAACTTTGCCACAGAGCTTGAACCACCTGACAAACACAACGCAATCAAGGGCAGCTATTTTCGCTGGACAACGTCTCATCGGATCACTGCGTTGGGCAATGAAGTACAGCCCCGCGTGGAAAGCAGCTCTCGACCGGTGCGGTGCCACTTACGACCACTCCAAGTTTCGATCGTTCGAAGACAAGCCTTAACCCGAAGGTACGACAAACACCAAACGGCACCCTCAACAGGGTTTAGCTCAGCTCAGGGAAGATCTCCTCCAATTCGGCCACTATCCAGTCACTGACAGCACACACTTGGTCAAAAAACGGGAGATGAGTGCTCATCATCTCAGTGAACCGAAGTCCGCGAACTAGCAACTCAGCGTCTGCCCGGGACATCGGAATACCTCGCTCGGCCCCCGACATCGAAGCCCATTCTTCGCTACTCCAAGCGATAACCAAACGTCTATCTAGAGCGTCAAGGCGCCCGTCAACATCTTGAACCTCGTGGTCTGACAAAATTCCCAAGATCTGGCGTAGCGCCGCCGCCCCTTCGATAGGCAGCATCATGGTCTCCCCTAAGGAGTCAGAAGACATTGGGCTCTTTTCTCGTCGAATTGAGTCCGCAAAATAGATCCTAAGCGCCAAGATCTCAAACTCTGTCACCCAAGCCGTTAGTTGAAACCGAAATAACCAACTGGCGTCGGTAGCCTTCGGGATCAGCAATACTTCCTTGAGGCACTAGATCTCAGGCAGTGATCTATCGGCCCCCGTAGCTCAGGGGATAGAGCGTCGGTTTCCTAAACCGTGCGTCGCAGGTTCGAATCCTGCCGGGGGCGCGCAGCTACCACATGTTCGTCATTTATGTTCGAACCTCGTCACCCCAAAGAACATACAAGGCAACCAGAGGGGTGTCGCCAGCTTCGACTGTGTGTAAATCCAAAGGGTTGTTGTACAGCGTCGAGTTGGGCGGCATTTCGACCAAATGTTCAGATCCGCCGTATCGCCAACGAGCACAACCCGAGACGACGAGGTAGAGCTCTTGAGGTGGATGGTTGTGGAGGGGGTAGGCGCACCCTTGATCGACATACATGATGCCGACCTCTAGCCCCGGTAACTCGAACGCCTCAGATAAAACACATAAGGCTCGTTGCTCTCCTCCGTCATCCCAGCGATGTGATTGCACCCATCGCAGGTCGGGCGCAAATTCAACAAATTGTTCTGCTCGGGCCGATCCATCAACTTTGTCTAGGTTGCGAAGCACTGGAAGAACTTGGCTTTGGTAGGGAACCGCCGCAGCTATTTCGATCGCATCACGAAACTCTCGCGCTCCCTGTTCGATTTCATCGCGGGCAGCGCGTTCAATGGTTTCATCAGCGGCTTCGATAAGCCATATGCGAAGCGTCTCATGGATGGTCACCTAACACCGTTCTCGTTAGATCCGAACCCTGCCAGCAACACCACAGTGAACAAGAACACAGATCCAGCCATCCACGGAATCGAAATGAACCCGAACTTGTCGAGGTACGTAACTGAACATGGCGTCAACAAACTGCATGCATCCGCGTCAGAGAGAGACGGAATCCGCTGCAGTAGGTAATGCCAAACTGAGGCACTCATTCCAAGCATTGCGATGGGTAGCGCGTAGCGTCGCACGTGACCGTCCCTAAAACACAAGGCGATCACCAGAATCAAAGCCAATGGGTACATAGCTGTTCTTTGAATCCAACACCATCTACAGGGCGTCAAATTACCTATCTCTGACAAATACAACGACCCGAGACTGGCGGCAACTGTGACCACCGCAGCGACTTGCCGAACCCGCGACACGAACAGCACAAATAGTTTGAATTGAGGGCGGGTGCGCCGAACAAGCATTGCAATTAGCGCAACGGTTACCGCGTTGAGAAACAACGTTAACCAACCAAAAATCGACAGAACAGTCGCTACAGCCACTCCTCCAATGTGCGCCAATTAGGCTCAGATTGCGAATCTAAACGCTAATTCGCTAGACGTTCTCGTCCAGGTGCTTTCCCAATTTTGATCCACATGGCCAACGCACCAGAAGTTGAAGCCACAAGGAAGAAACCAAGAATTTGGTCGTAATACGGCAGCGCTTCAACTCCCGAGGTCACAGTTAAGAGCGCGAACACTGCAGCCGTACCGATTGCCGCAGCTGCATATCGCAAGGTGCTGAAAAGCCCATTCGTTTCGCCGTAATACTTTTCCTCGACCCACTCAAGAGCCACTCCGTTGAGCAGCGGAATACTCATTCCCCATCCAAAACCGTAGAGCATGATCCCGGGAGCGAACGCGGACCAGAAGTTCACTTCAGCGTCAAGCTGAGTGAAGTGCCAGGCAACTGCGACGACCTGCAAAGCGGTTCCGAGACGACACAAGCCAACTGAGCCAATTCGGTCGGCTAATCGACTGAATGTCAGCGTGGAGAACCCCGCAGCGATAGGGCCCAAAGTAACCCCCATGCCTACTTCCAACGTCGAGAAGTTCCACACGTTTTTCATGAAGAGCGGCCAAACAATCCATATTGATTGCGATGTGATGCCTACAAGGAAGTTGACAAGGTTGGCGACCATCACTCCACGTCGTCTCAGGAGATGCAGGTTCAACAACGGCTCCGGGTGCCGGAAAGAGTTAGATATGAACACGACAAACGAAAGCACGCCTACTGCAGCGACCAAAGCTGTAAGTGCTGACGTGTACCCCCATATGCGGCCTTGCATGATGGCCGTTACAGCTGCCCCGATAGCCAACGTCCCCGCTGCTGCTCCAACCAGATCAAGCTTTTGTTGATCAGGCGGCGTTGGTAGTTCTTTCAATAGTCTTTGACCTGCCCAGAACATCAACAGAGCGACTGGAGCGCTGACCAAATAGACAATTCGCCAACCAGCATTCGCCAAAATAAGTGCCGCCACACCGGGTGCTACACCTGCGCCAAGGGGACCAGCCGCGGACCATAGCCCAACCGCTGTTGTGCGTCTGGACTCAGGGAACAGCGGGAGCACCAGTGCAAGTGATGCAGGGAGAATCGCTGCACCGGCGAAAGCTTGCAGCACGCGGCTGAGGTTGAGAGTAATGACTGTCCCCGCCGTAGCCGAAAAGATCGCCGACAACGCAAAGGCCAGCAACCCCAATTGAAATATGCGTTTGCGGCCTATGCGATCCGCTAGCCGTCCCGCTAACGGCAAGAACGCTGCTGTGCCAATAAAGAACCCTGCTACACCCCAACCAATATCGGCCGCGGTCGCTCCAATAAATCCGGCCTGAATGTCGTCAAGCGCGATGTTAGTGGCGGTGCTATTGAAGCCAACAAGGACAGTGGCGAGCGACGCCACCGATAGCGCACGCCACGCTCTCGGCGATACAGGCTCAAGGGGCGCTCGAATCGAAGACTGCGCACGCGTATCGGAAACAGTTGGCGACTCTTCAGCGAGGGGGATGTCAGACACCTTTGAGAGCACTACGGGAATCTGACGACGCACCAGGAAAAGCCTACGGGCTCGATCATCGCTGCGTCTGAGAAATCAAAAATCGTTTAGATAAATATGGTTGAATTCTGGGCTCGTTGTCTCACCCCTCTGCGAACGTGAGGTATGGCCTCTAGACAACCTCAAGCTTTAACTTCTGTGACCGACGAGCAGCTATCTCGACCCAATCGCGACCTAGGTCGCTTCTGGATTCTCGTGTGTCGCCAAACACTCGCAGAAACGACTGATCAGTGGACGATTGAGATATGAGCGTCTTCTTCCTGTCACTAACAGTTTCCGCTGCATTCGGTCTATGGGAGTTATGCAGCAGCAAATACTCGGAACATGCTTTGATAAATCATCCATCTAAAGGGCTGCGGTGCCAAAAGGAATCACCAGTAGCCGAGTCAGAAGGCGCTCCCAACCATCTCGCCTCAGCGGACGCGTAAGGAAGCAAAGATCATCGGTCATTTACGTAATGACCTATCCAGGCGATGCCTTAGAAAGAGTCTCCGGAAAGGACCATCAAAATGAATGCAGAAACATTCGTCGGTATGAGCGAATCAAATGCCGCGACGATCAGAATGAACGGCTTTACTTACATGCTCGCTAGCACCGCTTTGCTAGCAATCATCGTCTTCGGTAACAGCAGCGACTTTCAATTCCCACTCACAATGGGTGTTATTGGTACCGGGCTTTACGGACTGTTGACCTTTGACTTTGGGATGCAAAGCGCTATGGGTCTTAAAGATTCCATGCCTAGCGAAATTGCGTCAACGAAGGTAGGGGAAGGTTTTCAGAAAGCGCCCTTTGCTATGTACCGCATACTCAACGCGGCAGTTCTCATATTGATCGCTATCGCCCAAATCTCGGTCATTTACTAGCAAAAATCTGGAAGGTGGCCGGAGCTCTCAAGATCTCCGGCCACCTTTCATGTTTTTGCGCAGGCGCTCAAACTAATTGCGTGATATTTAAAATGGTTTGGAAGGCGAATGGACATGGTCATAGATGCCGTGGGTCATGTGGCTATCTTTTTCCACCCACTCACCTCCGCGGTATCGAAGCGCACACCCGCACTCTTGACACCTACGTTCCCGATAGGCGCCAGCAAGTCGGTAGACGATAGTTAGGACGAACCCTGGTAGCCCCCAGCGCACTGCTCTCCCAGAGCTAGCTGCAGCTGCGCCGGCAGAGCTTCCCATCAGCAACATGATTGCTGCCGCAGCTGCGACTGCCCTCAGGGGAAGGCCACTTTCATCTACTTCCTCGGGATCCTTAGGAATTGAGGCGCCTAAAGATGGAAAGAATGGTTCTCTTGGGTTCGACGCGGACAATTGCGGTACTTGGGGCAGGTCTCTTTCGGTTTCACCAAAGATTTCGTCAACGATCTTTTCAATATTCGGTATCGCGGAAGCGCTGAAGGAAGGATGTGAACCTTCGACTACGAATTGCGGGCCCGGACTCGCTGCGGTCTCAAATTCCTCAGGCAGGGAGGAGCGCCCGGCAAAGTCCTGCGACTCATTGCCCTCCTCGACTTCGAGACTTTCCCCAACTATTGGCTCTTCAACCACTGGGACCTCGATAAGCCTTTCATCGTCAACAGCAGGAGTTTCGACGGTTGAGGTGTCGCCACTGGTGTCGAGGTCGGCAACTGTTCCAGGACTTACTGGTTCGGTGGGGGCAGGTGAAGGTCCGGGAAAGGATATAGGTGCTGGGTCTGGCTCAGGGAGGATGACGACTGGGTTTACCTCTGCGACTGGAGGAGCCGCGTTGTTGGTGTCGTCATTTCCTGAACCATTACCAGTCTCCTCAGCACCGGTGTCTGAGTC